>Ga0209187_1001262_pt1 | contig 31189 bp, 22 predicted proteins | sample BantaG_FD_187430 | JGI IMG/M metagenome (GOLD analysis project Ga0209187, IMG submission 187430) | Marine algal microbial communities from Bantry Bay, Ireland - BantryBay_4 metaG (SPAdes) (version 2) | ecosystem: Host-associated > Algae > Red algae > Unclassified | place: Bantry Bay, Ireland...
TAGATTACAAAATTATAAACTTTTTTTTAAAATTTTGCAATTTAACAGGATACTTATGCAACATGCTTAAAATAAAATAACAATTTATTTTTTTAAAAAATTTGTTTTTTAACACAGTACCTGTCCGCTGCAATGCATTTATGCGTGCCTACAAGGTGCGGGTAACCGCAAGGGTTGCCCCTACGCACGCATAAATACATTTCCACTCGCATCGGGCGTATTTTCGCGAATTTGGTTGCGCTGTCGGTGGGTTCATCCTCCGCGCCTCCCTTTGCGCTTGTATTTGGGTCTGTAATTTGGATACACTATATTATTTCAAAAATATCATATAATGATATTCTCTCACTAAATTGATCCTCGCTTAAAATTTTTTGATTTGACAAAGGTGCTTTTTTATTATACCTTTCAATTCCATCATCATTTAGTACAATTAAATCAAAGCCATCAACTCCAACAAATATGCATTCCGAAACTAAACTTGAATAAAAACTAGTCTCTATATCAATTCTCCCTTCTTCTACAACTTGCCTTTTCAAAATCTTTAGTTTTTTTCCAAATTTTATATTATCTAATATTTTTGACTTTAATAAATATGCTTCATTAATCAACTCTCCATTTAATTCAAAATTGAACATTTCATTAATATATTTCTTTTCACTTCTATAGAAATTATTAAATCTAATTATTCCTTTCAACTCTTCATCTTGACTATCTAGAATAGTAATTCTTTTAACAAAATCATTTGATGAAAAATCATTTAAACTATTCTCCTTAAAGTTAGAAAACAGTTCATTAAGTGCTTTTTTTCTACCCTCCTCAATCAACCAATTAGTATTTGGTTGAACTACTAGGGTCCATTCAGAATGATACGCATAGGGGGCAGATGGAAGCATCAATATAAATGCATAATCATTTATTTGGTCTTGTTCGACATCTTTTAACTTACTTAAAGCAAACATCTCAAGAACTTTTATTAACCTAAACGCAAATTCATTATTCATATCACCATCTTCTTTTTATCCATGTAAATATACCATAATTTGAATCTTCTAGAGCATCTATAATATCTGAAGCATCAGCTTGAAGAACTGTTCCAATTGGTCTATATCTGAATGTTTCACTCCAAGTAGTAACTAATGACCAATTAATATTAAATTGTGTATCGTTAGCTAATTTACCACGCAGTTGTTCTCTTAATCCTGCCAATAAAATTAAATCATCAATTCTGTGTGTTTTATAAGCACTTCCAATCTTACCACTTTCAGGATACATTGGCTCATGCAGCAACTTACATATTTTGGCTTTTAAAGCAGTTTCCACAACGTATCCAGATAAGTAAATTGAACCATCGTAAAATCCTTGGCTAAATAAAGCCTTAGCTTCTTTCAACCTAGTTCTAGATATTTGCTTAAGTTCATCTCTTGTTGGCATACTTCAGATAGTTCATTAAAACTAATTTAATACAAATATACATATTTTTCATTGTAACTAAGGAACAACTCGTAAGTTTGCTGCCAAGAGAATGTCACTCTATGGCTTAACCATATTGACTGTTTTACTCAAACAATTTTGCTTGCATTGCCAAAACAGGTGTTTTTGTATGATACACCATTTTCTTTGTGTAACTGTAATTAAATAATTCTTGTATGATGTTTCTTTGGTGAATAACCATTCCTAGAATATTTACATTATTTTTATCTATAAAATTTGATATTCCCTTTAATACATCTGTATCGTCTATTACCTCAAAAGAAATATTTCTACTTTCACCAAATAGGCTGGCAAGGCTATCCATTTTTTTGGTGTATTCATGCGTATGATTTAAGTCTACATGAATGCATTTGATATTGGCTTTAAAATTAGATGCCCAAGTTTGAAGGTAATTGATTATTCTATCGTCTTTATCAACAAAGTCAGTCGTTACTGCAATGGTATTTATACCTCTATATTTTGCTTCTTCTGGAATTGCTAAGACTGGACAGGATGCCGACTCCATTACTTCTCCTGTTATGCTACCGAAAAATGTTTCCTTCAATCCACTTGCTCCTTTTGTCCCCATTACAACAAGGTCCGCTCTCTTTTTTTTGATTGCTTCAAGAATATCAATGGTACCCACTCCTGGAATCATATCTATATTGACTGAAACCTTATTAAAAAGCATATTTATCACTTCAGATTGGTTTTTGACGTATTCTATGAAGTTTATAATCGCTGTGTCTTTTTTTCCTTCGATAATTTCATTTATTATATTCCGTGGCATGTATGGATAATCCGAAACGATTGGGCTGTACATGTTAATAACTTCTATTTCACAACCAAAGGCATCAGCCAATCTCAAGGCATATTCAAATGCATTTATTGATATAGGAGAAAAGTCTATTGGAACTACTATCTTTTTCATAATACTGTATTTAAAATTTAAAAAAAATATTAAGGACTGAATCAATGATAAGCTAAAAGTGAAACATGGTTTTTCAATGCCAATTTCCGAGTGATGCTGCCTTTTGTAATTTTGTCAAAAATACTTTTGGAATGTGTCAACATAGCTAATGCGTCAATTTTATTTTTCAAAATAAAAATGCAACTCAGCTTCAAATGATTTAGCAAGAGCTACGGCTGTTTTTGCCGCTTCCAATGAACAGTCTGAAAAATCTGTGGGTATCATTATTTTTTTCATAGTATTATTTTTTGTATACACCAAATTTAGTACCAACAAAAAAGTAATTCTATGAAGATGCTCATTGAGCTTTATGATTTAGATCAATTGATGGAGATTGTGGGATGATGGGATAAGGCATTTGTATTGTCTCTACAGTTTATTATCTGTACAATTTCGAAATAATTAGTCCAAAACTATGTTTCAGAAGCAAAGGAAGCGCGGAGGAAAAACCCACCGATAGCGTACCCAAATTTGCGAAAATACGCCCGATGCGAGTGGAATTATTTTTATGGGGAGAATACTTAATTGCAAATGATCCTCGCCGTCCTAAAAATAATAATCATGTAAGTTTGAACTTTAACACCTTCTGCTCTTCGTGCCTTCCTATAAGTGGATTTTTCATAAAACACTTGGTTTTTGTCAGCGAAATGTATGAATAAATAGATACATTTCGCTGAAATAAAAATTATTCTCAGCGGAATGTACGAATAAGTAGATAGATTCCGCTGGAAAAAATTTATTTTATAAACTCTCTAAAATTATCTCTATTTATAAGAATCCCTTCAGCATCATATGCTTTGGTGAATGTGCTTGATATTTTAACCTTTTTCTTAGGGTTCCATTTAAACTCATAAGCTTTTAAGTCTAGCCCTCTTTGTTCTATATAATCAATCTCTTGTTGTTGATTGGTTCTCCAAAAAAATGATTTCGCGAGAGTGAATTTATATTTATTCATCTTAACTCTTTCTGAAATGAGAAAATTCTCCCACAACTGTCCAATATCTGCTCGTAAAGCTAAATTGTTCATAGCTCCAATTACAATGTTTCTAATACCATTATCGTAGAAATATATCTTTCTTCCTTTTTTTATTTCATTTCTAACATTCCGATTAAAACTCGGAAGTCTAAATATTACATATCCGTATTCTAATATTGTAATATATTTTTCTATCGTATTACGATCAACTCCAACCAATTGACTTAATTCATTATAATTCACTTCGCTTCCTACCTGTAGAGCAAGTGCTTGGATTAGTTTATCTAATACTTGAGGCTTTCTTATTCCAGCATATGATAGAATATCTTTATATAAATAACTACTAGCTAGATTTTCTAAAATTTCAGATTCTTCATTTGGATTATTGATTACATCTGGATACATTCCATACACCAATCTTCTCTCTAATTGTTGGTCAGCATCTATGTATCCTACATGATTTTCAAATTCTTCCCAACTGATTGGAAATAATTCATACTCCCACTTTCTACCAGTTAGAGGTTCATTTAATTCGTTAAAGAGTGAAAATGAGGATGAACCGCTAATCCATAATTGAACATCTTTTAATTGGTCAATTATGATTTTCATCGTCAAACCTATATTGTTGATTCTTTGAGCTTCATCAATAAATACAGTTTTATAGTTCCCTATGAAACTTCGTATTTGATCGGTATTTGGAGTGTCCAATAATGACCTGATTCTAGGATCATCACCATCAAAAAACTTATACCGCTTTCCATTAAGAAATTTTTCAATCAGAGTCGTTTTGCCAACTTGACGAGGACCAATTATCATAATGGCTTTTCCTCTTCCAATTTTGCTTTCTATTCTTTGCGCAAGTAGCCTTTCAATCATAGACAAACATAGTGAAATATGATTTAGATCACAAAAAAACATAGTGTTTTGTGATTATAATGTCAAAGTAATGTGTTTTTTGTGAGAGTTTTAATCATAATGCCCCTTACAGGCTAAAATTCTTATTCTATTTTTTTTTAGAGTATAGGTAATACGATGTCCATGATCTAACCTTTTTGATGCTGATGCAACCCTACTCCATTTTAACGCTTCTGTCTTCCCTATTCCTCCTTGAAAAGGGTTTGCCTGAACGTCTGATAATAAATTAAGCAATCTTTTATATAACTCTAAATCATTTTCATTCCAATAAGTTACATCCTCTATCGCTCTTTCATCAAAATGATAGTTAGGATATAAAAAATTTAATGCTTTGCGAATTTTACTTTTATCTCCTTCTGCTTCAAAGTTAACATAGAATTGCTTTAAAAAAATTTCAAAACTATTCTGATCAACAACTTGTCTTTCTTTAACAATACTTGTTTTTGAAAAATCAATTCCTAAAAAACAATTGAGATCATTGCAGAAATTGGCATCTAGCTTGCCTCCCGTTTTTCCTTCTAATTCAATACTTGCTAATTGTTCAATAAACTTCATAATAACCTGTTCAATAGGTCCAAAGGAAGAATACAATTTAATGACAACTGGCAACTCCCAAATACTGTCAACCTTCCAAAAATGACAATCATTTCCTCTTTCAATTGCATTCAATTCTTGCATTCCTTCCAGAAATAATTCTTGCTTAATATCAGCAATTGTATCATTTAAAAGATAACCATTTATCATTTTCTTCGCATTTTAAATAGTTCAGCCATGTCTCTTTGGCTTTGGTCAAAAAAGCCTTTGGGCCATTTGGATAATTCTCCTTTTTCATTGATGGAAATATTTTCAACGCTTGGTTGATTTTCATCCTCTTTTTGGTCAAAATAATTGACTGTGACTAATGAAGGCTCTATTTCTTTTTTGATAGATGAAAGTTGAATTCCATTGAGAACATGATCGCTGTGAGTTTCAATAATTACATTGATACCACTTTGAGCTATTATGGATAAAAAACTTCCTATTTTAGACTGAGCAGCAGGATGCAAATGTGCTTCTGGATTTTCAACAATAAAAATAGTATCTTTTTCTGCTATCAGACCAGTTAGAATAATTGGTAAAACATAGCTTATTCCAAAACCCATATTAGGTGCAGCAACAGGATTTCCTTTGGTGAAATAATTCTCTACTAAAATTTGAGCTGTTAAAGTCTCTATATTTTGCTTGGCAACAATGGAAACACCAGGTATTAATTCACTGAGCCATGAATTGACCTGTGATTCGAGACGAGGGCTTTTATTATTGGGATGTTTCCTCTTTTCATCTACCTTGATTTTGTAATTAAAAGATGCTATGGTTTGTGCTGTATTTTCGCCTTGAAAACCACAGTTTGGAAAAGGGAAATAGTGGATTCTTTGACTGGTTCTAGGTCCTACCCTCTCTGCATTCAAATAATAAAACTCTTGCTTTAAAATAGGGTTATCATCATCAAGATTAATCTCAAATAATTCTAAATGGAGTTCGGCTTCTTCACTTATTTGGTATTCTGATTCAACAATTGAGTTATTACCAGTCAAACTTATATTTATTTTGTCAGAATTCAAATTATTATTTACCACTAATGTACTATTTCCTAAAGATAGCAGAAAACCTTCATTCAAAGCTATTTGTTGCTTTGACCAATTCGTGCTTAATGCATAGTATCCATTATCTAAGTATGCATCTACAAGCTCGGAAGTTTCTTCAATAGTTTTCCTCAAAAAAAGCAAGGTTTGAACAACTGTACTTTTTCCATTTCCATTTGCCCCTGCCAAAACTGTTAGCCTGTTTAGTGTTATTTCTTTGTCTTCAAAACACTTGAAGTTTTTTATATTTAGTTTTCCATTTATCATGAAATATACATTTTAATTAGTTCTTCTACTTTCTCGAAGATATAGAGCAAATTATTTCGACTATTTGTATCAAGAAACAAATAAATTAAAAATAGATCATTCTCTTCTATCGCTTTTGCCAGAGGATATAACAACCCAAGTTCCTTATTATTTTTAGTTAAAGCAACATGGTCTATATTGGCCAATAAAACAGAGCAAGAAACAAAAAGAGCCTTGTTAATTAGTTTTTTGTGAGCCTCTGGATCAATATCTTTTGGTCTAATTTTTCTAAATGCATATCTACCAAATAAATATTCTGCATTTTTCATTGCATTTGAAAATAAAGAAATATAATGAGCTAATTCCTTTTCTGTTTTTTTATTAAATTTTTCTGTTATATCATCTAATGAATCATTCATATAACCAGTGTAATTTAAAATCTCACTATTGCTTATCAAATCATAGAACAGTATGAACCTCAAAGCCATCTCTTGATCTTCCATTCTCCTTGACTTTATACTGTAGTTTACCGCACTGTGAAACTCAGGTAGTCTTGTCATGGCTTTTAGCGTCTCTCGTAATCCTCTTCCTGCAAAACGATTTCTTATTTCCTGATTGTTTAATGATTTACCACCTGTATTGATTCTTCTGAAAATATCATATTTAACTTTGGGAGGAGAAGATGGATCAATAACATTTACTGAAAATAGAGTTTGGTTAAACCATCTGAGGTATTTGGCATCTATGCCTTTTCCCTCTTTGTTTGTTTTATAATATCGGTTATCACAACTATCTTTTAAATATTCTAATTTGCTTAATGGAAATCTATTATCCATAAACTCTTTAATCGTTATTAATCTTTGTAACCCATCAACAACGGTTATTCGTCCCTCATCGTCTTCTGAAAAATAAAATATTGGAAGAGGTATTCTCAATAAAATGGATTCAATTAACCTTGATTTCTGAATCAAATTCCAAACAGAATTTCTTTGAAAATCCGTAGCTAAATCTATTTCATCATCGTCTATCATATCTGATATGAGTTTAAGACTAAATTGTTTAGCATGTATTTTAATGTCTTCTGGATTAAAAGGATTAATTTCATCCTCTAGTTCTGTATCTGTTAATTCTATCCCTGATTGCCTTGCCTCAATTACTTCTAAAACCAACTGATCTAGTTCGTCTTTAATACTATCTTCACTGTCAATTATTTCTTCTTTTCTATTCACAAGTTTAAAGGTTGTACCAGCTAATTCAAGTTCCATCCAAACATTTCTTTCTGAGTCAATCAGATGATAAATATTTTCCTGATCTTTGCTTTTGATCGGATATAATATTATTTCTTCTTCGTTTTCTTTGTAAAATGCTACATTCATTTATACTTATTCTATATTTTTTATCAAAAGAACTCTATCTCCCCAAAACAACCTTCCGACTCAAATATCCTTCTTCTGTTTGTAAAATAATATTATACAAACCATTTGGATAACTGGATAAATCTAACTGCCAATTGCTGACTGTTTCTTTTATTTGCTCTTGGTAAAATATTTTTCCTTGGGGATTCATTACTGAAATCATCCACTCATTTTCTATTGGGCTGTTTAGCTCTAAATACACAAAACCTGTTGTTGGATTTGGGTAAAATTTCACTGCTGTTTGGAGTGTTGAAAGTCCTATTGGTTCTTCTAAGAAAAAGTGCAATTCATTTTCATAACTCACTACGCAATTGGTGCTGACATTTAAATTTATAACGGTAACGGAGACGGTGATAATCGTGTCTTTGTCAAATTCATAAAGATGTGATGGGTCTGCAATGTTCGCGCCTTGTCCATCTCCAAAGTCCCAAGTGTAATTTAGACCTGGACCCTCTAAGCCTGAAAAATCAGCTGTCTCACCTGCTATTATCGTGCCTGGAATGACTATTTGTGGGTTGAAAACATCCATCTCTATTTCAAAAGAATAATCATCGTCGCCGTAATCATTGGCGGCTGTTAGTGTTACGGTGTAACTTCCAGAATCTTCGTAACGGTGTGTTGGATTTCTTTCATCGGATGTGTTTCCGTCTCCAAAATCCCAAGACCAAGTATCGGGAAATAGAAGTGACGTATCTGTAAATGCAACGATTCCATTGCAAAGTTCTACTTCATAATCAAACCCTGCTATTGGAGCAATTTGTGGTTTTGTACAAGCGAAAGTTGCTTCAAACCCTGAAAAACTTAAAAAATCATTGGTGAATTCTTGTAGGGTGATTGCTCCTGAACTTGAAACAATGGTTCCGCCATTTGGCAAATCTGTTCCTGTGTAAGCTCCTATCAATGGGCTGTTTACATCGGGTCCGTCAAAAATGTACAGAAGGTCATTTATATCACTAAAGTCAAATGATTTAAAGTTGACTGTAATGGACTCTGCGCTCTGTGGAATTATGCTTATGACTCCTCTCGAATTTAATTTATAATTGCCAGTGGCATCAGATATTGATCCACCACTGTCGAAAATTTTACCATTACAGCTTTCTAAAATCAATATTTCTTCATTTAATGGAATATTCGCCAATGCGCATTGCATATCTACATTTATCAAATTCTCAGCGATTAAAGTATCCGCGCCAACTTGATTGCTCACGATCAGTGTAACGGTATATGCTCCTGATTCTGAATAGGAGTATATTGGATTTTGATCCGTTGAAGTTTGCCCATCTCCGAAGTCCCAATTCCAAGAAGTTGGTGCGTTTATTGAATTATCTGTAAACTCAACTGGTTCTTCGCCACAGACAATCACATCGTTGTTTGCCGTGAAAGATGCCAAAGGAAAGGCGGATACAAAAACCGATACAGGAATTTCTATTTCTCCATTTGAAGGATCATTGTTTGTGATAATAATGGTGTAATAGTAGACGCCTGTTTCTACTGAATCTGTATTTGCAGTAACTACAATTTCTTCTTGTGCAGGAAAGTCTATTATGCCTGTTTCTGGTGAAATGTTTAGGATATTTGTGGCTGTTGGTTTTGATAAATTAACCTCTAAGGAAAAACCTTCATCAAAAGCTTCTGCAACATAAACTTCGCCAGTTACGATATCTGAAATTTGAAATTCTGTCAATGATCCATCGCCAAAACTATCGTATAAAAACAGGGTATATTCTTTACCAGAACACAATCCATCTAACAATATTGAGTAGTCTGTATCACTAGCGTAAGTACTTTGTCCTTCTTCAAATATTACATTTTCGTCTTGATCCACTAATTTCCAATAAAACTCTGGTCCAAAACCATCTGTTTTAAAATCAAAAGCATAACCTATTTCTCCTCCGCATATTGATACATCATAATCCATTGGTCCCAATCCCTCATTTAAAAGTATTAGCGTTTCAGAACTAATTTCAGCTGACTGCATTTCGAATACTAAACTTTCTATACTAGTGTTTGCAACGGGCGCACCTAATGCATTTGCTACCAAATTAACAACGATATTTTCATCGTCATTAACAATGGTCAAGGTACTATTGATCAAATTAATCGCTGTTGGTACAAAGGAAATTGTTGCTTCTATTTCATCTCCTGGAAAAATCGCCAAGGTTTCGTAGTCAATTGAAAACTGGGAATCTTCAAAAACAAAATCTGTAACGTGTAAGGTATCTGTTCCTGTATTGGTTATTGTTATCGTTCGCTCTTCCGATTGCCCCACTAGTACAACTCCAAAATCAATGATATTATCGGCTGGCGGATCAACTAGTTCTATTTCGGGAATTCCAATAACAACCATCGTTACGGGTATTTCTATAATTGGATTGGCTTGATCGTTTGATATAAAATTAACCACCGTTGTATAGGTTCCTCCTAAAAATCCTTCTGAATCAAAAAACATTTCAAAATCTAATGTTCCAGCTGGAAATGGAATGGTATCACATTCAATATCAAAGGTCAACCAATTGTCTATATTGCTTAAACTTGGAGTGCCAAGCGATGTTAAATAAGTACACTCGCCCACTCCCAAAGTATCACCAGATTCAATCAAGGTATTTGTATTTAGATCATAAATAGCATAAGATGTAAGCGAACCATCACATTGCGCAAAATTATCTTCTATCAATAAAGTATAGTTTATATCTGGTGACAAACCTGTTATTTCTTCTTGGTAAGTAGAATCAGCTACATTGTAAAATTGGGGTCCTTTTCCTGCAACTACTTGGCTCAAATCATCAAACAAAACCCATATCAACTCATTGGGAAATTTGTCTGTAGTAAATTCAAACAAAAACCCTGTGTTATCATTTGGAATATCGGTTTCAATGCAAAATTCCAAAAAACCTTCTCCTAGATTGTCTATACTTACTGGAACAGAGCCTGTTTCACCAACATTTAAGGTTATTTGTACTGGACTTGGAGTAATGATTGCTTCAGGTACACCCGTTGCATTTGCAAAAACCAAAACCGTTTGATTTCCTACGTTGCTGATAATTTCAACTGGAATATTTTCCAAAACTTCTATTTGTGCAGGAGCATAAGTAAGTGTCACAACCTGCGATAAACCTGGATAAACATAGAACTCATTTGGTTCAGCCGTTAGGCTTGGAATACTTGGAACAATATCCGTTACAAACAAAGTATCGAAGCCTGTATTTATGACTTCAAATATTTGTTGTTCTTCGGTAGATTGTACCACATTTCCAAAATCTATCACACTCTCTGAAAGGGTCATTTGTGGTGTTCCTGAAACAATGATCGTGACAGGAATTTCTATGACTGGATTTAATGGGTCGTTTGTATTAATTTTTAAAATAATAGAATAGGTTCCAGCAGGGGTGTTGGTTGCATTAATATTTAAATTTATTTCTTGAAAAGTGGAACTTGGGATTCCGCCAAATGTAGGACTTGCTGAAAGCCATTGATTTTCTGCAACATTGGAGGTATATACAACTGAATTTATCAATAAATCTTCCATTGTTTTATTAAAAAATAAATAGTTAAACCCAAGCAAAACAGCATGTCCGTCATTTTCATAATCTTTGGCTACCACCACATCCAAGCCTTGGTATTCAATTACGGTAGTTTTGTCTTCATCTTCGATAAGATAACCTGCACAACCTTGCTTTCCGTTAAATGGACCTACAATTCCTTTTGAAACAGGATGATCCAGGTCTGCTATTTCTAATAAAGGATCATATAATAATCTACCATATTCTCCATCAAAAATTCCTGAGTTAAAAATCACATCAGAATTAAATTGCGATGCTGTAAAGATAACTCCACCGCCACTGTTTGCAAAGTCTTGAATTACTCCTGCCAAACTAAACATAGAAACTGCATTTAATGCTCCTTGTTTTCCTGGAATGAGCAATACATCCATATTTTGCAATTCCTCCTTCAATATTTCTGGATTGGTGGTACTGGTTTCAAATATATTTAAGCCGTTAATGTTATCTTTTAAAATTTGAATGGTATTGTTATAGGTCGTGGCATCACTGGCATTTTCTGTTTCATAATTATAAACCAACACTTGTATTATTCCATAAAAAGAATTTTCCAATCCGTCAATATCGTAAATTAAATCCCCTACTCCAAAATTATTGATGGTTAAAGAAGTGTCTATTGTTTCACCTGATGTTATTTCTACTGTAATAGCACTTGGTGTGACTATGGCAAATGCAGGATCTTGTACTGTTACTATTTTTGTGAAAATTTCAGAACTACCTGTACAATTACTGGCAATTAAGCTTACTGTATAATCTCCTGTTTGTGAAAATTTGTGTTCGGGATTCTGTAAATAACTTATGCCTCCATCGCCAAAATCCCAGTACCAAGAATTGGGTTCATTTGTGGATGCATCTACAAATTGAATGTCCAAATTTTGAGGTACAACATCACTGTCTAAAGCACTGTCTAATTCAAAAAAAGCATCGGGAACATCCACGCTACTATTTATTATCCAATAAGCCTGAAATCCATCATCAAAAGCAAAACCGTTTTCAGCAAATTCTACTGTCATAAATCCAGCAGAAGAAGTTATTACAGCACCGTTGTTTGGCAAAATTGATCCAGAATAAGAACCAATTAAAGGGGCAGTATTGTCCGCACCATCGTAAATATTTAAAAAATCATTGTCTAAATCAAGATTAAATTTAGTGAAGGACAAAGAAACACTATCAGCTGATTCACTTCCAATAACTACCGCGCCTTTATCATTGGCACTGTATTGATTTAATGGACCGCCAGTATCGTATAAAATACCTCGACAATCGGTAATGTTTTGCACTTCTTCCGTTGGCATAAATAAACCTTCACAAAAAGGGTTTTCTGCACTAAATACCGACACCATTTGCGACGAAGAAGTGCATCCAAAATCATTACAAACCGTCTGTTCTACTAGGTAATTACTTGGGTTGGAATAGCTGTGTAATGGATGCTCTTCACTTGATACATTACCATCTCCAAAATCCCATTCAATTGAAGTCTTTGGATATATAGTTTTGTCTACAAACTGCACCAAACCATCACAGCTAAACAATGGCAATACTGCAAAATTAGATTGTGGTGGTTCTGTTACTGTTCGGCATTCAAAGCTTGCTTCCCAACCATCTGTGGAAAGCGTTCCATCTGAGAAAAATTGCAAAGTTAGGGCATTGCCTGTAGAAGAAATTGGATCGCCTTCATTGGGCAAATCTGTGCCTGATAAACTTTGATAAAGAATCGGGCTATTTATGTCTGCACCATCGTAAATATTTAAATAATCAAAACCAGCCTCTACATTAAACAATTCAAAGATAAGAAGTATAAAGTCGGCATCTTGTGGTTGCAAAATCAATATTCCGCTTTCACTTAGTCCATAGGGTTCATCTCGCCCACCTGAATCAAATATTTTACCATTACAAGCACTTATCACATTCTGCCCTGAAGGTGGCATAGAAAATTCAAAGCAAAAATCATTTTCAGCATTAAAAATTATTAGCTCTTCAAAAGTAATAGTTCCACAACCAACATCATTACACACCTCTAAACTGACGGTATAAATGCCTTCTTCTGTATATAAATGATTGGGACTTTGTTGATCCGAAGTTTCGCCATCTCCGAAGTCCCAATTCCAAGAAATATTTTCACCAAAAGTTTCATCAAAAAATTGCACCGCTCCATCGCAAGTTATTTCATTATCAATTGAAAAATCAGGAGTCGGTTCTATACTCGTATCGTAACAAAAAATATTGGCTTCCCATCCTGACATACTTGCCACCACATCCGATTTAAAATAGAACGTCAAGGCGTTACCAGTCGAAACTATTGGGTTACCGTTATTGGGTAGAGTTGAACCTGATAAACCAAATATTAATGGTGAACTTGTATTTATACCATCGTAGATGTAGAGAGAATCAAAATCTTCTTCTAATTCAAAAGATAAGAACTCAATAATCACTAATTTTTCTTCTGTATCCGCTTGAATAATGAGTGTGGATTCTTGATTCACTCCGTAATTTTCACTTGCTCCCCCATCATCATAAAACACTCCTTCACAAGCAGTTATGGTTTCAGCTGAATTTGTTGGCATAAGGATGGATTGCCCAAAAAGATTAGAAATTGAGCACAATAACAAAAGTATAAAACAATATTTTTTCATAATTAACATGGATGGTTTGGACACTGCAAGATACAAATTAATTGATTGTTGGTTTAAAATTCAATAAACAACCTATCTATTTATTAAAATGAATGTAAAACCATACGATAGACCGATTTATTTGCAGTGGTTGGATACTTGTAAATCACAGGACATTTTATGAACAAATAATGTATCATTTTTGTTTGGGATTTGTCGTATTTCAACAAAAGCTTACTTTCACATTCAAAATGTTTAGTAACGAAAAAAGAATAACTTCCCCATTTGGACGGCTTCTTTTGTCGTTACTTAACATTAATAAAATCAAACATTATTTCAATGCTTAGAACATCCATATTAATCAGTTTCTTTTTCATTTTCAACCTTGCTTTTGCTCAGACTACTGTTGATAAATCCTTTTTTAACAAGGCTGATGCCTTTTGGAGTGCTGTGGTAAATAGGAAAAACATTGATTACAAACGAATCAAAGACAATCCCAGCAATTTATTGGAATTGGTTCAAATTGTGGACAATGCGGAGGTTGAAAATTTGGATGATGAGACTTTAAAAGCTTTTTATATAAATGCTTATAATTTAGCCGTTGTAAAGGCGATTGTATTGCATCATCCTATTCAAAGTGTGCAAAATATTCCTGGTTTTTTCGATCAGATGCAGCACAAATTTATGGGTAAATATATGACCTTAAATGAGTTTGAAAAAGGGGTTATTTTAAAAAAGTTCAAAGACCCAAGACTGCATTTTGCATTGGTTTGTGGTGCCAAAGGCTGCCCTCCTATTTCATCAAAAGCATACCGTCCTGAAACATTAGATTTGCAATTGAACGATCAGTGTAAAGCTGCTTGCGATGATCCAGAATTTATCCGAAACAATGATGGAAGTATTGGACTTTCAAAAATATTTGAATGGTATGCGGCTGATTTTGGTGGATCAAAAAAGAATATTCTAAAATTTATCAATGAATACAGAACAGAAAAGTTAGAAAGTACTTCTAAGATTTCTTATTATGATTATGATTGGAGTTTGAATCAAACTGGTGTTGCCAATTCTTCAAATTTAGGCTCTAGCTCTTCAAGTTATAATATAAATTCTGCTGGTTCTAGTAATATTGCTGGTCCACAGAATACAGCTGGCAGTTTTAGATATCTGGTTTCAGCATTGTATGAAAAAGGACAATATGAGGTGAATATTTTTAATAATCTTTACCATGAAAAAAACAACTTAAATGATTCTACTTATATTTGGGAAGGTAACAGCACTTTTTTTACAACTTTAACTCAGGTTTTATTTGGAATAAACAACAGAATAAATGTAGGTTTTGATTTAAGATTCAGATCCGTACGTGGCAATAATGAGAAAGCGGATTCACCATTTGAAACGCTAAAATTTCCAAGTCGCCAAGTTAATTTTAAATTAGATGATCCATTCTCTGTCGCTAATTATTCTCGTGTTGGACTAACGGCTATTGGTCCTAAAGTGAAATACACTCCATTTAAAAATTTCGGCAACATTTCAATTCAACACACCTTATACATTCCGCTCGGAAAAGATTTGAGTGGTAATGATGATTTCCAAGATGACAAAGGCTATATTGATTGGGATGGTGGACAGCTTTGGACACAGATGTTCTACGATCAAAACATAGGAAATGACTTCGCTATTTTTGTGGAAGCCGATTTAAATTTTGAAAATGTTGGCACAAAACAAGCTTTGCAATTTAGCACTCCTTTGATAATTATCCCGAGTTATTTTCCCAATGACGAATTAACTTTTTATGGTTTGATTGGCTCAGCACCACAATGGTTCAACCTTTTTCCCAAAGATGGCGAGACGCGTTTTTACAATCCTTATAGCCAATACGGTTTGGGTGTCAAATATTTATTTGCTGGTAAATTACAATTGGAAGTTCTAGTAACGGACTTTCTAAATTCTGATTCTACTGTAAGTCGTGCTGCTACTTATAATTTTGGGGTGAGGTATATTAGGAGGTAGCCTTCATCAAATCAATAATTCTCGCAACTCATATTCATAAGTACTAAGCCCGCCCTTATCAATCCCAAGTAACATATCACCAAAGGCATTTACTTCTAAAACATAAGGTTCTCCAACAGAGTCAACCGCAACATCTACTCCTGCATAAAACAAGCCACCAATTGCATCAACAGCATTTACAGCTAACATTTTTGCCTTTTGAATAATTTCCTTACCCCAAACCTTTTCTACTTCGTCGATATCCCCTTTTTCATTGCCCAAATGTAGGTTTGTAATAAAATGCTTGCTCATTCTAGGTACAACAATTGCTGGCTCACCGTTAATCACCAATATTCTAAAATCGACACTTTTTTGTTGAAACGTTTTTTTTCTAATCCAATTTTCTGCGAACAAACCACTCGGGATCATCGAATTGACAATGGTTCTAATCTGAGAAATATCATTGTACTTTTGCAATTTCAAATGGTTGTACATTTCACTATTGGCTTGCAGTGCAATCGTTGTATAAAGCACTTGCCTACCTCTACTTTGCCTTAAAGCCATTACGCCAGACGCAGAAGAACCGTGATAAGGCTTGACAAAAACTTGCGAAATCTTTTCCTTTTCCAATTTAGTAATAAGCATATCATAATCAATCACTTGATCCAAAATGATTTCAGGAGTAGCAATTCCTTGTTCGGCTATTGTTTTTTGACATTCTAGTTTATGAAATGCAAGTTGTATTGAAGCTGGTGTATTCATTACCTCAACAAGTGGATTTTTTTCAATAAACCCTTCTATTTTTTTTAAAATAACACACCAGCCTCGATACCAATATTGATTTGGATAAATCAGCCCTCGTTTGAATACAAGAGTTTCACATTCTTCGCAACTACCTAAGGATACTATTTTTTTCCAAAGATTAAAATCCTCACCTGGAGAAGTAATTCTCAAAATAGCGGGCGTTTCAATCACAGGAAAATCATTGTCAATGACTTGATTATAAGAAATTAATTTATGATTGCATTTTTGCTGTTGCAATGCATTTTCCCAAAAATTTACTCTTCTGGAATTAGCAGCACCAACCGTTAAAAATGTTTTCATTTGACTCATCTCTCAGATTACAATTTAACTTACTCTCCTATTTCTACATAATAACTAGCCTCATCATCGTATTTATATGCATTTTCTTGATCCGCAAGATTAATATTTTGCGCTGCAAATTTGGTCTTTAATTTTGCTTGCCATTCATCCGAAATAAAATGGTGACGGCAATTGATGTGCTTTAAATTTAACAATGCATCATTATTATACAAAGCCTCGGCGCCTTTATTTTTCAGAACACCCATAGAAAGATCTAATGTTTCAAGGTTTTTTAAAATACTAGCACCTTGTAATTCTTTGGCGATTAAATCCTCATCATCATAATTTTTTAATCCAAGGTATTTTAGTTTTGGATAATTTCCATTCAGTATTGGTTTTATATCTTCAATACTAACTGTTCCACCATATCCCTCTGTACCCAACCATATCTCTAAATGCTCTAACTCATTTAAATTAGAGGCAACAATATCTTTGACAACCTCTACAGGTAAACCACCCGATTCAATAATAAGGTTTTTCAAATTTGGCAGATTAATTTTACCTAACTTCAAGCCATCACTTCCTCTAGTACCAAAGGTTTCAAGTGCTGGAAAATGTTGGTAAAAATCACTGTAACTTGCTTGAACAATCCAAGACATTTCACATGCATATGAATCCATATCACCAATAAAAAGATGCTTTAGCCCAGAGAGTTTATCTTTCATCTCAATTAATTTCTCCACTATATGACTACAGCCTGAACCTTCTCCTGCTTCGTTCCATTCTCCAATGACGAGCGTATCCATTTCTCCTATATTCGGTTGATTAGAAAGTTTGTCTAACTTTTCTGAAATTCTCAATGGATCATCGTAACCTGAAGACACTTTAACCGCAGTAGCTGGATCAATGGTAGATTCAAAAGGTTTCATCGGCTTGCCTGCTAATGCATGACTGCTCCTCATAAATAGTGCCTTTATTGACTCCTCCTGATAACCTTTTTTCCTTTTAGCATTTGTAAGTTTCTCCGCATCTTTCAATGCCGCAGCTTCATCGGCAAACTCTTTGCTTTTTGAAGTTCCTGCTGTTCCTACACGACCATAAGTAACGGTATGCTTATTTCCTTCAACAACAATGTTCCAAAACTTGTTGCTGGTTTTATCTTGGTAAATTAGTTGTACATTCATTATTTGTAATTATATTTTTTGCTGTTGTAATGCATTCTTCCAAAGTTTCACTCTCCAATTTCTACATAATAATAAGCTTCGTCATCGTCTTCATCTGCATCTTCTTGATCCGCAAGATTAATATTTTGCGCTGCAAATTTGGTCTTTAATTTTGCTTGCCATTCATCCGAAATAAAATGGTGACGGCAATTGATGTGCTTTAAATTTAACAATGCATCATTATTATACAAAGCCTCGGCGCCTTTATTTTTCAGAACACCCATAGAAAGATCTAATGTTTCAAGGTTTTTTAAAATACTAGCACCTTGTAATTCTTTGGCGATTAAATCCTCATCATCATAATTTTTTAATCCAAGGTATTTTAGTTTTGGATAATTTCCATTCAGTATTGGTTTTATATCTTCAATACTAACTGTTCCACCATATCCCTCTGTACCCAACCATATCTCTAAATGCTCTAACTCATTTAAATTAGAGGCAACAATATCTTTGACAACCTCTACAGGTAAACCACCCGATTCAATAATAAGGTTTTTCAAATTTGGCAGATTAATTTTACCTAACTTCAAGCCATCACTTCCTCTAGTACCAAAGGTTTCAAGTGCTGGAAAATGTTGGTAAAAATCACTGTAACTTGCTTGAACAATCCAAGACATTTCACATTCCTCATAACTCATGTCACCAATAAAAAGATGTTTTAGTCCCGAAAGTTTATCCTTCAGCTCAATTAATTTCCCTACCACATCATCACAGCTTGTACCCTCTCCTGCTTCATTCCATTCTCCGATAATAAGCGTATCCATTTCTGCTATATTGGGTTGATTAGCAAGGTTATCTAACTTCTCTAAAATCCTCACTTTTTCATCATAACCAGAAGATACTTTGACAGCAGTAGCTGGGTCAATTGTACCTTTAAAAGCTTTTACCGGTTTGCCTGCTAATGTATGGCTGTCTCTTACAAAAAGTGCCTTTATTGACTCCTCCTGATAATCTTTTTTCCTTTTAGCATTTGTAAGTTTCTCCGCATCTTTCAATGCCGCAGCTTCGTCGGCAAACTCTTTGCTTTTTGAAGTTCCTGCTGTTCCTACACGACCATATGTAACGGTATGCTTGTTTCCTTCAACAACAATGTTCCAAAACTTGTTGCTGGTTTCATCTTGGTAAACTAGTTTTACATTCATGATTTGTAATTATAATTTTTTGGAATATTGATAAAATAAAATTTCCTTTTTGGGTAAATTATTTTTGTAAGTTATTTAGTCAGTATTCCTTTAGGTATTCGTTCTAATATTTTATCGCTATAAATATTTTCAAGATTCAGTTCTTTTAAATTCATATAACCAATATAACATCTACAATGTGCATTACTACAAGTAGAAGGTTTTAACATTTCTGCTAGTGACTGCTCGTATATATTGCCTATTTTATTTTTTATAAAATGACATCTATTTACATTGCCTTCACCGTCTATCGAAATACTGGACTCTCCTGCAAAACAAGCTTTGCCTAATGTTTTGTAGACCGTATTGTTTAAGTTAAAATGCGGATCAATTTCATTTAAAAAAATCACTTCTTCCTCTGTATAATAATTTGGTTCGCGTTTAAAAGCATTGACCCAAACATAAATAGAATTGGGCAATGATTCTCGCAATTGTTGAGCAAAGATAAAATTCTCTTTTTTCCCAACAACACCAACACTAAAATTAATTCCTAATATTTTTAATTCTCTACATTTATCTAAAAAATTATCTACACTTATTTCTGTTGGATGATAAGTTGTCCAAAGTGCTGTTGTTTTTTTATTTGCTTTTTCCAACCACTTTAATGAACCTGATAAATTGGTTTGGATCGCAACCTTATTAACATTGTCTAAATGACTTATTTTTGTAATGGCTTCTTGGTAATAATTGCGAATCAATGCTTCTCCCCAAGGTGTAAATAACACACCTATATTATAAATTTGCTCGCTCATCCAATCCACAAATTTATCCAAACATTTTTTATCATACTGAAGCTCTTCTCGGGAATTTTTCTTTTTAGCAAAAGGACAGTATTCACAATCGTAATTGCAACTCTCCAATGGTCCTCTGTATAATATATTGATGTTGTTATTCACTATTAATTTTTAGTTTAATTTAAATGCATTCATCAACGACTTCACCTCTTTAGAAAACAACATTGGACCAATTGCATCCTCCAACTCCATTCCTCTTTCATTTAATTGCAAACAACCGTCTTTTTCTTCTACCCAATTATTTACAAAAAGTTGCTCTATCATTGCATTTGATGATACATCTATTCCAAATAAATCCTTAAATGTCTGAATATTTAATTTTCCACCGTCAATCAATGACTTAATTACAAACCGTCTTAATTGTTCTTCTTTATTTAAATTAAATCCATAATTTATCATTGTAAAATCTTCTCTTTGACTATAATCGTGGATAATGGCTTTCGTCGCTTTTCTTGATACGGCATAATTGCTGCTGTAATGCAATTCTTTAGTATAAGATCGTGCTCCTGCTCCTATCCCAATCATTCCGTATTTGGTAGAATTATAATTGTTTGAAATAATTGGAGCATCTCCTTTTCTAAAACACCTCATTGAGTTTTGGACATATCCATTATCCTTCAAAAAGTCTCTTCCAATTCTATATAAATAAAGTCGATTGTCTTGATTGTCATGCTGCATTTTACTCAAACCCGTCAAAGGTCTTGTGTAAAGTGGATACAGAAAAATTTCAGTAGGCTCATAATCCAATGTTCGCTCCAAAGAATACATCCAGGATTCTTTTGTCTGTGAATGAATACCATAAATCAAATCCAAATTAAACTCAGGTACTTTGGATGATTTTATCATTTCAACGGCATGTTCTGCTTCTTTTAAAATTTGAGGACGACCCAAAAACTTGGTCTCTTCCTCTATCCAAGATTGCACTCCCATACTGACCCTATTTATACCATAGGTTTCTATAAGTTTTATTTTTTCTTTTGAAATAGACTTCGGAGATGCTTCAATGCTGCCGTATTTATTTTGAGTATCCACTCCCAAATCATTTTTGAAAATGGACAACATTTTTTCCAATTCCAACTCCTCTAGAAAAGTAGGAGTTCCACCACCAATGGCGTATTCTTCAAAATGGGCTAAAGGCAGTGCCTCTTTATAATTTAATGCTTCTCTTTGCAATGCATCCAAATACTGACTTACACCTTCTTTCGGGTTTGCAATGGTAAATAAATTACAAAAACCGCAACGCATTTCACAAAAAGGAATGTGCAGATAAGCAAATAGATTCGAAAGGTCCTCTTTTTCCCAAACTGTCTTTAAATGCATTGGAATTAATTCCCTATAAGCATGTTTATGGGGATAACTATATGTATACTGCTCGTACACATTTATTTCTGAAGTTGTTTCTAACATTAATAGCTAAATTTAAAAATCGTATTACATTTAAACGAAAAAATCAATTGTATTATATGTCATTTCGAAAAAACTATCTATTAAAATGTACATAAGGAACCTCCAATACAGTGCGATGTCCATTGCGATGTCCCCAAAAACCATCTTCACCATAAGAAGAACCGTGATCGCTGCAAAAAATGCAAAAACAATCCCCCTTTTGCTCAACTGCATTCATTAGCAATGGCAATTGACTGTCTACATAGCGCAAAGCTGCCGCATGACTTTCTAGATCATCGTATTTCTCCGTTCTTGCGTAAAAATAATTTGGGTGATGAATGGCAGAAATATTTACGAACAAACAAAACTGTTGTTCTGTTTGCGCTACCCATTTTTCTGCAATATCGAATTGATTTTTGGTGGATTCTTTTTCTGTAACGCCCGTTTCCATAGACCAAAAACTTTCCTCAAAAAGATTGGGAAACTCTTTACTGATTTCATTTCGCTTGTTAAAAAAACCCACGCCGCCAATACAACAAGTCGCATAACCTCTGTTTCGCAATGCTGAAATTACATCATTTTCCTTAAAAACAAATGTATCCTCAGTCGTGGACTGACTGCCTTCAAATTCTGTAGCAAACAAACGAGGCGTTATTTTCTTCCCAACTTTTGTCGGTAAAAATCCCGCAAAAAATGCCTTATGTGAAGCATAGGTAAATGTACCTGGCGCATGCCTTTTTTCCCAGCCTGTTTCTGGTAAATACTGTGTAAAATTAGGAAGATTTCCTTTCAAAAATTGCTCCTGTGCTACATCATAACGAAGGGCATCCAATACTACAAACAAAATATTATCACGACCGATGATCTTATTCATGTTTACAATATTACGACTTTTTTATTCTATTCCTTTATTAATCATAGTTATCCCACTTTCATTTTATTATCCAATCCAAATAATTATCTTGGTGAATCACCTCAAATTCTGATTCTTTATATTCTTTTTCCCAAGCTCCTGGTACCTTTACTCTTTTTTTAGGATTCCATTTAAATTCGTATCCATATAATCTCCCGCCACGCTCTTCAACCCAATCTATTTCCTGCTGATCGTATGTTCGCCAAAAATAATTATTCACAATCATCTTGTTATATCTTTGATACTTTAGTCGCTCACCTATCATATAATTTTCCCATAACATCCCTATATCATTTCTTTGTTCTATAGGATTCAAGTTTGCAATTATTAAATTTCTCAATCCATTATCATAAAAATACCATTTACTATTCTTTGTTATTTCCTTTCTTAAATTTCTACTAAAACCTCCTACTTTATGAACTACAAATACTTTTGATAACAAGTCTAAATATCTTTCTACTGTATTCTTACTCATTGACAATTGATTTCCTAACTCCTGCAACGATACCTCTCCTCCTATTTGAAACGCTATCAACCTTAATAATCTAAATATCTTATCCGAATTTTTTATACCTTCAAATGTCAATATATCTTTTAGCAAATACGAGTTTATTACTTCTCGTAAATATTCTGCACGATCTACATCTCCTGATTTTTGAAGTAGTTCTGGATAATTTCCATATATCAATCTTGTTCTTATATTATCTCGTTTCTCTATGTTGTTTTCAACTTGATTAAACTCTTGTTCTGATAATGCATACAAATTATACGTCAGTTTTCTTCCCGTTAGAGGTTCTCCTACGTTATTGCCTATATCAAATGCCGATGAGCCTATTATTAATATTTTCAAACCCTCAATATGATCTACCATTATTTTCAACTTATTCCCTATATCTGGAATCTTCTGGGCTTCATCTATTATTAACATTCTTATTTCTCCCAGTATGCTTTTATAGTTCTGAATACTCCTTCTTTCAAGTAAAGATAATGTTGTGAAGTCTTCTCCACTTAAAAGCATATAAGGTTCTTTTATATTCTTTATCACTTGGTTTATCAATACCGTTTTCCCCACTCGTCTTGGACCTAACAATACGATCACCTTATTTGCTGCTAAACTGTTTACTATTTGATCATTTATTATTCTATCTATTAACATAAATTGAGTCATTTCATTGACGCAATTTACGTTATTTGACGATCAAATAAAACTCTTTTTGTGTTTTTTCTTGATCTTGGCAGTGTAAAGACCAAAAAACGGCAACCAGTACTTATTTTTATGGCAACTGTATAAATGCACTTGAATTACCAATATGCGTTAAGCTAAGCCTGTGCATCGTTCTTGTACAAGCTACATATAGCATTTGCCTATCTGGAGCGGCATGGTAGTTTTTATCCGTACAATAAGGTACAATAACTTGATCAAACTCTAAGCCTTTTGCTAAATGTGCAGTGGTAATAACAATGCCACTTCCAAAGGCTATGCTTACTGCATTTAACAGTTTAATTTGAAATAACTTGTTTAACGATTCATAAAGCGTATCAGCCTGTTTTTGAGTTTTAGTAATAATACCTAATGAGTTAAATTTACTGGTGTTGAAATCAACAATAATTTTTTTAATTTCATCCAACTCAGCATCCTTATTTTTACAAGAAATAATAAACGGCTCCTCTCCATGTCGCTCTAAAGCTTCAACATTCACATGCTGGTTAATCCGTTTTGTGAATTGAGTGATTTCATAAGTTGATCGATAACTTTTAAGCATCGTCATGGTCGTAGAACCAGGGAATATTTTTTCTATTGTGTCCAGATTAGAAGAACTAAAGGGGTTTACAGATTGGTTTATATCACCCAAAATGGTTTTTTTACATGGGTACAATCTACTTAAAACCTTGTATTGAACCATAGAATAGTCTTGCATTTCATCAATGACCAAGTGCTTAACTTTTCGGTCCTGTTTAATACCTTCCAATTTTATTTTAAAGTACAAAAATGCATAAACATCACTCCATTCATAAGTACTTCCTTTTTTTAATTTTAATAGTTCAGGTCTACCCAACCACTCGTAAAAACCTTTATATAATACTCTTGGATTGTAAGATGGAAACATTTTACGAATGGTGGTATGTAATTCTGTTCGGTCTTTATATTGAACTTCTATTTTATAAAATTTATAAACATTTTCAACCACCTCTCGAACTACTTCATTAAATCGTTTTAAAAGTGGCAATTTATTGTATTTATCAAATGTTTCTTTGATAAACCACGAAGGAACGAGTTTGCCTTTTACATATATGTCTGTAATTTTAAAACCATCATTTTGCAACCAAACATGGTATTCATCTATTTTTGTTATTAGTTCTGATGATGATTTAAACTGAATTCGTTCAATCAATTTTTGGTCTTTTTTTTCAAGCAATTCGGTAACCTGCTCAAAAAAGGTCTGAAACTTTATTTGATATTCAAATAACTCATTAGCAATTTCTTCAACACTGGTTTCAGCCACCGTTTCTTCTCCTAACTCGGGCAATACATTGGAAATGTAACTGGCAAAAACTTTATTTGGCGAGATAATCAAAATATCTTGCGAGGTAATTGTTTCTTTAAAACGGTACAGTAAAAAAGCGATTCGGTGCAATGCAATTGATGTTTTCCCTGAACCCGCAACTCCTTGAATGATGAGATGACGTGCTTCTTCATTTCGAATAATAGAATTTTGTTCTTTTTGAATGGTCGCAACAATGTTTTTCATTTTGGCGCTGGATGCCTTGTTGAGCTCCTCCTGCAACACTTCATCATGAATGGTTAAATCGGTATCCAACATGTATTCCATTTCCCCATTACGAATCCTGAATTGTCTTTTTAGTGAAATGTTACCTTCAACTTTTTTTTCTTTAATTTCAAAAAATGCTTCCCCTAATTCAAAGTCATAAAACAAACTTGAGATGGGTGCTCGCCAATCAAGCACCAAATTATTTTTGCTTTCAGTATCTTGAAAGTTATGGACACCAATGTATAATTTTGTTGCAGCACTGTCACCGTTCTCTAAAAAATCAATCCTACCAAAAAATGCCGTATCTTTTAACCTTAACAAGCGTTTTTTGTTTTCAACACTGTGCTCCCCTAGCAAGGAATAATTGCGAATAACTTCGCGCAGCGCATTTTTTTCAAGATTGTCCATGTCACGCTTATGATCCTGCATATGTTTGTTCATGTCAGCGATCTCATCACTCTTCCCTTGTATAACCTCATTTATCTCAGTCAGTTTTCGATCAACTTTTTTTAATAAATCTGATAGGTATTCTTTTTCTTTTATTTCTTTTGACATACTTTTAACTGTCAGCCATTCTTATGTTTTTCTGCTTTTAGTCTTTTAAGATTTTCGTCAAAATCGAAATTTTCCACTCTTGGACTATTTAAGCCTTCTTGAATAGCACTCTTTAATGCAAATACTTTACTTTCTTCTGCTGATCTATTGTCAAATAATTTGTGCCTATATTCTCTAACTAGATCATGCTCTTTTTTGGTTAACTCCCTTTGCTTGTTAGGTCTAATTACATCGTCAAATTCAATATCGATTTTTTTTTCATTTTACAATCTTTTTAATCAGACTAACCTTATTCTTTTTTATCATTTAAATATTCATCTATCCATTGGCAGCTTCGATCTCTAAAAATCTGTTGGACTCGCACACGAGAATGACGTATTGGATACATTCTCGCATTCAGGCATTCAAGCATTCAGGCATTCAGGCATTCAGGCATTACATTTCGGGAGCAAAATAAACATCTCTCAAATTACGATACTCCATAGAATTCTGAGGGAAGTTTTTAACATTTGGCTGTACCAATCTTCTGTCTTTGTAATAATAAATAGGAATAATTGGTGCTTCATCAATCATCACTTGGTCAGCTTGCTCGTACAATTTCATTCTTGCATTTACATCTAAAGTCTCTAAGGCTTTATTATAAAGAGCATCAAACTTAGGACTTCTAAAACGGAATGAGTTGATATAAGATTTATCTGTTAATTTTGCTGGAATATGTGCGCTATTGAATAAATTGATGAAATTTTCTGGGTCTGGATAATCTGCCACCCAACCAGCTCTCCAAAATTCAGATTTACTAGTTTCAAGTGCCTCTAAATGCTGTGCAAAAGGCATTTTAGTAATCTTCACATCAATATTCAAGTTCTCTTTGATCATTTTCTGAATTGCTTCTGCAATTTGCTCATTTCTTCCACCACCACTATTTATTTGCAAAGTCAGTTCTTCAAAACCTTTTCCATTAGGATAGCCTGCTTCTGCCATCAACTGTTTTGCTTTATCACGATCAAATTTATAACCTTTTACAGCAGATGCATCGAAACCTGCAAATGCAGGAGGCACAATCCCACTATTTGCTGGAATCCCAGCACCACGAACCGTATAATCAACAATTTTTTGTCGGTCAACTGCATAATTGAATGCCTGACGTAATTTTTTATTATCAGCAAATCGCCCTTCTGACATTTTAAAACCATAATAATAAACACTCAAAGCAGGTTCTTCTTGAAAAATATATTGTTTGTATCCCTCTTTCAAATTTCCTTTGGTATCAATAATATCTTCCACCATCTCTAATGGCAAACGATACATCATATCTAGGTTGCCATTTTTAAATTCTAACAATTCAGATTTTTGGTCTCCTAAAAATGACCAACGAATACCATCTAAATATGGCAACTGATTTCCATTACTATCTTTACCCCAATACTCTTTATTTTTCACTAAAATAAGAGCATCATTTTCTTTAATTGCCTTGGTGATAAATGGACCTGTCCCAACAGTTTTAGCTCGCATTTCTACCCCATAGGTATCAAACGCTTCTTTTGGAAATAGATAGGCAAAAGGCAATGCCAATTTGTTCAATATTCCTGCAAATGGCTTTTTCAATTTTATTTGAATGGTGTAATCATCTACCAAACGAATCCCCGAACAACCTGCTGCGGGTGCATTTCCACCTATAGAATTTTTATAATATGCTTCCGCGCCTTCAATGTGATCTTTATAAAAATCATATCCTTTGTTATTTACATCAAATGCACACAATTTATCTAAGTTGTACTTAAAATCTTTCGCAGTAACTTCTCGACCTTTTCCATCTGAAAAACAAGGATCATCATGAAACTTTACGCCTTTTCTTAAATGAAAGGTGTACAATGTCCCGTCTTCTGTGATATCCCACCTCTCAGCAAGACAAGGTTTTATTGTTAAATCTTTTTGGTCAAATTGCACCAAACCTTCATAAATCTGATTGGTAATTCTATTACTCGTTACTTCCGTTACATTTAGAGGATACAAACTTCTAAAATACTCGGTTTCATTCATTTTAAAAACACCACCATAATATTTACCTCCTGAAGCTTCTTTTAAATCCCCTTTGCTAGAACTAGCCGTTGAAGATGAACCATCTCCATCTCCGCCTCCGCAACTCCAAAGACCTATTGTTGCGATTAATAATAGAATAAATTGTATTTTTTTCATTTGATTGATTTTCTGTTGATGATGTTTTCCCTAAAAATAATGAATGTGATTTAATATTTGGGTATTTTTTTTCTTTTTTTACACCAACGACACCTACGAGGTTTTAAAAACCTCGTAGGTGTCGTTGGTGTGTAGGAAAGGGTTTACACTTCCACCTCCAAATATACTGGACAATGATCTGAATGCTTTGCTTCGGGGAAAATATCAGCATCTACTAACTTTTTTGCCAAATTTTTTGTAGCTGCAAAATAATCAATTCTCCAACCCTTATTATTGGCTCTGCAATTTGCGCGATAGCTCCACCAACTATAATTATGGGGAGCATCTTCGTGAAAATGCCTAAAAGTATCTATAAACCCAGAATCATAAAATTTTGTAAACCATTCTCTCTCCTCTGGCAAAAATCCAGATGATTTTTTATTGGAAACAGGATTGTGGATGTCTATTGGATGATGTGCAATATTGTAATCTCCACAAATAATTATTTTCTTTTTCTTTTGTTTTAATTCTTCCAAATACTCATAAAAATTATCCAAAAATTCATACTTAAAACCTTGCCGAGCTTCTCCCGATGTGCCAGATGGGAAATAGGCACTAATCAAACTGAAACCTTTATATTCTGCAACTAAAATTCTGCCTTCTGAATCGTACTTGGGATTTCCCATTCCAAAAGTGATTTTTTTTGGTTCAATTTTACTTAAAATTGCCACGCCACTATAACCCTTTTTCTCTGCACTGTGCCAATAACAATGGTAACCCATATCTGTGAAAATAGATTCATCCAGTTGTTCTACATTTGCCTTTATTTCTTGAAAGCACACAATGTCAAAATCTTTGGATTGCAACCATTCTGCCAATCCTTTTCTCATCGCCGCTCTAATTCCATTTACGTTATAAGATATTATTCTTTGTGATGCCATAGTTTTTATTTAATGTTCGCACTTTATAAACCATCAATGCCGTTTTCTATTCCTTTTCTAACAATTCTAAGCAGTTTTTTAGTCTTCATATTTGAAAAATCTTCTTTTTTATTTTGAATCATTGAAATATGAAAATGCCCTGTTGACAATTCTGGTCGTTGCTCTTTTCTCAATTTTGCTACTCGATAAAATATTTCATTGGAAAGATAATTACCACCAGAGCCTTGTAATAATTTTTCGCCTAATTTCGGTGCGTTTTTAACTTTATTCCTCTTTTTGTTAAATTCCCAATTAAACTTTATATCCTTTGGCTTAGTGAAATGAATTAAATAAGTAGCTCCAAAATTTATTGTTAGATTTTTTTGATTTCCTTCGTCAAAAAAGTCAAGCATAGCAGGGCTACGGTTTACTTTTTTGGCGAAGAAAATCGGAAAAAGATGATGATAAATTGGGGCTAGTTATTAATTTCGTTTCACTTAGTCATTTCTTTAGGTAATGTTGTTTCTATCCACTCATTATCTGTAGCAATGGCTTTAGAGTTTGGCTTTCTTTTGCAATTATTGTTGTCCTCAAAACCACCTCTTCTCGCTGTTGCAAATTTATCTATATGGTAATCGCCTGGCAAAGATTGACTAATGGTAAGAATCATATCTACCTTATCAATCCACGGAGCTATGTACTTTTCTATAATTCCTGGACCTTGTCCATTTTTTTTGTGTTGACATCCATCAAAATCAGCATATCTGACGGGAATCATCATTGATTGTACAATGGCTTTGCTTTTTCTTGAGCCTAACTTTTCATTGTTCAAAGCTAGAGCAACGCATCCTGACGGATTGGATTGAAAAATATTTCCTTTCTTCTTGGGATGATCGAAAGCATTTAATATAAAAGGATCGAAACCGGGCGCAGTTGCGATCTGTCCAATTTTTTTTGAAAGCAAAAATATTAATACAATGATTTTCAATCAGTTATATATTTTAAAAAGTAATTGCAATACAACTTGTCTCACAATCAGTGTTAAAATGAGTTGATTTATTTATATTTAGTTTTATAATTAATTGATAATCAATATTTTAGAATCCCATATTTTTTGGACACATCGCAACTGCGCCCATCGAAACCTGTAATCAATATTTTTTTTGTTGCTTTTGATACTTGTGATGCCTGTGAAAAATCAATTCCTGTGTAGTTCCGACTTCTTTCTTCAAAAATATTAATGAGGTGTTCTAAGTAACTGTCTTTGATTACAAATCCTGAATCAACTTGACCATTAACCAGTGGATGTCTTTTGAGCCATGCCTGCATTTTTATTCTTGCCCAGTACAAAGGACGGTCATCCAACTTTCCTTTTTGTGCCTGTTTGTTTGCTTCTACCCACAATTGATGTGTATGCTCTTCTATTATGTTTTCAATATTTCGAAAGGATTTTTTCTCTTGGTATAGCTCTTTTAAAAATCTTGACACCAATTCCTCTATCTTTTTATTTTTTTTAATAAAATGATTTTCAAAATTTCTCTCTTTGGTTTTTTCCTTCTTTTTTTGCTTCGATTTTTTTATGTGAAACAAGCCTAATAATTCTTCATAGTTTCTTTGGTGAGCTTTTGGTTTTAATTTAAAAACCGATTCAATAGGCAAGTTCTTAACAGTAGTATTAGATTTTATGTGCTTGGCTTGAAATTCAAAAGTGAGTTTTTTATCTGAATCCATCTTTACTTTATTGTTTTTGTAATCATAATATTCAAAACCCTCATTGTACCAATTGGGATTTAGATAAAATGGATTCGATACTGCCTCTTCATTTTTTACTTTTATGGTTTGATGTGTGTTTTCCAAACCAGCAAGCTTAATCACTTTACCACCAATTCTAGCGATCAAGCTAATGACTATTTCATCGCCATCATTTACATCATCAACAAATAGTTTTACGGATACATTTTCTCCATAAAATACGGTCTGGTTTGCCCCATTTTCCTGAACCAACTCCTCTTTATTTTTATCCAACCAAAAACCAATCATGTTATAAAAGTAATAAGTACTTATGTGAAAGTTACCGCATAGATCAAAAGAAATATTTTTGACTAATTCTTATTGACTTTTAGGACGGCGAGTATCATCTTCGAGCGAGTTGTCTTCCCGCTGTCCGTTGCAATACCTTGCATTAATTGGAACTGGTTTTGGTCGTTGGGACGAATTGCAATTCGCCCTTACAGATGGATTGCTTCGTAGCAGATTATTCCCCAATTATCCGTTCCAATAAATACAATGCATTTCCACTCGCATCGTATGTTAGCGGAATGAAAATATATGGAGCAAATGTCATTAAAAAAGTGAAAAAGGTTAATTTAAAGTGAGAATAGTAAAAAGGTCCTTCTCGCATTGGTACAACGATACC
>Ga0209187_1001265_pt1 | contig 31038 bp, 24 predicted proteins | sample BantaG_FD_187430 | JGI IMG/M metagenome (GOLD analysis project Ga0209187, IMG submission 187430) | Marine algal microbial communities from Bantry Bay, Ireland - BantryBay_4 metaG (SPAdes) (version 2) | ecosystem: Host-associated > Algae > Red algae > Unclassified | place: Bantry Bay, Ireland...
ATTCCGATCCCTTGATCACTTATCAAGCTCTAATCGCCAACGATTAATATATTCTGTAACTCGGCCTCTATTACTATCATATAATATCATTTGTTCGAGGCTGTCCACCGCTTTTTTAGTTTCACCTTTATAATACCATACCCATCCTAATCTCCAAAAAGCAGCATTTTTATTTAATTCATGCAGTGAATCATTTTTTAAATAATCATTAAAATATTCAATACTTTTATCAAAGTCTTTTAACTTTCTATAGGCATCTCCAACTTTGAATTTCATCACATTTGAAAAAATAGAACTTGGGTAAGTTTCAATAAATTTAAGCCCATTATGTACTATACATTTAGCCCCATTTGCGCAAATATATTGCAAAGAATCAAATGTTGTTTTAATTTCTTCATCTACTACAGATAATTTCTTGATTACAAAAGAAGAAATAGGCAAGTTCAAACCCTTTTCCTCGTCTATTTCCTTCCCCTCAGTCTTTAAAAAAGGAAAATATTTTCCTGTAACTACATAAGCTCCTTCATCAATAACGTGAATCAATTTTGTTAAATCAAATCTAATGACACTACTGTCGTTAGGCTCAAGTGTGATGGTTCTTAGATTTCTGGGAGCTGACCATTTTGTCTGAAAATCAAGTAAATTCCCTTTTTTATAAAATTTAAGCTCAATAGTTCCTTGAATAAGATCTGGATGATTTATTTCCAACAGAACATCAGTCGTGTTGATTATTTTCAATTCCAGAACAACAGGGTCTAGAATATGAATAGAATCTACAAGACTAGTTTCTAATAGAAAGCTACTTAGGTCTTGTGAGTTAAGAGGAACAGGTCTGAAGTTAATTATGAATACAAGACCTAAAAATAAATTTATCGTTTTCCTTTTCATATCACTTAATTTGAATTGTATTAAATAATTGATCACAACCATCATCATCATTAAACGTATTGTAGTATCCACGTTGCCCAACTGAATGATTTAAGGTGGCTCCTCCATTCATAAATTCTTGCATAATACTGTTTTGACCAAAAGTACAATGCTTTAGGTTTACACCATGTCCTAATTCATGATTCATTACTACCTCTATAAATTCAATTGGATTTATAAAAAAATCGACCTGAGTACCAATTGTATGGAATGATCCTGGATTTCTCTCTGTTACTCCAGAGAAATATGTTCCTAATGATGTCCCATATTCAATAACTTCATTGTCAATCTTTACCCACCCCCCTTCTCCATTGTATTTTTGGTAAAGTCCATAAATATCACTAGTAACAGAAAACCATTCCGCTGTTTCATTCATATCAAAAGATAATTTAGCTCCATTTTTTATAAGTCCTACATTGACCAAACATTCTTCATAGTTATAAGGAGTTTGTGGCGAGCCAATTGAAGTCGTATGCCCCCAATAATCATCACTCGGATTTTCAGGAAGCATATCCTCAGCGGTAATAACAAGTGATCTAACTACTTTTGTATCTGTATCATTATATAACCCATAATTAAAATTTGTAAACGTTGATATTAAAGATGGGTTTTCTCCAATTTCATGGACACCTAGCCCTCCTAAATAAGTATCTGCAGCCAATCCAATGCCCTCTACATCAGAGACTTCTAAATTATTAATAAACACATCTTTTACTTGAGGGTTTAAACGAACATGTGTTCCATCTAAATGTTGAAACCCCCTGTATTCTTCCCAGCGAATTACACCATCACCATGGACACCAGTACCCATTGGCATATTATCTTCATCATCAGTTGGCACTCCTTCATTCAAATTATAAGGAGCATTATCCGCAATAAAATTACCATCATCATCTAAGGGAATACTAGTAAAGTTCTGAGTTCCATTCTCTTCTTTCCCAAACAATACATCACCATTTGCAGCGATAAAAACTGCGTTTATTGTCCCATGCGCCCCATAATCGTACGACCTTACAAGAACTGTTATTTGATTCCAATCATCATCCGAGCTAGACGTTGCCTTCATTTTATCTGTAGAAATTGTAAAACCAGTTTGAGTTGGAAACTGAAGATCTTTCCATGTATTTGAGTCCTCATTAGGTGGCAATGGTAAATTTTTTGGTGCATTTAAGCAATATCCTGGTTCAGTAGAAACATTCCTTAACTCAAATTTAAAATATCCTTCCAATGCTGGATTCCCAGGGTTACAATCATTAGTAATCCTCGCAGTAATCACAACATCAGCATCAAAATCCCCCCCCATAGGCAAAAAATTCGCAGGGCATTTCTCAAGAATCAACTTATAACAGTCAAATTTCAACTCCACCTGACCACAAATAGAGTTCAATACCCCAATATAAAATACAACAACAAAAGATAATTTCAATCGCATAATTCTAGTTTTAAATTGTTTGTCTATCAGATTCGAACGGAGAGATTTATTTGATTAGTATTAAGCTTACAAAGCCACTTAACCATAACATAATAATTGTAATATAGGTAAAATTTCACAACATAGGCAAATTTGCCTATATGTTTTTTCTAAGCACTCCTCACTTTTGAAGAGTGAAATACACGAGGCGCGAAAAAGAAATTCAATTATTTGGCAAACATCTTCGCAAAGTCAGACATTCTAAAGAAATGACACAGGAGCAATTAGCCAATGACGCAGATTTGGAAATAAGCCAGATCAGCCGGATTGAACGTGGTGTCATCAATACGAGTATTAGCCAACTTTTTCAGATTGCAGCAGCGCTAGGCGTTCACCCAAAAGAATTGTTTGATTTTGATGGCATAGGAGGAGAGTAGTCTTTGGTAGCAAGTATTCAGCCTAAGCGTTATTTCCCTCTAGCTTAGCCAAGGTCATTTCATTCCCTTGTAAGAACAGGACTGAAGTCCTTCAACCTAACACTTAACGCGCTCGGTTTATCAACAATCTCGCTGAGCAGTTACAAAAAGGAATAAAACGCCCCCCATTGAAAATTGATATTCCCATTGAATTTGCCATTTCCTAGGTTCTCTCCCCAGATATCCTTATTTTGTACTAAAATACATCTTCAATGATTACCGATATCAATCAATTAGATCCCAACAAGCGATACACTTACGCTGACTATCTGACCTGGCAATTTGATGAAATGGTCGAGATAATAAAAGGTAAAGTCTATCGAATGTCTCCTGCTCCTGATCGCTACCATCAGCAGGTATCTGGTAATATGTATGGCATGATTTGGTCTTACTTACGTAAAAATCCTTGCCAGGCCTTCTCCGCTCCATTTGACGTACGCCTACCACTTCCTTTAACAAAACAAACAAATGACAAAATTGATACGGTCGTTCAACCAGATATCTGTGTTATTTGTGATCCGTCCAAACTTGACCATCAAGGTTGCAACGGAGCTCCAGATTGGACGATTGAAATACTATCAAAAAGTACCTCTTCCAAAGATCTCAATGAAAAGTTTGAGCTCTACCAAAATGCTAGAGTGAAAGAGTATTGGATCGTTCATCCTCATGAAGCGACTATACTCGTTTATATCCTTGACTCAAAGGGTAAATATCAAGCCCTGCAACAAAAGCCTTTTACAAAGGGTGATCTTATTCCTGTTTCCATTTTTGAAGGATTACAGCTGGATACTCACGAAATATTTCCAGAAGACTGAAACAATGGCAATAGAAATGGCAATCGCAATCTCAATAGCCCTTAATCGTATTCTCCCCTCCATTAATTGCAATTGCAACTGACCTGATAATTCCTGACGCCTGATTGGTTTAGTCTAATGTCTCCAATCCATCTTACCGTTGTTGAAAACAAAACCACACCAATAGACTAAATCGTTGTAAATCAATCAATTGATTCCTTTTCGATTATTTATTGCTCGCGGAATCTACCTTTTTTACCCACATTTCGCGAGCAATAGACTTTTATTGCTCGCGAAATCTATATATTTTTGCTTTGTTGTAAGCAAAAAGAAACTCAATGCCAGAGAAATATATTTCCGTAGATTTAGACCCAGACGAAAAAGAAGTTATTTTGAAACATGCTTCTTTCCTAATCAGTAGTTCAATCACTCAAAAAGATTTAGCCAATAAAAGGGTAAAATGGGTAAGGTTTTTACCTCATACCGTTACTGATGTGATTGGCGAGTTAAGCTATCATTTCAATCGAACTAAAAGCGACTATCAGTTTCATCTATTAGATCGGTTGATTTGTAATCTTGAGCATTATGAAAAGTAATTATAGCTTATTATCTCCTAGCAGCCTTTTCATAAATATTATATCACCTTCTGCTTACCCTTTCGTACCTTTGGCCACCCATCAAAATGGTCTAAATTTTGACTATATAAACCTATAACCCCTCTAAAAGCCAGTATTTTTCCATCTAATATCCAGATATGCCATTTATAAAGACGCCAATAGAAGATCTAATTGTGTTCGAACCTAAAATTTGGGGCGATGATCGAGGCTATTTTTACGAAAGTTATAATCAAAATACCTTCAGACAAAATGGAATTAATGCCATGTTTGTTCAGGACAATGAGTCTAAATCCTCCATTGGTGTACTCCGCGGCCTGCATTACCAAATCGGCGAATATGCTCAGGCCAAACTAGTCCGCGTATCCAGCGGAAAAGTAATGGACGTAGTCGTTGATATTCGGGAAGGATCTCCAACTTACGGTAAAGTTCATACTGAAATCCTAAGTGAGGAAAATAAAAAACAGCTATTCGTCCCAAGAGGATTCGCACACGGATTTGTGGTACTTAGCGATGAGGCTGTATTTTGTTATAAATGCGATAATTTTTACTCTAAAGAAAGTGAAGGGGGCATCCTTTATAATGACCCCGCACTTAATATTGACTGGGGCATTGATCCGGCGGATATGATCCTTTCGGAAAAAGATAAGGTGCATCCTGTTTTTGGTGAGCACTTGAAGTATGTTCCTGCTTAATTGCCTTCTATCGTGGATGGGACACGGATTGAACGGATCGAATGGATGAACACGGATTTTTTTTCTTAGGACGTGGGCCCGCTAACGTAATAAGGAGCGCGTTTTTTTTCTACGATCGTAACCAAAACTACGGTAGAGGGAAATCCGTATTTATCCGTTCAATCCGTTAGATCTGTGTCCCATCCGCAGTCGAAGGCAAACCAAAACATTAAAATAAGACAATAAAAACTCATGGCAAAAATACTAGTAACCGGATCAAACGGACAAGTCGGACAAGAACTACAATTCCTAAGCAAGGAATCAACACACACATTTTTGTTCACGGACGTAGCGGACTTAGACATCACGGACTACAGCGCCATCAACGACTTTTTCAAAGAACACCAATTTGACTTTTGCCTCAACTGCGCAGCATACACTGCCGTTGACAAAGCCGAAACGGATATAGAACTGGCCACTAAAATAAACGTAGATGGTGTAAAAAATTTAGCGCAAGCTTGTTTGTTTAATCAGACATTTTTGATGCAACTGTCTACTGATTATGTTTATCACAACACACAAAACACACCATTCAAGGAAGGCGACCCTACCAACCCACAGGGTGTATACGCACAAACCAAACTGGACGGCGACCTCGCTGCATTACAAGTCAACACCGCCAGCATGGTGATTCGCACTTCCTGGGTTTACTCTTCTTTTGGTAACAACTTCGTAAAAACCATGATTCGCCTCGGCAGCGAACGCGATAGTTTGAATGTTGTTTTTGATCAAATCGGAACACCCACTTACGCCCGCGACCTGGCCAGCGCCATGCTTGACGTAGTAGAAAAAATAAATACGGGCAGCTTCCCTGCCAGCAAAGCATACGGCGTTTTTCATTATAGCAATGAAGGTGTGACCAGTTGGTACGATTTTGCAAAAGCTATTTTCGATATGGAAAACATTGATTGCAATCTTGGAGCCATTGAATCGGTTCAATACCCTACTCCGGCGAAGCGCCCACCTTTTAGTGTGCTCAATAAATCAAAAATTAAAGCTGAGCTGGAAGTAGCTGTTCCGCATTGGCGTGATGGCTTGAAGCGATGTTTGCTTGCGATGAAGGGATAAAGCGACTTAAAGATTGGTAAGCACTTTTAGCGAAGCAAAGGGATTGCCGAGCTGAGACGCAAAGAATTAAAATGCGAATTTTTATTCGATTTTGGAGCTCCGCGTTAGAGGAAACATTCTGATTCGCATTCGCATTCGCATTCAAACTCTAATTCTTTGCGTCTCAGCTCGGCAATCCCTCCGATTTGATAAATCAAAGGGAGTGCTTACCGATCTTTAAGGCCCGATATTATTCCATGAACCTTCCAATAAACTCAAACGTTATAGTTGATGACAGTCATTCCTCATCATAATAATCAATCAGCTTATGAACACCAAGCACGCCAACAACTACTTCGACAATGTCCGTTCTCTTTTCCACTATTACAAATCACTGGGCGACGGTGCCCTCGCTCAACTCAAGGATGACGAAGTCAACTGGAAACCTGACCCCGCATCCAATAGTGTTGCCATAGTGGTCAAGCACATGGCTGGCAATATGCTTTCGCGCTGGACCAACTTCCTGGTAGAAGACGGAGAAAAAGAATGGCGTAAGCGAGACCAGGAATTTGAAGAAACGATCCACGATAAGGAAAATTTACTGGCAACCTGGGAGAAAGGCTGGGCTTGTCTTTTCGAGGCTATTGCCCCACTTAGCGCTGAAGATATGGACAGAATTGCTTATATCCGTAATGAAGGGCACTCCGTCGTGGAAGCCATCAACCGGCAGCTCGGCCATTATGCCTATCATACCGGACAGCTTGTTTTTCTAGTAAAGTGCTTAAGATCAGCCAATTGGAAAAGTCTTTCTATTCCAAAGGGAAATTCAAAGGCTTACAACAAAGAGAAGTTTGATCAGGAAAAAAGTCGTAAAAACTTTATTTAACAACAACAAAAAACCAAATCAATATTTCCAATCGTTTTAAGGCTTCAACGACTTTCAAGAAGTGAGGCCTTAAAACGATTGGGTTCAAAAAATATTGAAATTGTTTTTTGTGTAATAATTATGACCTTTTACAACAATAAACCGGCCCTTTCGTATTAAATTTATACCTAATTAACTCGTTTTCCGTTAATTAGATAGAAGTTAGAAGAAAATTTGGAATCCGGAAGCCTGTTCGGCTGTCCAGACAAGCACCTGCTTTGGTCTTTCTATTTCATTCATTCCAACTTCTTTCTTCCTGCCCAACGATGTTTTTTCATTGTAATACAAATTATAAAGCATATGGTTCTTCGTTTACGCATCCTCTTTTTGGTACTTATCTGTGCGATCGGCTTTTCGCAAACGCTTAATGCGACACACAATCGCGCAGGAGAAATTAGTTATGTACAAACTGGTGCATTGACCATTCAGGCCACCATCACAACTTATACCAAAGCCAGTAGTATACCTGCTGACCGGGACACCCTGACCATTTGCTGGGGTGATGGCTTTTGCGAACTGGTGCCACGTTCCAACGGTAACGGTGAGATTCTGCCAAACGATACCAAAGTCAATTATTATATTGCTACGCATGAATATGTGGGGCTTGGACGTTTCACTGTTTCTATGAATGACCCCAATCGTAATCAGGGGATTTGTAACGTCAATGCACCCAATTCAGATAATGTGCCTTTTCATATTGAAACGACCGTGACCTTATTTAACCAATCCTTACAGGGGTTCAATAATTCTCCGATCTTGCTACAACCTCCGATTGACATTGGTTGTGTTGGAAAAATTTTCACACACAATCCAAATGCTTATGATCCGGATGGTGATAGTTTGTCTTTTCACCTGATCGTACCTTTACAGGATGTAGGAACGGAAGTCCCTAATTATGCTTATCCAAACAATCTGCCTACATCACCAGATAATACGATTAGTCTAAATCCTGTTACGGGAGAATTCGTATGGGATGCACCACAGGCAGAATGTGAATACAATATTGCTTTTTATATTATTTCTTATCGAGATGGCGTAGCTATAGACACGATGATTCGTGATATGCAAATTTTGATTTTAACCTGCGAAAACGATCCACCGGAGATTGAGACCATTGACGAGATTTGTGTTGTTGCAGGTGAAACGGTTACTATTGATGTGACGGCTACTGCTCCGCTTACAGACAGCAATCAGTTGGTTACATTGACCGCACTTGGCAGTCCTTTTGAAGAAGAAAATAGCCCGGCAACATTTATGGAAGCAACTACCTTTCAGGCACAACCCCTTACCAGGACATTTGTTTGGAATACCCTCTGTGAACATATTGCCGACCAATACTATACGGTAGTTTTCCGAACGGAAGACAACTTTCCAATTACTATTGACTCAGATACTTCTTACTTATCAGCGCTTAAAACGGTGCGTATAAAAGTAGTGGGTCCTCCACCTGAAGATGTACAGGCGCTTGCGGGAACCGGCCAGGTTGAAGTCAGCTGGCAGAACCCATACCAATGTGAAAACGTAGAGAATTATTTTCAGGGATTCACTGTCTGGCGCAGACAAGGCTCCAACAATTTTACTCCAGATACCTGTGAAACTGGTCTGGCAGGTAAAGGTTACACCGAAGTAACTTCATTCCCAATTCAGGAAATACAAGGAGGTCGCTATTATTATCTCGACACTGATGTGGAACGGGGACGGACCTATTGCTATCGAATATTAGCGGAGTTTGCTTTAGAGACTACTACTAATCCGCCAACCTTATATAACAAGGTAGAGAGTTTACCTTCTGAAGAAATTTGTGTCCAATTAAGCAGGGATATTCCGTTGATAACCAATGTAAGTATCCTATCTACGGATGAAAGCAGCGGAGATATTTTTGTGCAATGGACAAAACCGCTTGCAGATGATCTCGATACGTTACTAAATCCGGGGCCTTATAAATACGAAGTCTATCGAAGCCGTGGATTCCCCGGTGGAACATTTGAACCGATAGGCGTTTCTTTTGAAAGTCAGACTTTTTGGCAGGCAAATGATACTTTCTTTACGGACAATGGCCTTAATACAATGGACGATCCATGGAGTTACGAGGTAGTCTTCTTTGTAGCAGGTACTGATTCGATCGGCACGACTAATCCGGCATCATCACCCTGGCTGTCGGTTGCATCAACAGATGAAACCAATAATTTGTCGTGGGAAGCAGATACGCCGTGGGATAATTATAGCCATATCGTTTTCATTGAAAGGCCAACTGGATCTTCCAACTGGGACACACTGGCTACCACCAGCGAGCCCTTTTACGCACATACTGGTTTGGTCAATGGCTTTGAGTATTGTTATTATGTCACCACGATTGGTACATATGGCATTGCAGGCATTAGTGACTCATTGATTAATCATTCGCAGGAAGCCTGTGGAATACCGTTGGATTCAATACCACCTTGTCCTCCCAGTTTGATAGTCAACGATGAATGTGAAGAAGCATTGGATTCAACACCTGAAGAAGATTTTATAAATAGTCTGATTTGGGTCAACCCAATGAATATTTGTGAAGCAACAGATGATGTGGTTGAGTACAATATTTATTTTACCCCTTTTGAAGGAGCTGCTTTTGAACTCATTGGAAACAATCCACTATCTACCGATACGACTTCAGAGCATAAGCCTGAATTTGGAATAGTAGGTTGCTATGCGGTTACAGCAATTGACACCTTCGGCAATGAAAGTGCCTTTAGTAATATCGTTTGTATTGACAATTGTCCGGTTTACAATTTGCCTAATGTGTTTACACCAAATGGCGATGGGGCCAACGACATGTACATCCCTTTCCCCTATCGGTTTATTGATCGTATTGAAATAAAGATTTTCAACCGATGGGGACAGTTAGTATTTGAAGGTACTGATCCTGATATCAACTGGAATGGGACAAATCAATCTGGAAAGGATTTATCGGAAGGTACGTATTTCTATACTTGCCGGGTATTTGAGAAACGGATATCTGGTGTTCTTCAAGAGCCGATTTTATTGAAGGGGTATATTGAGTTGCTGCGGTAGTGGGTGATTTCGATTACTCGAAACATATATTGGTGGGCATTTAAGGTAGAGCAGATTAACAAGGCTCCTTCGTAGGCAAAACAAAAGAGTCATTCCGAAAATCGGAATGACTCTTTTTTATTTAATATCTGGGGGCAAAAACCCAAAAGAGGTGATTACTATTTCTTCACAAAGCGCTCCATTCGGATTTCGCCGTTATGCGTTGTCTGTATATAATACAATCCTGAATTCAGATTTTCAAAAGACAATTCAATTGTGTTTTCGCCTTTCAAAACATCTTTATTCAACGCGTGAACAGATTTCCCAGTCAGGTCAAAAACCTCTATATTCAATGCACCTGATGTAAGTGAAGCATAATTTAAATAAAGTAAATCTCCACTCATTGGATTCGGGAATAAAGTCATATTGCGTTCAGTAGAAAACTCAACAGCAACTATTCCTCCTGCGTTTTCTTTCGTTCCATCATTGTCAACCTGAATCAATCGGTAATAGTTGATCCCCGCAAATGGTTTAGCATCAGAAAATCTGTATGTATTGGCAGCCTCACTGGTTCCTAATCCCTGGATGGTTACAAGTTCTGAAAAGTTTCTTCCGTCAGAAGAACGTTCTAAAATGAAATAATCATTGTTCAATTCAGAAGCTGTTTCCCAAGTCAAATCAACCGTTTCTTTTTCTTTTTTTCCTGTAAAGGAAAGCAATTCAACAGGTAGTGGATCTGGTTCAATAAGAACTGCATAGTCTTCCGCTTGTCCATATGTTGGGTCGTAACAAGAATTACCAACAGAGTTAAAATCACACAGTACTCTCATTCTTAGGTAAATACCATTAACCGAAGCAGGAACCATAAACGTTACCGAAGCAGGATTAGAATCCTTATGACCAGTTGAGTTTAATATTAATTCAGTAGCATCTTCATATGTGCCATTATTATTATAATCAATCCAGGCTTTTACACCTTGGTTGTTAACACTTAAAAGGTCAACATCTAGAGTGTATGTGCTACCTTCTACTATTTCTGTAGTTGCCTGACAATTAGTTGTTGCATCCAAATATCCGTCAACTGAATTGTCTTGCGATGGATAACCACTACTGTTATTAATCGTGTTCAAAGAAACATGGCCGATTCCCATAAAGAGTCCTCCCATACCAATAGCACTAGTCGCTGGTGTACAGCTCGGAGAGATTGGAGGTGTATAACTGCCTGTAAGAGGTGTGTCTAATCCTCTGGAAGTAAGCAAACCTGGCCGTAAGTCTTCTATGGCTGTTCTCATCCTGGTTGATTGATCTGCTGTGAATTCTTCTTTACATGCTGAAGAGGAATAATCCATAAAATTATGTACAAATAGTGTCTTGGAAGAACCACCATCGCAGGCATTTGTTCCTCCTGTGTCACAATCACTACTACTTCTAATATGTGGAGGAGTATCGGATACACAATCTCCTAGATATTCCCACGCTGCGCCATTCCAACTTACACAGCCATCAGCTGCACCCGGACATTGTGAAGCACCCGTTCCATTTATCCCTCGGTCTCCTGAAAAAGTATGATACAGATCAAATCCATGACCGAGTTCATGCACTGCAGTTGTATTTAGATTGGTATAAGATTTCAAATTATACCCAAGTGCTCCTCCGGGATCATAACCGAAAGCATTATATAACATTACTGCGCCATCCCGATCAGCTGATGCTCCAGGGAAATAGGCAAAGCCTTGAATTCCGGAACCTCCGCCGTTGTTATTTATTTCTGATACAATCCAAATGTTGTAGTAGCTGCTATTAGGCCAAACACTAGTAGCTTTCATTTCTAGTTCATTCGTACCAGCAACGTTAGTTTTAATACATCCATCTGTTGAATAACTGGTAATAGACGTTCCATCAACACGAATAATCCCGGTAGTTGCATTACAATTCGGATCTTGAACGGCTAAGGCAAATTCTACTTCTACATCAAAGCTTGAGCCCGTATTGTTTCGATAAACATCCGTTAGATTATCAATCGCACTTTCAACTTGAGCATCTGAAATGTTTGTTCCAACTCCAATGGCTTCTCCAAGGTGAATTACGTGAACGACAACAGGAATCGTGTATACAGGAAGCACCGTTCTTTCAGCAGCAGAAAAGTCTTTCATCTTTCTTTCGAAATTGAGCTGTATGTCCCGATAGTTTTCATCCGTTTCCATGAGTATCCTATGGATGTCATCAGAACCGCAGGTGACTTCATTTTGGGCAAACATGAAAGAGGAAAAGAATAGAAATAGGGTAAAAATGAGGAGGTCTAGTTTTGTGTAATTCATTTGCTATTTGTTTTTATAAAGTAATTGGTCAAAAATAATGATACGTTATGACGTGATTATTTTGAACAGTTACTTAGAGTTAGTAATTGTGTTTTTTATAGGAGCGGAAGGGAAATATCTTCAAATATACTATTTTACAATATAAAAATAGCTCTAATTTTTGAATTTTTAGGCTCTTGGTCAAATATAGTGGGTAATTCAAAATAAGAGGCTTAATGTCAATCAATTACAATAGTACAATCTCTATTTTCTTGTTAAAAACAAGGTCTTTACCTAACAAAGGCTCTAATTGAATTTTTCAGTATATCTCCAAACCCACTAAATTCGGCTAAGAACCAATTTTTATCATAATTCTTTTAAATCTTAGCCAAAAATATTACTTAAAGTCATTTCCTAATGGAAGCGCATAAACGTTGATGTTATGATTTCAACAGCCAGATCTTTCATTTAGTGGCTTATAAAAATAAAATACCTCACCTTTTCGAAGCTAACTTTAAACAAGTACTTTTATAAGCTGTTAAGTTAAATATATAATACTTAGTTTGTAACCAAAATTAAAAGTCATGTTCACAGGAATTATAGAATCATTGGGAAGAGTAAAGGATATCCGGCAAGAAGGTACTAACTATCACTTTACGATTACTTCTGAATTGGCAAAAGAATTTAAAATTGACCAAAGCGTAAGTCATAATGGAGTTTGTCTCACAGTTGTTGAACTGGGAGAAGACTGGTATGTTGTGACAGCAATCGAAGAAACACTGCTGCGAAGTAGTATTGGCGATTTGAAAATCGGTGATATATTGAACCTTGAAAGAGCCATGCTTGCCAATGCCCGACTAGACGGACACATGGTACAGGGGCATGTAGATACGACAGGTACTTGCCTTGAAGTAAAAGAAGCGAATGGGAGTTGGTACTATACTTTCGAGTATGAAGCCAATCCCTTACATATTCTAGTAGATAAAGGTTCGGTTTGTGTGAATGGTGTAAGTCTTACAGTGGTGGAACCTACAGATAATCGATTTAGTGTAGCCATCATTCCGTTTACCCATGAGCATACCAATTTCCATACATTCAAGCCCGGGCATAGGGTTAATTTAGAGTTTGACATTTTGGGTAAGTATATAGCTAAGTATATGGAGCGGGTTGGTAAATTGGGATAATTAAAAAGTGTGTTTTAATTAAAATGAAAAGTCAAATAAAAATTAAAAATTCACTTCTAACGCTAGAATAATAAGCTTATTGATTGTCAGTCAATTATGGGAACTACGAACTGAGGGATTTTTCATTTTAATTTTCATTGATTCCATCCTTGACACACTTTACAAAATAGTCCATAGCTAGCGATCGCTACATCAACCAGCATCAAAAAAAGGCCATCAGTAAAAACTGACAGCCCCTTTTTTATATTATTTCAAAAGGAATCAGACTACTCGTCCAACTCACCTTCAAATTCTTCAACTTCTTCCAAGCGCTCCATACGGGCCTTGTTCGATTCGTAAACGTCCTTGCTACTAACAAAAAGTCTATCGTACTTACGTAAACCCGTTCCCGCAGGAATTCGCTTACCAACAATTACGTTTTCTTTAAGTCCAAGTAGGAAATCTTGTTTCGCACCAATAGCAGCTCCACTCAATACCTTAGTTGTTTCCTGGAACGAAGCCGCTGAAATCCAGCTTGATGTTCCAAGTGACGACTTAGTGATACCTTGTAGTAAGGAACTAGAGGTTGCAGGAACCGCATCACGGAATGAAACCAGTTTCTTATCGTTACGCTTCAGGTAAGAATTTTCTTCTCTCAACTGACGGATCGTCACCAACTGACCTGGCTTCAACTTAGTAGATTCTCCTGAATCTTCGATAAATTTCTTATCGTAAATCCAATCGTTCTCGTAGAGGAAGTCATACTTCTCAGCAGCTTCTCCTTCAAGGAAACGTGTATCTCCTGAATCTTCGATCAGTACTCTTCTCATCATTTGACGAACAATCACCTCGATGTGTTTATCGTTAATGTTGATACCCTGTGAACGATATACTTCCTGTACACCATTTACCAGATAGTACTGCGTTGCAAATGGTCCTTTAATATGCAGGATATCTCTTGGTGCAATAGCTCCATCGGAAAGTGGCATACCCGCTCTTACAAAGTCACCCTGCTGTACTAGTATGTGCTTCGACAAACCAATCAGGTACTTTTTGATTTGGCCCGTTTTTTCATCTGTTACGAAACACTCTCTGTTACCACGCTTGATTTTTCCGAAAGAAACAACACCATCAATCTCAGCAGTAACCGCCGGGTTAGAAGGATTACGTGCTTCGAATAGTTCAGTTACACGTGGAAGACCACCCGTAATATCCTGAATCTTACCAAGCTTACGAGGTATCTTCACTATCTTCTGACCTGCTGAAACGGTAGCATTGTCTTCGATAGAGATATAAGAACCTACCGGCAAGTTGTATGCAATTAACTCATCCCCATCAGGACTTAAAATCCTAATTTGAGGAATCATTCGCTTGTTCTTCGCTTCAATGATTACCTTCTCTACGAAACCGGTCTGGTCATCCTTCTCCACACGGAAAGTAGCTCCTTCTTCTACCGATTCGAATTTTGCGATTCCCTGGAATTCAGATACAATTACCGCGTTAAATGGATCCCACTCACAAATTACATCTCCTTTCTTAACTTTCGCCTTATCCTTAAAGTTCAAGGTAGAACCATAAGGAATGTGGTTAGAAGAGAGCAACTTATTCGTTTCAGGATCAGTCATTTTGATTTCTCCTGCCCGGGAAAGCACTACCTGAATGGACTTACCAGCATCGTCAGCTGATACTGTAGTACGGATGCCATCGAATTCAAGTACACCATCGTTCTTAGCGATAAACTGATTCTCTTGCTTGGTTACCGATGCGATACCACCTACGTGGAAGGTACGCAGTGTCAATTGTGTACCCGGCTCACCAATTGATTGAGCTGCAATAATTCCAACTGCATCTCCTTTCTCGGCGATACGACCTGTTGCCAGGTTCTTACCATAACACTTGGTACAAACACCTCGCTTCACTTCACAGGTCAATACGGATCGAATCGTTACCATTTCAACTTCTACAGATTCAATGTAGGCCGCCTGACGCTCATCGATGTATTCACCAGCTTTGAGGATAACTTCATCCGTTTCAGGGTGAACGATATCATGCAATGTATAACGACCTTTAATACGGTCTGTCAGGTTTTGAATAACTTTTTCATTATCTCTAAGTGCTGTTGTTTCAATACCTCTTAGTGTGTCACAATCTGTTTCCATGATCACAACATCCTGAGATACATCTACCAAACGACGCGTCAGGTAACCCGCATCCGCCGTTTTCAATGCCGTATCTGCAAGCCCCTTACGTGCACCGTGCGTAGAGATAAAGTATTCCAATACAGATAGTCCCTGAAGGAAGTTGGAAAGGATCGGGTTTTCAATAATTGCCCCTCCTGTATCCCCAGACTTTCTCGGTTTTGCCATCAGTCCACGAAGCCCACAGAGCTGCTTGATCTGTTGTTTAGATCCACGGGCTCCGGAGTCAAGCATCATATATACTGAGTTGAAACCTTGCTTATGTGCCGCCAACTCTTTCATTAGTCCTTCCGTAATGCGATTATCCGCAAAGGTCCACTTATCAATAATCTGATTGTAACGTTCGTTGTTGGTAATCAGACCCATATTATAGTTGTCCCAAACTTCGTCTACCTCATTTTGGGCGGTAATCAAAGTTGACTCCTTCATAGTAGCATCAATCAAGTCTCCAAGGTTGAACGATAGCCCACCTTTAAATGACCACATGAAACCCATTCCCTTAATCTTATCAAGGAAGTTAGCTGTTACAGAGAAATCTGTCAGTAAGATAATTTCACTAATTACTTTCTTCAGGTTCTTCTTAGTCAACAAGCTATTAACATAAGGAACTGATTCAGGAACTGCTTCATTGAAGATCACACGACCAACAGTAGATTCGATTCGCTTGGTCACTCTTTCTCCGTCCTCGAGCGTTTCCACTCTTACTTTTATGGCAGCGTGGAGATTCACTTTACCTTCATTGTAAGCAATCAATACTTCTTCAGGAGAATAGAAGGTTTTGCCCTCACCCGCTACAGGAACTTCCTTTGTACCAAAACGTTCTTTGGTTAGGTAGTAGAGTCCTAATACCATATCCTGAGAAGGAAGGGTAATAGGAGAACCATCCTGAGGGTTTAACATGTTGTGACAAGCCAGCATCAAAATCTGTGCTTCCAAAATAGCCGCGTGGCTCAATGGAACGTGAACTGCCATCTGGTCACCATCAAAATCGGCGTTGAAAGCACCACATACAAGTGGGTGCAACTGGATTGCTTTTCCTTCTACCAAAGTAGGCTGGAAAGCCTGAATTGATAAACGGTGAAGCGTAGGTGCCCGGTTAAGCATGATGGGGTGTCCTTTCAAAATATTTTCAAGGATTTCCCAAATTACCGGATCTTTACGATCTACTAATTTCTTTGCTGACTTTACTGTTTTTACGATACCTCGCTCAATCAGTTTTCTGATGACGAAAGGCTTGAACAATTCTGCCGCCATTTGTTTTGGAATACCACACTCATGTAATTTAAGTGTAGGTCCCACAACGATAACAGAACGACCAGAGTAATCAACACGTTTACCCAAAAGGTTTTGACGGAAACGTCCTTGCTTACCTTTTAGAATATCACTTAATGATTTCAGCGCACGTCCACCTTCTGCTTTTACAGCATTTGATTTACGTGAATTATCAAATAGTGAATCAACGGCTTCCTGTAGCATTCGCTTCTCGTTACGAAGGATTACTTCCGGCGCTTTGATTTCTAACAATCGCTTCAATCGGTTATTTCTAATAATGACTCTACGATACAAGTCATTCAAATCCGAAGATGCAAAACGACCACCATCTAGAGGTACCAAAGGACGCAACTCTGGAGGAACGACAGGAAGGAACTGAATCACCGCCCATTCCGGGTTGTTAGCCATTCGCTTGTGTCCATCACGGAAAGCTTCAACAACTCTCAGGCGCTTAAGTGCTTCTGATTTACGTTGTTGAGAAGTTTCGTTTGCTGCCTGGTGTCTCAAGTCGTAAGACAACTGATCCAATTCCAAGCGCATCAACATATCGCGAACAGCTTCTGCTCCCATTTTTGCGATAAACTTGGTTGGGTCGTCATCTTCCAACATTTGGTTTTCCTTTGGAAGGGTATCCAAATATTCGAGGTATTCTTCTTCTGTCAACAAATCCATTTTGTCAACGGTTCCTTCCATTACACCCGTTTGGATAACTACGTAGCGTTCGTAATAAACGATTGCCTCTAGTTTCTTAGAAGACAAGCCTAGCAGGTAACCAATCTTGTTTGGAAGTGATTTAAAGAACCAGATGTGTACTACAGGAACCACTAGCTTGATGTGCCCCATACGCTCACGTCGTACCTTCTTTTCGGTTACTTCAACCCCACATCTATCACAAACGATACCTTTATATCGGATACGCTTGTACTTTCCACAGTAACATTCATAATCTTTTACAGGCCCGAAGATACGCTCGCAGAACAAGCCGTCTCTTTCTGGTTTATAGGATCGATAGTTAATCGTCTCAGGCTTCAGTACCTCCCCGAAGGAACGTTCCAGAATATCATCTGGAGAAGACAAGCTGATGGTGATGCTATCGAAAGGTTTTTGTTGTGCCTTATGGTTTTTTTGAAATGCCATATTCTGTAACATGTTTTAGAGTGAAAACAGTCCCAGTTTGATGACTCAGTGCCATCAAACTGGGATTTATAAAACCATTGTTGAGTATCTAAAATACTCTTATTCAAATTTTACGTCAAGTGCCAAACCACGTAATTCGTGTACCAGTACGTTGAATGACTCCGGTATATTTGGTTCAGGTAGGTTATCCCCTTTTACAATTGCTTCGTAAGCTTTTGCACGACCAAGAATATCATCCGACTTAATCGTTAGCAATTCTTGCAGGATATTGGCAGCACCAAATGCCTCCAATGCCCAAACCTCCATCTCACCAAAACGCTGACCACCAAACTGAGCTTTACCACCAAGTGGCTGCTGAGTAATCAGAGAGTAAGGACCGATAGATCTTGCGTGCAACTTATCGTCAACCATGTGAGATAGTTTCAGCATGTAGATCACACCTACGGTTGCTTCCTGGTGGAATCGATCTCCAGTACCACCGTCATACAAGTAGGTTTGACCCAAACTTGGAAGTTCCGCTTTCTGGATGTATTCTTCGATTTCCTCCGCTTTGGCTCCGTCGAAAATTGGCGTTGAGAATTTCATTCCCATCTTCTCACCGGCCCAACCCAATACGGTTTCGAAAATCTGCCCAAGGTTCATACGAGATGGTACCCCAAGTGGATTCAATACGATATCTACCGCTGTTCCGTCATCGAGGAATGGCATATCTTCCTGACGCACGATACGAGAAACAATTCCCTTGTTACCGTGACGTCCTGCCAGCTTATCACCCACTTTCAGTTTACGCTTCTTAGCCAAATAAACTTTAGCCAATTTCAATACCCCTGCTGGTAACTCATCACCAATGCTGATGTTGAATTTCTCCCGCTTGTAACGTCCAATTTCTTCGTTCGTTTTGATGCTATAGTTGTGCAACAAACGAGCGATCAAACTATTGGTGTGATTATCATCCGTCCAACCGCTATAATCAACCGTTGTAAAATCAACTTTCTTGAGTACTACAGGAGCAAACTTGGTTCCTTTAGCAACTACATCTTCGTTGTAAATACTCTTTACGCCCTGGGCTGTTTTACCTTTTACCAGAGCCAACAACTTATCGACAAGAATAGTTTTCAACTCATTCAGCGCAATGGCGTGCTGATCATCCAGCTTCGTTAGCAATTCTTTTTCCTGAGCTTTTTGAACTTTGTCTTTTTTCGCTCTTGCAAACAATTGCTTGTTGATAATGATCCCTTTCGTTGAAGGAGGTGCTTTCATGGAAGCATCTTTTACATCACCAGCTTTGTCACCAAAGATCGCACGTAAAAGTTTTTCTTCCGGAGTTGGATCTGATTCTCCTTTTGGAGTAATCTTACCAATGATGATATCACCTTCTTTCACCCATGCACCCACTCGGATAATTCCGTTTTCGTCAAGATCCTTAGTGGCATCTTCCGAAACGTTGGGAATATCGTTTGTCAGTTCTTCTTCACCAAGTTTGGTATCACGCACATCCATTTCAAAATGCTCGATGTGAAGCGATGTAAAGATGTCTTCACGTACAACACGTTCTGACAATACAATCGCATCCTCAAAGTTGTAGCCCTTCCAGGGCATAAATGCCACCTTTAGGTTTTGGCCCAAAGCCAACTCCCCTTTCTCCGTTGCATATCCATCACAAAGGATAGATCCTTTTGTTACACGATCGCCCTTACGAACAATCGGCTTTAGATTGATACAAGTCCCCTGGTTGGTTCTTGTAAACTTAGTTAGGATGTAAGATTTCTTGTTGTCTTCGAAAGAAACCAACATGTCCTCTTCCGTTCTATCATAACGGATTACGATTTCGTTAGCATCTACATATTCTACGATACCGTCAGCTTCTGCGTTGATCAACATACGAGAGTCAATAGCGACCTTATCTTCCAGACCAGTCCCCACGATAGGAGAAGCAGGTTTGATCAGGGGTACTGCCTGACGCTGCATGTTTGATCCCATCAATGCACGGTTTGCATCATCATTCTCAAGGAATGGAATCATTGAAGCAGAAACACCAACAATTTGGTTAGGTGCCACATCCATGAATTCCACTTCACTCGGTTCCAGAACCGGGAAGTCACCATGCTCTCTACATTTGATACGATTGGATTCGAAAGCACCTTTTGAATCAATCAATGAATTCGCTTGTGCAATTTTCTTGAAATCCTCTCCTTCGGCAGAAAGATATTGTGCCTCGTTCTTCACGTCCACCTTTCCGTTTTTAACGGCCCGGTATGGTGTTTCGAGGAAACCCATTTTATTTACTTTTGCGTGAACGCAAAGTGTGGAGATCAAACCAATATTTGGACCTTCCGGCGTTTCAATCGTACAAAGTCGACCGTAGTGAGAATAGTGAACGTCACGCACCTCAAAGCCTGCACGTTCTCTGGAGAGACCTCCAGGACCTAGTGCAGAAATACGGCGCTTGTGTGTGATCTCAGAGAGTGGGTTTGTTTGATCCAGGAACTGAGACAACTGCGATGTACCGAAGAAAGAGTTGATCACAGAAGAAAGTGTTCTTGCGTTGATCAAATCAATAGGAGTAAAGACTTCGTTGTCACGAACGTTCATTCTTTCACGAATGGTACGTGCCATACGCGCCAGACCAACACCGAACTGAGCATACAACTGCTCCCCTACTGTTCTTACCCGACGATTGCTCAAGTGATCTATATCATCGATTTCCGCTTTTTGGTTCATCAAACTTACGAGGTAAGTTACGATAAGGATGATGTCTTCTTTGGTTAGCACTAAAACGTCAGGTTCGTTTTCGTGCTTAAGTTTACGGTTGATCTTGTAACGACCAACTTCCCCTAAGTTGTAACGCTTGTCTGAGAAGAACAACTTGTCGATGATACCACGAGCTGTTTCATCATCTGGTGGATCAGTACCTCTGAGTTGTCTGTATATATACTGTACCGCTTCCATTTCCGAAGAGGAAGGGTCTTTTTGCAACGTGTTATAGATGATCGAGTAATCTTCATCGATGTCTTCTCTTTGAAGGATTACGTTTTCAGCGCCAGCTTCAATGACTTGCTCAATGTTAGCTTCGTCTAGTTCGACATCCCGTTCGAGGATAATTTCGTTACGTTCAATTGTAACTACCTCTCCTGTATCTTCATCTACGAAATCTTCTGTCCACTTTTTCAGAACACGAGCAGCAAGTTTACGACCGACAGCTTTCTTCAAATCTTTTTTGGTAACCGGAATTTCTTCTGCCAGTCCAAATAAGTTAAGGATTGCCTTATCAGAGTCGAAACCAATTGCACGAAGCAGTGTGGTAACCGGAAATTTCTTTTTACGATCGATGTATGCATACATCACCGTGTTGATATCGGTAGCAAATTCCATCCAGGCTCCTTTGAAAGGGATAACTCTGGCGGAATAAATTTTTGTACCGTTGGGGTGGAAATTTTGTCCAAAGAATACCCCAGGTGAACGGTGTAACTGAGAAACGATTACACGTTCTGCTCCGTTAATGACGAAAGTCCCTTTAGGAGTCATGTAGGGAATGTTTCCAAGAAATACATCCTGAACGATGGTTTCAAAGTCGACGTGTTCTTCGTCATTACAAGACAGCCTTAGCTTTGCCTTAAGGGGCACGCTATAAGTAAGACCCCGTTGCATACATTCCGGAATGGTGTAACGTGGAGGGTCAACGAAGTAATCGAGAAATTCGAGGACGAAAATATTTCTCGCGTCGGTAATTGGAAAGTTTTCCTGAAATACCCGATAAAGACCTTCCATCGTACGATTTTCAGGAGTCGTTTCCAATTGGAAAAATTCCTGGAAGGATTTTAGCTGTATTTCAAGAAGGTCAGGGTATTGAGAAGAAAGTTTAATCTTTCCAAATCTGATGCGCTTTGAAGCCGCATTAACAACAGTGCCTTTTGATGCCATTATAGTTAAGTTTTATACCGGGCCAAGGGCTTTCCCTTCATTATGCCAAATATGTGAACATCTTAATTTTCAGTTATAGAAGTGTACTTAGTTTGTAAGTATTGTACTTTTAAGAAGTACTAAGATCGAAATAAGAACAAGCCGTTAGGTAAGTACTGGAATCAGAATCAAGAAGACGACAACAGGCCTAGGCAGTAATATTACTGCCTAAGCCTCATTATCATTTATTTTCTGTGTATAGACTAAAGTACTTCGCCATAAAAGCTTTCGGGTCTGATTGATGAATTGAGATAAAAAGTCCTGATCAAATCTGGTATCTGTGTAGTTGAATAAGTTCAACAGACAGGCCAGCGGAGAGATCTTGGTAATTACTTCAATTCAACCTCAGCACCTGCAGCTTCTAGAGCAGCCTTAATTTTCTCAGCTTCATCTTTAGCAACACCTTGCTTGATTGGTCCAGGAGCGCCGTCTACTAATTCCTTAGCTTCTTTCAAACCTAATCCAAGTAAAGATTTAACTTCTTTTACAACCTGAAGTTTAGTACCTCCAGCTGAGTTCAAAATAACATCGAATTCCGTCTTTTCAGCTGCAGCGTCTCCGCCACCGCCTCCAGGTCCGGCAGCAACTGCAACAGCAGCAGCAGCAGGTTCGATACCATACTCATCTTTTAATATTGTAGACAACTCACTTACTTCTTTAACCGTAAGGTTTACTAGTTGTTCTGCGAAAGCGTTTAAATCTGCCATTTGAACAGTAATTTTAATTTTTTCCTAAAAATAATTAATAAATATCGTGCAATGCTTGGAAGCCATAATTGTACGATGGTGCAATACCATCTGAGCAAGAGGTTCTTATTCTTCGCCTCTTTGTTCTAATGCTTTCAACAAACCGGATAGCGTGTTGCCACCAGATTGCAAAGAACCAATAACATTCTTGATTGGCGACTGTAGTAAGCCAATGATTTCTCCGATCAAGTCTTCTTTTGACTTTAGGGAGGCCAGTGCTTTGAGTTGGTCGTCACCTATATAAACATCAGAGTCGATGTAAGCTGCCTTAAGAATTGGTCTTTCGCCTTTATCTCCTCGGTACTCCTTAAGGATTTTACCAGGAAGGTTAGCAGTATTAGAAAACATTATTGCCGTTGGTCCTTTCAACGAATCGAGTAAAGCGTTAAAGCCTCTTTCTTCTGGTTGATCTTGCAAGGCTTTAATAGCCAGCGTGTTTTTGATCACCTTCATTTCGACATCAGCTTCGAAACACATTCTTCGAAGTTTGGACACTTGTTCAACTGTCATTGTTGAAGCATCAGTTAAGTAAAAGAAATTATTGTTACTAAACTTATCCTTCAATTCTGCAATGGCAGTTGTTTTATCTGCTCTTGTCATTTTAAATTAGTTTTAAAAGTTCTTTTACTTATTGAGTGATTTAATATCTATTTTGATACCCGGGCTCATCGTGCTAGCCACAGTAACAGACTTCATGTAAGTCCCTTTTACTGTAGAAGGCTTCAAACGAGTCAGTGTATCGAGTAATTCGTTGGCATTACCCAATAGCTGTTCAGGCGTGAAAGATACACGTCCAACAGAGTTGTGAATGATACCAAACTTATCTACACGGAAAGATATTTTACCTTTTTTTACTTCGGCTACAGCAGCACCAACGTTAGGTGTTACGGTACCTGTTTTGGGGTTGGGCATGAGGCCACGAGGTCCTAGTGTACGACCAATTTTACCAACTTGGGCCATCACGTTGGGCGTTGCGATAACAACATCCACGTCTGTCCAACCGCCTTGAACTTTTGCAATTAAATCGTCCAAACCTGCGTAGTCAGCGCCAGCAGCTTTGGCTTCTTCTTCTTTGTCAGGGGTACAGAAAACCAAAACTACTTTAGTTTTCCCTGTACCGTGAGGAAGGGATACTGTACCACGTAACGCCTGATCTGCTTTTCTTGGATCAACACCCAGACGGATGTGAATATCCACAGAAGCATCGAATTTGTGAGCTGTGTTAACCTCTTTTACAAGAGCCATGGCTTCTTGAATTGGGTATAGCTTGTCTTCTTCGACCTTAGCGTTAGCGGCTTTTCTTCTTTTTGAAACTTTTGCCATTTTAATTAGTATAAATAGTGAGGTAAATAACGTCTTTGCATAAAGCGTGGTAAACTACGCTTACGTCAAGGACTTCCTTCAAAGCTAATCCCTTCGGAAAAGCTTTTAAATGTTCTTTCTCTTAATTTTCCTCCCAAGGAGGTGTACCCGTAACGACGATCCCTGCACTACGTGCAGTACCTGCGATCATTTTCATAGCAGACTCAACTGTAAATGCGTTGAGATCTTCCATTTTTTGTTCTGCGATGGTTTTAACCTGATCCCAGGTTACTTTACCGACTTTGGTACGGTTAGATTCAGGTGAACCACTTTTAAGTTTAGCAGCTTCCAATAATTGAACAGCAGCAGGAGGTGTTTTGATAACAAAGCTGAATGACTTGTCAGCAAACACCGTAATTACTACTGGCAATAGCTGTCCCCGTTTGTCTTCGGTTTGAGCATTGAAACGCTTGCAAAACTCCATGATGTTAACACCTTTAGCACCTAGAGCAGGTCCTACTGGAGGAGCTGGGTTCGCTGCCCCACCTCTTACTTGAAGCTTAATAAAGCCACCAATTTCTTTTGCCATTGTCTTTCTTTTTTCCCGATCCGGAAAACCGGTTCGATCTGTTCAGCTTTAGGGAAGCTTCCGTGAGGAACTAAAGCCAGTGGTTATGTAAATTCTTAATTAAACGTAAAATGTAAACTAAAATGAAAGGTGCACTAGGTCGTGAGTGTTTTCATTTTCATTTCAATTTTTATTTTAATTGATTAAGTTTGTTTATCTACTTGCATAAAGTTTAGCTCCACTTCTGTACCTCTACCAAAAATCTTAACGATTACCTTGAGCTTCTTCTTTTCTTCGTTTACTTCCTGGATGTCTCCAACGAATTCGTTGAAAGGTCCATCAATAATTTTTACTGTTTCTCCGACGATGAATGGTTCCATCATTGCTTCACCAACATCTTGAGAATCATCTACAATACCGAGCATTCTGTTTGCTTCGGACTGTTGCATTGGGATTGGATTTTCACGTCCAAGAAAGTGAATGACGTTAGGCATATTAGCTATTGCCATTACAACTTCTCCTCTAAGTTTGGAAGGTAGGGCTTCGATCAAGATGTATCCTGGTAAGATATTTCGTTCCAGAATCACCTTTTTCCCGTTTCGTATTTTGTACACCTTCTCAGAAGGTACGAGAACTTGCTCGATGAAATCCCATTTTGAACGTTGACCTTCAATTTCAATTCGTTCTTTAATCTTGCGCTCTTTACCGCTGATTACTCTAAGAGAATACCATTTTGTTAGTTTTTGTATCTCTTGCACGACTTCCACCTCTTTTTCAGCTTCCGCTTCTTTTTCGCTCTCGTTCCCGCCTTCCATTTCTTTTTCAGCTTCGCTCCCGGCATCAAGCTCTTTTTCAGTCTCAGCTTCCTTTTCAACTTCGCTCTCAGCTTCCACTTCTTTTTCGGCTTCGTTCTCTAGCTCGACCTCGTTTGTGGTCTCGTTCTCAACTTCAACCTCTTTTTCGGTTTCGTTCTCGTTTTTTTCTTCTTCGGTTAGCATGGATGGTATTTTAGGTGATTTATTAATAAATCAGATCCAGCGCTTGCTTAGAGATCAAATCCATAATGAAAACCGCAATTGCAAAAATCAATGAAGCAATTACAACGAGAATAGTGCTACTTTGTAAGCTAGCCCAAGTAGGCCATGTTACTTTGTTGACTAATTCGTAGTAACTTTCTTTTATGTAAAGTGTCATTTTTTCCATAATCGATTTTCAATTACACAAGTTATAAAATTTGCACGGGCACTAGGATTCGAACCCAGATCAAAGGTTTTGGAGACCTCTATTCTACCATTGAACTATGCCCGTAAGGAGCACAAAAATGTTACTCTTGATAAAAATGAATAAGCCTGCACTTTTGGCAGGCGAAGAATTTCGAGTGTTGACCAAAAGGTCAACACTCAAAAGACTTTATTTTTCAGTAGATGAAAGATTTAGTTGCCCAAGTCTTCCTTCAAACTTATTATTCAGAAGTACTTATGCAATAATTTCAGTTACCTGACCTGCACCAACTGTACGACCACCTTCGCGAATTGCGAAACGCAATCCTTTTTCCATTGCGATAGTGTTGATCAGTTTAACTTCTAGTGATACGTTATCACCAGGCATTACCATTTCAACGCCTTCAGGCAATGAGCAATCACCAGTTACATCAGTTGTACGGAAGTAAAACTGCGGACGGTAACCGTTGAAGAATGGTGTGTGACGACCACCTTCATCTTTAGCTAATACGTATACCTCACATTTAAAGTGTTTGTGTGGTTTAACTGTACCAGGAGCACAGATAACCATACCACGCTTAATAGCTGCTTTTTCAATACCACGTAATAGAATACCAGCGTTGTCACCAGCTTCACCACGAGTCAAAATTTTACGGAACATTTCCACACCCGTAACTACTGAAGTCAAAGGCTTTTCGTCGTCAGCCATCATACCTACGATTTCAACAGCATCAGATGTGTTGATAACACCACGTTCGATACGACCAGTAGCAACTGTTCCACGACCTGTGATAGAGAATACATCCTCAATAGGCATTAGGAAAGGCTGGTCCACCAAGCGAACTGGTTCAGCGATATCTTTATCAACAGCAGCCATCAATTCCTTGATTTGAGCAGTAGCAGTAGCGTCACCTTCCAGTGCTTTCAAAGCAGAACCTTTGATGATAGAAGCGTCATCGCCACCGAATTCATACTGTTCCAATAATTCACGAACTTCCATTTCTACAAGTTCCAGCATTTCTTCATCATCAACAAGGTCAACCTTGTTCATGAAAACTACAATACCAGGAACACCTACCTGACGAGCAAGAAGGATGTGTTCACGAGTTTGAGGCATTGGGCCGTCAGTTGCAGCCACTACAAGAATAGCACCGTCCATCTGAGCAGCACCTGTAACCATGTTCTTGACATAGTCAGCGTGACCAGGACAGTCAACGTGAGCATAATGACGATTCGCTGTTTCGTATTCAACGTGCGCCGTATTGATTGTAATACCTCTTTCTTTTTCTTCAGGAGCTGAGTCAATGGTAGAATAGTCCATTTTTTCGGCACCACCTTCTTCCGCCAATACATAAGTAATAGCTGCAGTCAAAGTAGTTTTACCATGATCGACGTGACCAATGGTTCCAATATTAAGATGAGGTTTATTTCTTTCGAATGTTTCCTTAGCCATTGCTTAAGATTTTAAGAATAATGAAATAAATTAATTAATTAAATTTTTAAAAAGTTTGAGCCAATGGGGGGAATTGAACCCCCGACCCCTTCCTTACCATGGAAGTGCTCTACCCCTGAGCTACATTGGCAAAAGTGACATTAGTATAAGAATTCACTTTCAACGAACTCAAAGGCAAAAAAAATGGAGCGGGTGATGAGACTCGAACCCACGACCCTCAGCTTGGAAGGCTGATGCTCTACCAACTGAGCTACACCCGCAATTGAGTGTGAGCTTGGGGGTAGAGTGTGGGTGTGAAAAATTTCAGAGAAATTTCATATACACTCAAACTCACGTTCAAACTCAAACTCAAGTGGGGGTGATAGGAATCGAACCTATTCAGACATAGTCACTGGATTTACAGTCCAGCCCGACTCTCCAACTTCGGCGCACCCCCAATCCATTTTACATTCAAAAAAAGCTTTTGGTATAAAACCGAAAAACTTTTTGGAGCCAGCAGAGGGACTCGAACCCCCGACCTGCTGATTACAAATCAGCTGCTCTAGCCAGCTGAGCTATGCTGGCTTACAAAAAGATACTTTTAATAAAAGTTCTTTTGTAAAGCCTTAAAGCTTAATTAACGGTTCTTTTAAAAAAGAGTTCCGCCAAAATTGCTCTAAATTTGAACACTTTCTGAGTTTGACATAATCTTCATTAATGAATATTAATTAAAAGTATATCGATCAAGGGCTTCTATGTAGAATATCATGGAATGGAGAATATTCAATAAAAAACGCTTGTAGAAAGCGACTTTGAGATCATTTTCTCAAAAGCGATTGCAAAGATACTGTTCTTTAAGTAAAAAAGAAAATTAATTTTTGCTTTTTTCGGCTCTTTTTTAGGGTATTTAGGTGCCCCTGTTTCATGTTGGGGCTAAGTACCTGGTTAAGAACCTATTACGTTCATAATTAATACAAAAATGATGGTACCGGAAAGCTCCGATACCATCATTTCGTAAGAAAAAAATGCGATTTTATTTTGAAGAATTAGAGAAGGCATTCGATTTGGTCGATCAGTTTGTGATAATTTAGTACACCAAACTCGATTTTACCCAAATCAAACTTTAATTCCTTTTCATCTTTTACAAGTACAAATTTGCAATTTCTTTGGTCGTTAGTTCATAAAAAACTAAGGTTTAACGACCTCTTCGAGCTTTTAGGACAACTCGTTCTTTATATTTAATAATCTGTCGCTTGAGTGTAGCTGACGCACGGTCAATGGACTCTTCGAAAGACTTAGCTTCTTCTTTTACGAATAGCATACCTCCGGGCAGTTTGAGTTTAATCTCTGCAACTTTATCTTTAATTTGTCCAGAGTTCTCCAGTTTCAAAATTACGGAAACGTCTAAAACCCTATCAAAGTAATGATCTAACTTACTCATTTTCTTTTCAATAAAATCAATCAATTTCGCGTCTGCTGAAAAATGAACTGCTTGAGTGTGTACCTTCATGACATTTAATATTTAATAATTAATAAATAAGGGATTTGGTTCAATTAAAATGTGGAAGTTGTTCTCCAAGTTTGCATTTTAATTGGGTGGAAGCACATCGTACTTCCTGTTCTTTGTTTTACTTCATTGGCAATCATTTAAATGGTTAACAAATAAAGCGAGCCACTCCCCTAGCGCTTGGCTTTGGGGTGTGCCTGCTCGTATACTTTTTTCAACTTATCAATCGAATTATGTGTGTAAATCTGGGTGGCGGCCAGGTTGGCGTGACCCAGTAACTCTTTAATGGCGTTTAGGTCTGCTCCGTTGTTGGAGAGATGCGTGGCGAATGAGTGACGCAGTACGTGCGGGCTTTTCTGCTCGACGGTGGTTACTGACGACAGACATTTTCTCACTAGGTTGTAAACAAACTTTGGGTAAAGCTTTTTGCCTTTTCCGGTTAGGAACAACGGTTGTTCAGCCCCAGCTGGAAAATGCTGATCACGAATGGTCAAATAATCTTTCATCACTCTATCTAAATGCTTACTCATTGGTATCAATCTTTCTTTCTGTCCCTTTCCGAATACTTTTACGTGGCCTTGCTCGAAGGAAATGTTTTTGATGGCGAGTCCGATTAATTCAGAGCGTCGCATACCGGTTGCGTAAAGCAACTCCATAATGGTACGGTTGCGGCTGCCTTCGTAGCCTTCGCCAAAGTCAACTTCATTAAAAAGTAGTGTAAGGTGTTCTTGTTGTATAAAAACGGGGAGACGTTTACCGCTTTTAGGTGCGGCGACCTTTAACATGGGGTTGAGCTTTATATGGCCTCTTCTTTTTAGAAAAAGGAAGTAGGTTTTTAAAGCAGACAGTTTCCGGTTAACGGAACGACTTGTCATACCTCCCTGCATTAATTGTACCATCCATGAGCGAATGTGCGTGTGCCTGACTTCTTTTGCTGAAGTCATATCATAAGTCGTCGCTAAGAAATCCGTGAATTGCCCCAGATCTGTTCTGTAGGCGGTGATGGTATGAACTGAAAATCGCTTTTCAAATTCTATATATTGTAGAAAGGTGGTTAGTTTCATTAAGTGTATCAGTTTCATTGGTTGCTTTACAAATTTCGTGTTTTAAGTCATCGATAAAATGAAAGCAACGTTTCCTTTGGGCACTTTTGCTTTCATTTTATCGATGACCACGAAATTTGTAAAACAACGGTCTCTACTAAATCAGGGCCTATTGCCGTTGCTGTTATAATCAGAATTAATGCGAGTCTTTTCCTTTTCTCCGCTTAGTCGTGTCTCCACATTACTTTCTATCTTTACATTCGCTTAATCTCCCGATAATATATAGACAATAACAGAGAAAAGCAATCTTATGTTGTGGTTTTAACTAAATTAACGAACATAATTTTGAATGACTAAAAATGGGGTAACTTGACATTATATATTATTTTAAGCTATATTAGTACCTAAACCTTTGATCCTCAAACATGTCGCGGCTAAGCCGCTAATTAAAATCAAAAGTAACTAGTCAGCTGGTCTTTTATGAACGCCTGAATGGAATGACTTAAAAAATGAAATATTGATGGATGTTAGATGTTGCAATAAAAATTAAGAAGCGGTAAAGCTTAGTCTCCTCATTTCTAAAACTTTGTTTTTTACTTATAGTAGACAGACTTTAGCAAACTTTTCAAGTATTTATAAGTATACATAACGATGGCAAAAGAACGCAAACCTAAACACTTCATAAAGCATCCAACTCATGTTGGTGGGACTGCTGCGTTGAAAAAAATAATTCGGGAAAATCAGCGATATCCGAAAGCGGCGGCGGCTGAAGAAATTGAAGGTACTGTAGTGGTTCGGTATACGATTAATCATAAGGGTAAGGTGACAGGTGCGAAGGTGATTTCGGGGATTGGGTATGGCTGTGATGAGGAGGCGAAGCGGCTGGTTAAGTTGTTAAAATTTGAGGTGGCGAAGAATCGGGGTGTGAATATTAAATTTCATAAGACGCTGAAGATTCATTTTCGGAAACCTGTGGAGGTGAAGAAGGAGGCTGAAAAATCGCCTACTGCTCAGATGAGTTTGTCTTACACGGTTACTCCTGCTAAGAAGGTGGTTGGGAAAGATGGTGTGGCTAAGAAGCGTGGTGGTGGGAGTTATGATTATGTGATTGAGGTGTAAAACCTATCGGGTGTATAAATGTAAATAGGCTTTCACTGTAGTTCCCTATCCGAGCCCCTCAACCGAATTTTGTTTGGTTGAGGGGCTTTTGATTTTACACAATTCCCTGTATT
>Ga0209187_1001267_pt1 | contig 31014 bp, 20 predicted proteins | sample BantaG_FD_187430 | JGI IMG/M metagenome (GOLD analysis project Ga0209187, IMG submission 187430) | Marine algal microbial communities from Bantry Bay, Ireland - BantryBay_4 metaG (SPAdes) (version 2) | ecosystem: Host-associated > Algae > Red algae > Unclassified | place: Bantry Bay, Ireland...
CTTCTGTTTCAAAAAACTCTAATATCTTTGCTTTGGTAGCAGAGGGTAGCATGTTTTTTAGTTTTAGTTGACACAAAGATATGCCAATTCTTTGCTACTTTTTTTTGGACAGATCACAACTGCGCCCAACGCTGATTAGAGGTAAAAGTCTATTTGCTCTATTACTAAAATTTTTAAGTCATAGAAAAAGATCAATAAAACACAGTAAAAAATCACTTCTTGAACATTGTTATAAGTTAAATAAAAATGAATTGATAATTGATATGGTAGAACAAATAAATATGAAGTTGTTTGCCCAATAATATAAGGTGCAAAGGTGGTCTATGCTTTTACACTCTCTAATCAAAGTAGAGAATAAAAATACCAGCAACACAATGTTTATTAGGTTGCTGGCATTGATTTTTTTCGTTTTAATAAAACTGTTTGACTACTTCAAAAACCTTTTCACAACAGCCCCAGTACTACTCTTGTAGTTTAAAACATAGACTCCATTAGAAAGAGCATTTATATCAATTTCAAGATGGTTTTGACCGTTCTCCACTTCAAATGTTTTTTGTAGAATTAATTTTCCAGAAACATCAAAAACATCTACTTTCACTTGTTCATTTAGATCATTCAGAACATTTAGGTAAACAAAGCTATTAGCAGGCAAAGGATATAAAACAATATCTTGATTTGGCTGTCTAGATTGCAAGCTGATCACTTTTGAAACAATTTCTCTTTTTCCAGAATGATCTACGGTTGCCAAACGATAATAGCTTGTTTGCTTGGTGTTTTCCTCATCTACAAATTGATAATCTTGTTGAATATTGCTGTCTCCATTTGAATGTATTCTTGCCATTGAATTGAAAGAGATTCCATCAAAAGATTTTTCCAAAACAAAATAATCATTGTCTTTTTCTGTGGCAGTTGACCAATTTATTTCATTTCCATATGATGTATTTATACCTTCAAAAGAAAGTAATTCAATGGCGACTGTAGAGCAGTTTAGAGTCTCTATTGAATAATTTAAAATAGCATCAGGAAAATCGTTATCTCTAATTTCAATACAAATACTAGAACCTTCAGCATAACTTTCCAGGGCTTCAAAAACTAAAATATTTGAATTGGAACTGCCCATATCTACCCATTCATCATTGCAAACTCGATATTGATAATTATCAGCAAAGGGTTCTGTAGGTTCAAACACGCTTAAAATCAAGGAAAATTCCCCTGATATTCTATCGCATACTACATCAATATAGAACTCAAAAGTCGGGTCACTAGGTTCAGCTATAGCTAAATCAATATTAACTTTGACAATTGCACGAACCGTATCTCCTTGCCAGTTTAAAAAGCCATAAATGAAATAATCTACCTCAGATTCTTCAGTCGAGGCATTTCCCTCATAAGTTATTGTGCAATCATCATTGATTGTTATGTTTGCATTGTTTTCATCGTTGCTGTAAAAAAAATCCCCAAATACCTCAAATGTGCTCGCATCTCCATCAACAAATATCACACAATCAGGCGAACAAGGGTCATTCGCTAAAACGTCCATAGTCAGACTAAATTCATTATTGGGATTCTCTGAATCAATAGTAAAATCATAAACATATTCATCATTTTCTAGGTATAAACCTTCTGTTTGATCAGGATTAAATTTATCATCAAGACACTCAGTACAATAACCTTCAACTGTTTCGCTACATTCAGGTTGATCGGTTAAATAAACTGTAAAAGAATATTGATATTCATAATATATTTCTGGGATTGTAAGAGAACTATTACTGGTTACAGTCGTGTCACCCGAAAGATTATCTATTATGGTAAAGGAGTCGTTGACTGTAAAATCATATCCTTTGAGTAATAAAATAGCATTATAATATCCACCGCAAATATTTACATCAATTCCAGAAATACCTAACCAAGCATCAAAATCACCACAATCAGGTTTTGGTAAACAAGATTCAAGAGTTACTAAAAATTCATCTAGAGGTTCAGGGGCTGTTACGTAACCAGACACTTGTCCATCATCTATTGAAAGGAAATTTTCAACACATATAGACAAACTATAAAATTCATTAAATATAGGAAATGGGGCATAGATTTTTTTACCAGATGGAGCGAGATAAGTACAATCAGCACCATGACCAGATGTGTAAATCCATAAAGTTGTATCTGTATTAGAAACAGGATAATTTTGGCTTTCATCAAGCATTGTAATGCTACCACTTAGTATTTCATCAACACGAACCTCACAAAGTGTGCTACCACCACCACTAGAAGGATCATCATAATCAATACAATTGCCAGTAGTCTCCCCAATGAAAACCAAGGGAATACTATTGTTATACATTGGTGAAACAAGATCACAAAAAGGTACCGTCTCATCAAGGCATGAACATGCAAAACTGCTCAAGGAAGATAAGAGCAAAAGAATCGTTAGAATGGTTTTTAATTTTAAGGACATAACTATTTTCTATTTAAATTAATCGTTGAGAATAGTTAAATATAGAGATTAATAAGATAGGAATAAAATAAATTTTATTAAAAATCTTACTTGTTCAAAATTTAGAATGCTTCAATGCCTGAGTATTCAATTTTCATTGTTTGGATTATTGAAGCATTGTAACATTGAAGCATTGAAGCATTTTTAACCTGCGATCTGTCCAATTTTTCTTGATAGTTTACCACATAGTACTACTCTTTCATTATTTTTCTAGCAATCAAAACACCATCTTTTGAAGATGCTTTTAAGAAATAAATGCCATTTGGCAGAGATTCTACATCAATGCTAATTTTTTGATTTCCAGAAATTGTATTGTGAAATTTTGAAAGCATTTTTTTACCACTTAAATCTAATAATTCAATATTTACAAGACCATTTTTGAGGCTTGAAAATTCGATGTTTAAAGTTGAAGTGGTTGGAGTAGGGTATACATTTTCTAAAATAAAAAGTTCGTTTACAATGCTCATTAGAGTGTCATCGCAAGTGGCAGTTATTTCTTCCAAGCTGTTACAGCCTTCAGCATTTTCAGAAATATTAATGACTCCCAGAAATTCATCTGTGTTGATGGTTTCTAAAACGCAACAAGATTTAAGGCTCGTATTTTTTACAAGATGTAAGGTGTCTGCTGATGCCAGATTTGATAAACCTTCAATATCTGTCATTGAATTATTGAATTCAATGTTTAAATAATCTCCAACAGTTGTTAGATTTGCTAATCCATTTAAATTTTCCAAATCTGCATTTACCCTAATTGCAGCAAAACCATTTATAGCAGCCAAATTAGAAAAGCCATTAAAATGCAAAAGAGAATCATTGTTCTGAATGATAAAATTTAAACCAATATTGATAAGCGCATTAAACCCGTTTATATCTCTCAAAGCACTATTGCTCAAAATAGAGATGGAACTGTTGACAGAAGTAAGACTTTGAAATCCATTTATCCTATACATTGAAGCATTGTTTCGAATATCAATATTGGCAGATTTTATGTTGGATAAATTATCTATGTATTGCAAACTGGGGTTGTCCTTGATTACGACAGCACCTGTGAGGTCTAATTGATCCGATAAACCATCAATGTACAAAAGTTTATCATTGTTTTCTATCCAAAGGAGTGCTGCAATATTGCTTAATTTAGACAAACCATTAACGTTTTCCAGAAGGTCGTTTTCTTTTATGTAAAGACTTCCACTAATGGATTGAAGGTTTGAAAGCCCAGAAATGTTCTCTAAAAGCGGATTGTCTTGAATAAAAAGATTGCCATCAATTTGCTGAAGATCTTTGAGTGCATCTAAATTGTTAATATCGGTACCAGTAATAAAGAGATTGGCATTAATAATGGTACAGCCCGAATAGGAATCTACCGCCGCCTGTGAATTGAGGTTTAGGTCGCTATCACATTGTGCTGATAGAGAATTGATGGAGTGAGAAATTAGAAAAATGCTTATTAGCAAAGTAAAACGGAGAGTTAAATTTGTTTTCATAGCTTGAAGTTGAATATTTATGTAATGGATTATTGGTTTTAAAACAACCATTACTAATTATAATTTGTATTGAAATACGTGTTTTAAGGCGACAAAGTTATAGGAATTTGCACTAAAAACCCTGATCTGACTATATATAGTCCACCAAGACGAAATTTGTGAATTTTGATTTCCTCTTTTTTCGTCTAGCTGCGTTGAAAAGCCTCGTCAACACGATGCGTTGCCTATGTTTTTCGCCTTGCTAGTCAAAAAAATAGCCTAATCAAATTTTCACAAATCCTGCCTTGGTGGACTATATAGTCCACCAAGACGAAATTTGTGAATTTTGATTTCCTCTTTTTTCGTCTAGCTGCGTTGAAAAGCCTCGTCAACACGCTGCGTTGCCTATGTTTTTCGCCTTGCTAGTCAAAAAAATAGCCTAATCAAATTTTCACAAATCCTGCCTTGGTGGACTATAGTCCACCAAGGCGAAATTTGTGAATTTTGATTTCCTCTTTTTTCGTCTAGCTGCGTTGAAAAGCCTCGTCAACACGCTGTGTTGCCTATGTTTTTCGCCTTGCTAGTCAAAAAAATAGCCTAATCAAATTTTCACAAATCCTGCCTTGGTGAACTATGGATAGGTCAAAATTGATTGATTTTGGAGATAGAGTAACGATCAAAGTTATATTATAAATTTAGTCAAACGTTTTCTCTTGTCAAAATGATTTCATATTTTTATCGGTCAAGCTAAATTAGTTAACAAATATTTACAAAATGAGAAAAAATTTACTAGTTACACTACTATCAATTATCTGTATTGCAGTGTCTTTGAACGCTCAAATCATTGATGACAACATGGAATCATATTCATTGGGAGCAATAGGACCACAAGCAGATCATTGGACAACTTGGAGTGGAAATGAAGGTAACTTAACAGAAGATGGCTTAGTTACCGAGGCTGAAGCAGCCAGTGGTACTAAATCCATGTACATCAATGACGGTGGAGCTGTCGATGTCTTATTATTATTAGGCGATAAGTCATCTGGACAATATGAACTTTCTTGGAATATGTTTGTGGTTGAAGGAAAAGTTGGCTATTACAATATTCAAGATGAAGAAGTACCAGGAATTCAATGGAATCTAAATGTATTTTTTGGATTAGATGCCACTGGTGCTAATATGACACCAGGTGTTGGTGAATTTTCAGTTGGTCAAGATGCGCCACTATCCACATTTGAATATCCTGAGGGCGAATGGTTCGAAGTTAAGCATGTTATTGATTTGGATACAGATGTATTGACATTCTTTGTGAATGGTGAAAATATTTATGATGTTCCTTATGAAGGAAATCTTGGAGCAGTGGATTTCTTTTCAATTGAGGCAACAAGGAATGAGTATTATGTAGATGATGTTTTGTATGTGAATAATTCAGAACCAATTGATGTCACTTTTCAAGTTGATATGAGTTTTGTAGAAACCGTTGCTGAGCCAGTAAACTTAGTTGCTGATTTCACAGAATGGGAGCCAGTTGCGATGTCAGATGATGGCGATGGGATTTGGAGCATTACAGTTTCTCTTGATGGAGATAATACCTATTTATATAATTTTGTAAACGGGGCAACAACAGACGATGCTGAATCTGGAATAGAAGATTGTGGAGTAGATAGTGAACTTGGAATAAGTAGAACACTTGAACTTGGCGGCGAGACAACCGTTTTAGATGCTGTTTGTTATGACCAATGTGCTGATTGTATAATAGCTAATTTTGTTGATGTTTCATTTGCAGTAGACATGAGTTTTGTTGATGATATTAGTTCAGACGGCGTTTTCGTAATCGTTGATGACAATGATCCAATTGAGATGACAGATGAAGAGGAAGATGGCATTTATGAAGTTACTGCACCAATACTCAAAAATGATGCTCACCAATACCATTTTGTAAATGGATCGGAGAATGAAACAGTACCTGATGATTGCGGAACAGATGGTAGAAGAGATTTGTTGTTGGCAGATGAAACTGTAAATCTAGATATCGTTTGTTTCTCTGAATGCACAGATTGTATTTCAGCCAATGAAATTGATGTAACTTTTAGAGTTGATTTACAAAACGAAAGTGAAATTTCAGCCGATGGTGTTTATTTGGTAGGAGATTTTATTGGTTATGATATTGAAGGTGGAGATGCAGTTCCTATGACACAATTTGAAGACGCAATTTACGAAGCAACAGTAACACTTTTCAAAAACTCAACTTATACTTTCTTATTTGTTAATGGTGGAAATACTATATTTTCAGAATCATTAGCTGGTGAAGAATGTGGATCAGAAGAAGGTGGTCGTCTTCTTGAAACTCCAGGAGAGTCTGTAGTTTTAGAAACAGTGTGTTACAGTTCTTGTGAAGCTTGTATTGTTGTAGCACAATATGAAGTTGCTTTCAGTGTTGATATGCAGTTTGAGGACGTATCAAGTGATGGCGTTTTCTTGACAGGAATAGAAGATGATCCTATTGCAATGACAGAAGTTTCTGATGATGTGTATGAAGTATTAGTTATGTTGGATGAAAATACAACTTATACTTATGCATTTGCAAATGGAGATGATGTAGAGGATATTTCTGGTGATTGTGATGATGATGGAAGTCGTACAGTTGAAACATCAGATAGTGAAATGTCTGTTGAAACAACTTGTTTTGGTTTTTGCAAAGTTTGTATTACGAGTGGAATCGACAATTTATCTATTGATACAAAAGCATTCCCGAATCCGACAACAGGAATCGTGAACATCTCTCACGCTTTCGATCAAAACAGTGAATTAGAAGTAACTGTTTACAATAGTATTGGACAAGAGGTAATGAATGTAAAACAAAGATCAACAGGGATTTTGAATTTAGACCTTTCAGATTTAGACAATGATGTTTATTTTATTGAAATGACAAACGGTTCACAATTAAGTGTTCAGAAATTATTTAAAGTAGATTAAGATGTAGAGACAAGGCATGCCTTGTCTAAAAATATGCAAGTGGAGACAAGGCATGCCTTGTCTAAAAATATGCAAGTAGAGACAAGGCATGCCTTGTCTAAAAACATGCAAGTAGAGACAAGGCTGCCTTGTCTAAAAACATGCAAGTAGAGACAAGGCATGCCTTGTCTAAAAATATGCAAGTGGCGACAAGGCATGCCTTGTCTAAAAATATGCAAGTGGAGACAAGGCATGCCTTGTCTAAAAATATGCAAGTGGAGACAAGGCATGCCTTGTCTAAAAATATGCAAGTGGAGACAAGGCATGCCTTGTCTCTACTTTCTTTTGCTTTTTACTTCTTTCTCAAGCAATCTGAAGATGTCCGCGCTTGAGTCCTTTATTTTCCAATAATTCCCACCACCTTTTTCCGAGAGTTCTTTTAACCGTTCATTGGACGTTTGACTAAAATTGATAACACTCAAAGAAATGTCTTTTTTATTTATTTTCTTTACGAGCTTGTAAACATCCTCTGAAATATTAAACAAGCCATCTGTTGCAAGTAAAATCCTATTATTACCATTTCTCAGATAGTTGATTTGCATGACATCTACTGCCGACCTAATACCATTATCAAGATAACTGCCTCCGTGCGCCTTTAGAGAATCCAGAATTGTGTGAATATTATTTGCATTGATACAAGAAGTAGGTGGTAAAACCAAGTCTGCCTTTTTTGTAAACAACATAATCGAAACTTGATCTTCAGGACGCATTTTATTTACCAAACTTTTTAAAGAGTTTTTCAAGCGTTCCAGCTTATTCTCCCTTTCCATAGAATTAGAAACATCAATCAATAACAAAATATTATTATCTGCATAGCCAGACATAAAATCGTAGCGTTGTTCTAAGTCCTTTTCTCTTTTGGTTTTGACAACAGGTTTAGCTATAGTTTCTTTTTCCAGAGGAGGTTCAACGATGGTTTCAGTCTCAATTAACATCTCAGATTCGATAGCAGTTTCATTTTCAATAACCAATTCATCAACCACGACTTCTTCTTTAGACAAATCAGCATACAGTAAACCCTTACCAGCTGTGCCAATCCAAAGAATATTATTGTCATCTATTGCCATAGCAAGAGGTTGTTTGCTGTTATAGCCACTTTTTTCATTGATCTGAATGCATTCTAAGTCGTCACAGCAGAACAATTTATTTCCACCAACCCACAATCTACCTTTTTGATCAAAAATAATTTTTTCTATTTTATGATTTGTTAAATTTTGATGATGTGATAAACGTTGCCAGTTATTATAATTTTCGACTTGCCAAATACCACCTGGTCCAGCAACCCAAAGCGAGTTGTCATAATCCGTCATACAAGTAACCTCAATTTTTTTTATTCTTTTCGGAATACCCTTACTATTTATTTTAAAAATAGCATTATCAGTGCCAATCCAAATATTATTTTTTAGATCTAAATGAACAGTGTTGACTCTTTTGCAATCAAGAGATTCATTTCGGTGAATGATTGGGTCCATACCAAATACATCGCCAGTCTCATTCAAGTTTTTTTTAAAAGAAATCAAACCAATTTTAGAAGCGATGTAAATCCGATTTTCGTCTGCTTCCATGCTGTAAAATGTATGTTCAGGGTCGGAAGATAGCGGGTAGCTGTGTTTGAATTCGGAATCACGAAGGACGTTGTTGGTTTGTCCCATCCACAACTTGTTTTGATTGTCATTGACCAAAACATAAGCACCAATGTCATTTATTAGGATGGATGTATCATTGATACCACCAATACTGAAAACACTATTAGGCGTTCCAATTATTTTTTTATTGTCCTCAGTAGCTATAATGGAGTTCACAATATTGTTATCTACAGAATTGAATCTCTGGAATTGAATGTCTTGTGCGCTGGCATTTATACCCAAAAAGAAAATGAAAAAAAGGGCAATGATTTTCTGTTTTGACATGTGCTTAATCTAGTTTAAAAGTTCCATAAGCAATAATAGCTTCTTCGTATTCCACTTCATACAAATAACTAGTTTTCAGATCCTTTTTTTTATCAGAAGGCAGTGAAACCGTAGCGGAACCATCATAATAAATGACAATATCGTCTGAAACATCTGTGTTTGGCAGCAAAACTATTGGAATATTGCTTTCCAAAGGCTCTGATTTGTGAGTATCATTTTTTCGATATAAACTGAAATAGACTCTCATATTATTCCCTGCTTTGCTTACAGGCAATGCATAACAAGTATTGATAGTTACATTAAAATCATCAATCCAAGTGAGCTTATGTGTATTAGATTCATCCAGTACAACTTCACCTTTTCTTGTTAGATGTCTAACATCGGTACATCCAACAGAAATGCTTTTCATCAAACTATTGATCTGTTCATTGTATTGACTTCGTTCATTTTTCAAAACAGCAGTTAGTGCATTTGCTGCTATTTCAATAGATTCTTTAGAATCTGTCAATTGACTATTTAGGGTTAATAAATTATCATTTGTCATATTTAAAGAATCATTTTGAGCCAATATTTGCATTGCATACTGTTCCATTAATCTATAATCATCTTTCGTTTTATCTGTTTCGCCTTTTAAGACCTTAACCTTTCCTGTCAACTCAGAAATATTAGAACGCATTGACCTGATTTGACCTTCCAAACCAGAAACCTTTTCCTTTAGTTTTAAGATTTCCAATTTCAATTCATACGAATTATTGATAATGGAATCTCTCTTAAAAACATCTAGTTGATCAATTTGAGCGAAGCCATTTTTTACAGAAAAAAATAGGCTTCCTACCAAGATGAAGAGACAGAACCGTATTAATTTATATTCCATAGGTATTTGAAATTTAAATCTGTTTTTATTTTAAAAAGGTAGCTTTTGTATTTTAAAGATTATTGAAGGAAAGAGTGTGCATAAGAGAATCAATATCTTGCTTATAATTATTGATTCTCATTTCGAGGAGTTCAGAATTTATGCTTTTTTCTTCAAATGCAGAGAGGTCTTTTTTTAAAAAGTCTTTCCGTGCAGCGACCATTAACTCAAGGGCTTCTAAACGCAATAAAAGGCTGTCTTGTTTAAAAGTATTTTTTCTTTTTTGTTTTAAAGAATCAATGGCACTTTTTATTTTCCTCTTTTTGAGTTTCACTTCGCTAGTGATAACTTCCTCAATTTCTGATTCAAAATCTTGAGCTTCTTGGATTATTTTTGTTCTAACCTTCTCAGCCTTTTCCACAATAAGCATTGATTCCATAGATTTGCTTTTAGGCGGCTTGTCTTTTTTAAAGTTGATGGAGTAATCATCCTTAGAAGTTTTGCCAGTTAAGCTTTTATAGCCAGCCATCCCTGCTGCTGATAAAAATGATACAGCAATCATTACAGGAAAAACAATTTTAACCCAATCATCTAAATGATAATACTTTCTAAGAATTGCAAAAGCGATAAGAAAGAATAGACCCATCCCTAATAAAATGAAGTGTAGATTTGCGATAATAGTTTCCATAACTTAGTATAAATCAATTCCATTGTTCACAGAACAACAGCATAATATAACAATCTTGTAATTATATTAATTAATAATTAAATATGTATGTCGTTAGGAATAACTAAATGATACAGGAATGCTCATAAAGCAATGTAGATAGTATCTACATTAAGTATATTTGTTTTTCTAAATTAGTTTTCCTTCAAACTTGTGTGTGTAAAGTAAAAAAGATAAAATCAAATGAATGGTAATCTTTTTACATTACTCAGTAAATATAATTTTTTTTTGATTGTTAATGGCATGATTCAATCAATATTTTTTCCACAATACCCAAGTTGTATAGCCGATATAACTGTCTGTCAGAAACTTAGGTATAATATTTTAAACTAGGAATCTGGTTCAATCCTATGTTTCTCATTTTTACGGATCATTTCAACAGACCAATCTAGTTTTTTGGAAAGTGGATGTTTTCGAAATTCGCAATCAGATTTGATACAGAGTTTACAACAGTCTTCCAAGCAAGGGTCGGGATGTATAAACACTTCTACTTTTTTGTCAGCATATTCATCCAAAATGCCTTCAAAGTCTTCCATTTCCTGATGGACTTTTTCTAGATTAAAGTAGTAGGGTAGGGTGAGATGTAAATCAAAATGAAGATCGGAACCATATCTGATGATTCGAAGATTGTGAACATCTACCCAATTGGATTTTCTGTTTTTTTCAATGAATGAAACGACCTCTTGTAGTAAACGCTCATCTGTTTCATCCATAATACCACTCACCGAATTTCTAATCAGTTTTTGACCAATGTAGATGATCCAAAGAGCAAAAAATATAGCAATGGCACTGTCCAGCCAAAAGATATTGGAAAACATAATGATGGCTAATCCAACGATAAGGCCAACAGATGTGATGGCATCAGCTCGAAGGTGTTCGGAAGATGAAATTAAGATGGGTGAATTTGTTTTTTTACCTTGCTTTTTAATCCAAATGCTGACAGCGAAATTGACAAGCCCAGTAATGGCTATTAAGACAATCCCCCAATCTAGATTATTGATTTCACAAGGATAAAGCAGAGCATAAAAACTTTTTGCAATAATTACCACGCCAGCAACCCAAATAAGAACACCCTCAACAGTTGAGTAAAGAAATTCTATTTTACCATGTCCATAAGGATGATTTTCATCTTTAGGACGTTGCGCAATATAAATACTTACCAAAGCCAAAATCCCCATTACAATATTAACAGAAGATTCTATGGCATCAGATAAAATGGTATTTGAACCAGTCCATCTGAATGCTAAGACTTTAATTATCATTAGCAAAATGGCAATGAATAATACAGCCAATAAATATTGGAAGTTCTTACTGTTTTTCATATAAGATGAAACCTATGGCTTCGAATAAATCAATTCTTACATTCAATTTACTAGGAAATACTGAATTTGAATGAATTTGGTTCGTTTTTACCGAAAGATTTATTGCCAATACTTGAAAATAGATTGATCGTTTGTAATTTATAGTTCTTGCGGTCCAATGTTTTGATTAATTTTGGACGGCGAGTATCATCTTCGGTTTAGTCGTCTCCCCGCTGTCCGTTGCAATGTATGGAATGAATTGGAACGGGTTTCAGCCCGCTGTGGAGACGCGATGAATCGTGTCTCTACGGATTGCTTCGTGGCAAAATTTCTTCCAATCATCGGTTCCAATTCATTCCATACATTTCCACTCACATCGGGCGTATTTTCGCATATTTAGCCCCTTTGTCGCGAATTTATTCCTCCGCGCTTCCCTTTCCGCTTAAAATTTTACCAAAAGCCAATAACAGTTTTGTGACTTGACATATCTTCTAGTTTTTGGCAGATTTCACTTTCCACTCCTTTATAACCTTCCTCACTCGGTATTGTGAAACCTTAAGACCATTTGCTAAAATTTTTACAGCGACACCTTCCTTGTAAAGCTCAATTATATTTTCATCTATTTTGGCTTCATTTTTAGCTTTTTGTAGTTTGCTTTCCTCAGCTTTACCCTTAACTATCCCTCTTTGGTACAGAATATCTTTTTCAATATCATATGTAATTGGCATATCTTCTAGTTTTTTGATGATTTCATTATCTAATTTACGCAATCTTAACAACAAAGTCAATTGATAAAGTTCTTTTAGTTCTACCATCTATACAATGCAATAATTGATTTTTGCAAGTGCGTCTCAAGTAAGAAATCAATCATAAAGCCAATATTTTGAAGTGCTAAACGCTATTTTAAACTCATTTTGGTTAAGGAACAGAGAATAAATAACTGTCCGATTTAACCTTTGATATTTTTCAAAATACGTCGTTGAAAAGCCTCGTCAGAGCCCTGCTATGCCTACGTTTTTCGCCTAGCATTTTAAAAAATCTCTTTGGTTAAAATCAGACACTTATTTATCATCTGTCCCTAAAATTATCAAAAAAGAAGCCTTTTTATACTTTCAATGATAAACCTTTTTTATTTTTAGGATTTACAATAGGCAAGATGTTGTATCACAATACGCTTAATTTGTCGCAATTACGTATTATTTTGCCAGGATCAAATCGTTCAAATTATGCCGAGAGAAAAATTATTTGTATCACCAAAAGACATGCCTGAAGAGGTTCAGGTTGAAAAAACTTATGGCAAATACAGGCTGTCAAACCATTTGGTTCCTTTTATAGTATATATTCCTGTTGTGATTCTGTCAATATTTTTTGCACTTTGGTATTGTGAAATTCCTTTTGTGAAATTTATAGTTTACTTTGTGGTTGCAATTCCTTTGTGGACAGGTTTTGAATATTTTGCACATAAGTACGTTTTACATGCACAGCCAAAGTCTGAGTTTTGGAAAAAAGTATTGTATGGAGTTCATACTGGTCATCACGATTATCCCAATGACAATAGGTTTATATTGGTAGGATTGGATGTTAGCATTGCGGCATTGGTGATTTTTTATGGAGTTAGCTTTTTATTTTTAGGAGTAAATGCTTTTTCTTTTATGGCTGGCTGGGTAGCAACTTATATTTTTTATGATTGGTTGCACTATGCTGTTCACAATTTTAATTTTAAGAATAAGTTATTTAAAATATATCAAAAACATCATTTAGATCATCATTTTATTGATAATGAAAAAAACTTCGGATTTATTTCATTATTATGGGACGAAATGTTCAATACAAAAATAGGAAAAGAAAAGAAGAAATCTGAAGTAGAAACAATGCTTTAGGGGGACAAGTTTGAAGGTTGAAAATTGAAGGTTGAAAATTGAAAGTTGAAAACGTTCAAGCATTATCGCATCAATGTTGTTAAGTTAAGGAACAACTCATAAATAAGTGTCCAATTAGATAACCACCTAATATCGATTTCAAAAAGGTATTATGTGATGTATTGAAATCCTTAACTAAACAGCATTGATTGTATCATTGTATCATTAAAAAGGGCAAGGGAAGCGCGGAGGATGAATGTGGCGACAGAGTAGCATCAAATTAAAGCATTGAAACATTGAAATATTAAAGCATTATAAAATGAATTTATATACAGAAGATCAAGTTGCCAATATAAAAGAACAGAAGTTTGCTTTTGTTGAAATATTAGAGCAGGATAACGTTCTAACAATAACCCTTGCTAGAGAGAATAAAAGAAATGCTTTGCATCCTCAAATGGTGAATGAAATTGCCTATGCAATGTCTTATGCTTACTTTGAAAAATCTATTTGGGCAATTGTCATTGCAGCAAAAGGAAAAATATTTTGTGCAGGTGCAGACCTAAAAGCAATGATGGGAATTATTGAAGAAAATGACTCGACAATTCCACAGCCAAATGGGGAAGTTTTAATGGGAGAATTGTTTAATAAAGTCTACAAACCTACCATTGCAAAAGTTACTGGTGATGTATATGCTGGTGGCTTTTTCTTTTTAGCTGGATGTAATATTGTGGTAGCGCAAGATACCGTAAAATTTGGATTGCCTGAAGTGAAAAGAGGTTTATACCCATTTCAAGTAATGGCAGCTTTGTTAAAAGTGATGCCAGCTAGAAAAGTAATTGATTGGTGCATTCGAGGATACAACTTATCTGTTGAAGAAGGGGTAAAGTATGGATTGGTTTCTGAGTCAGTAAGTGCAGAAGGTATTGATGGGGCTATTGAGAAAATTTTGGATGAATTGAGGCAAAATAGTCCTGCTGCTATTAGACTTGGTCTGCAAGCATATGATAAAATAGATCCAGCAGCAGCAGAGCACAAATATTTGTACGATATGTTGCAACAAACCATTCAAACAAAAGATGGTCAAGAGGGATTGAAGGCATTTAAAGAAAAAAGAAAACCTGAATGGACAGGGGAGTAATTTAGGGCTTTTAGCTTTTGTCTCTTGGCTTTTGGCTAACAGCCAAAGGCTAATAGCCAAAAGCCAAAAGCTCTTCCACTAAATCCTTTCATGAGCCTAATTTAGTAACTACTTAGAAAAAATATGTTTAAAGAAAATACATTTAAAGATAAAGTTGCGCTTGTTTCAGGAGGACGAAGCGGGATTGGTTTTGCCATCGCCAAACAATTACTTTCGCTAGGAGCCAAAGTGATGATTTGTTCACGAAAAGAAGATTTATTAGAAAAAGCAGCAATAGAATTAAAGGAGTTTGGAGATTGCGATTTTAAAGCATGTGACATAAGAAAATCTGAGGAGATAAAAGAGCTTGCAGAACAAATAAAAGAGCGTTTTGGACGATTGGATATTTTGATTAACAATGCAGGAGGTCAATTTCCTGCGCTATCCGAAATGATTAACGATAAAGGATGGAATGCAGTAATAAATAATAATTTGAATGGAACGTTTTATATGACACGTGAAATGTCAACCACTTTTTTTATGCCTCAAAAATCAGGTGTGATTGTCAATATTATTGCGATGATATTTAGAGGTTTTCCTGGTATGGCGCATACAGGTGCAGCAAGGGCAGGAGTTGAAAATTTAACAAAAACACTTGCTGTAGAATGGAGTGATTACAACATAAGATTGAATTGTGTTGCACCAGGAATCATTGAGTCTTCTGGTTTGGAAAATTATCCACCTCCGATTAAAGAAATGTTTGAACAAGCGAAAAAATCCATTCCTTTGCATAGATTTGGAACAGTGGAGGATGTGGCAAATGCAGTCTGCTTTTTAGCAAGCCCTCTTTCGGCTTATGTTACAGGAACGACGATGTATGTAGATGGAGCGCAGCATTTAAATTACGATGTAATGGGTTTGCCAAATATTATGAAATCTTTTTTAAATCCATCCTAAATATTTTTAAAAAATATAATGTTATATGGATTGTTAAAAAGAATTATTATATTGCAGTATGTAATAATGTGATATTATTCATTTTATAATAAAAATGTTATGAAAGAAATCTTCGATAATTTGGAATCGCCAATAAATAAATTTTATTATTGGGAAAAAGAAATACCTAACAATGTCTTTTTGAGACAACCTTATGGAGATAAATGGCATACGGTAACCTACAAAGAAGCAGGAGAGCAAGCTAGGAAAATAAGAAATGCACTATATAATTTAGGCTTAAAAAAAGGGGATCATATAGGGATTTTATCTAAAAATTGTTATCACTGGATTTTGGCAGACCTTGCCATTGCGATGGGAGGATTTGTATCCGTTCCGTATTATGCAAGTTTGCCCAAAAAACAGCTTGCAGAAGTCATTGAAAAAAGTGATGTAAAGGCAATTTTTTTAGGAAAATTAGAGCAATGGGGAAATCGTGAAGAAGCGATTCCCGAAAGTCTAAAAGTGGTTAAGTTTCCGCATTATAAAGGAAATGCAAATATTACGATAGGAGAGGACTGGGATGCATTAATTGCCGACAACAGTACAGAAGGTGAGGACTTTGTTCCTGCTCTTGATGATTTGTGGACCATTTTATTTACATCAGGAACAACTGGAAGTCCTAAAGGCGTAATGCATACCTATAAGAATCCTGCAATCGTTTTGAAAATTGAAGAATTAACGGGTTTTCTTGGAACATTGAAACTAGAGGAGCCTAAATATTTTTCTTTTTTGCCTTTAAATCATGTAGCAGAGAGAATTGCTGTAGAGATGAATTGTTTTGCAGCAGGAGGAGTGATTTCTTTTGCTGAGTCAATAGATACCTTTGCCAAAAATTTACAAGATACACAACCGACCTTTATTTTTGCAGTTCCACGTATTTGGACTAAATTCTATCAAGGGGTTTTGGGAAAGGTTTCTCAGAAAAAAATGGATATGTTGTTAAAAATTCCTATCATCAATAATATTTTCAAAAAAAAGATACGAACAGCATTGGGATTGCGAGATACTAAAATTGCATTGACTGGTGCAGCCATTACACCATTGCATATAAAAAAATGGTACAAAAAATTAGGGATACATTTGATTGAAGTTTATGGAATGACAGAAGTTTGCGGATCAACAGTTGCAGGTGCAGACTTAAATGCACCATTGGATTCGGTTGGTTCTAAAGTGCCTTATTGTGAAATTAAAATTGATCCAGATACAAAAGAGGTATTGATGAAAACGCCTTTCGTAATGAAAGGATATTATAAAGAAGAAGAAAAAACCAAGGAAGTTTTAAAAGATGGCTGGATGTATAGTGGAGATCGTGGCGAGCTAGATGATAAAGGTTATTTGAGAATAGTAGGAAGAGTGAAAGACGCATTTAAAACGGCAAAGGGCATTTATATCACACCAAATCCGATGGAAGAGGTGTTGATGAAAAATGAATTTGTGGAGCAGGTTTGTGTAGCTGGGTTGGGCATACCTCAGCCAATAGCCTTGGTCAATTTGTCAGAGCAAGGAGATGAACATGATAAAGAGGAATTGAAAAAATCATTGATTGCTAGTTTGGAAGAGGTAAATTTAGAGAAAGCTTCTCAGAGTAAAATATCCACCATTGTTGTGACAAAAGAGAAATGGACGGAAGAAAATAATTTTTTAACACCTACGCTAAAAGTCAAGCGCAATGAAATTGATAATTTTTATAGTGCAAAATATTTAGAGTGCCATGATGATGATGAGCAAGTTATAATTTAGTTATGGGTTATGAATTATGAATTATGGGTTATGAATTATGGGTTATGAATTTGCATTTAACCACAGTTATGAATGACGAATTAAACCACAATTGCGTATAGAATAAAACCACAATTATGTATGATGAATTAAACCATAATTATGTATGATGAATCGAACCACAATTATGTTTGATGAATCAAACCACAATTATGTTCGATGAATCAAACCGCAATGATGTATTATGTAGAGACAAGGCATGCCTTGTCTGTGGTTTGTTTCTGTTTTTTGTCTGCTGCTGCTTTATATCAATATTGCATTTATTTCTGGATATTTAAAATAATAAAACTAAAATTTGAAAAAAGTATTAATAACAGGTGGGTCGAGTGGAGTAGGGTATGCATTATCAAAGCATTTTGCAAAGGATGGTTATCATCTTATTTGGGTGTCTAAATCTAATGAGGAATTGATAAATGCAAGCTTGAAATTAAAAGAGGAATTTCCTGATTTGACGATAGATTTTTTAGCGAAAGATTTAACCGCAGATGGAGCTGTAAAAGAAATATATGATTGGGTTATAGAAAAATTTGATTTCATTGATGTTTTAGTCAACAATGCGGGGTTTGGAGCCTATGGATTTTTCACTGAAACATCCCTTGAAAAAGAAATGACGATGATCCAATTGAACGTTACAACTGTTTACTTATTAACAAAGTTGTTTTTAGGAAAAATGGTGGAGCGAAATGAAGGTAAAATTTTAAACATCAGTTCTGGTGTATCTTTTAATCCTGTGCCTAAAATGTCTGTTTATGCTGGAACAAAAGCTTTTGTTAGGCAAATGTCAGAATCCATCTATTATGAATTAAAACAAAAAGGGTCAAATGTTACGATTACGGCTGTTTGTCCTGCTGCAATAAAAAATACAGACTTCCAGAAAGAGGCAGATATGAAAAATGTTAGTACTTTTGAGGGCTTTTTTGCAACAACAGCCGATGAGGTAGCGAAAGATGCCTATTTGGGCATGATGGAAGGAAAGCGTTTAGTGCTTACTGGTTCGAAGTATAGAGCAGGAGTCGCATTGAATAAAATAACGCCTTCATTTATTACCCAATTTGCCATTGAACAAGAAATGAAACGAAAAGTAAAAGAAAAATAAATATACAATATAAATGAATTCATATTATTTTACAGAAGAACACGAGTTGTTCAGGGAAAGCTTTAGAGCATTTTTACAAAAAGAAGTGATCCCAAATATAGATCAATGGGAAGAAGATAGAAAAACACCAAAAGAGATTTGGAAAAAGATGGGCGACTTGGGTTTTTTAGGACTTGCTTATCCAGAAAAATATGGAGGCTCAAATTTAGATTTCTTTTATGATGTAGTTTTTACAGAAGAGATATCAAAAGTATATTCTGGTGGATTTATGATTACTCAATTGGTGGTTCAATATATGTCAGGTCCATATATTTTGAAATACGGATCTGAGCGATTGAAAGAAAAATATTTGCCAGGCATTATTTCAGGCGAATTAATTAGTTGTATTGGAATCAGCGAACCAGGAGCAGGCTCCGATGTTGCCAATATACAAACAACCGCAAAAAAAGAAGGTGATTTTTATATTGTAAACGGATCAAAAACATTTATTACGAATGGCGTTTATGGAGATTTGATAGTAACGGTTGTAAAAACAGATCCAAGTGCTGGACCAGCGGGAGTGAGCTTGTTGGTGATTGATAGAAATGCAGAAGGTGTAAGCGCAACCAAATTGAAAAAATTAGGCTGGCATGCTTCTGATACTGCTGAGTTAGGTTTTGACAATGTAAAAGTTCCAGCAGAAAATTTAATAGGCAACGAAGGGCAAGGATTTTATTATTTAATGGGAGGCTTGCAAATTGAAAGATTGGTCGGAGCCATAGGAGGTTATGCAGCTTGTGAAGGCGCATTAGAATACACCTTGAAATATATGGCAGAGCGTCAAGCTTTCGGACGACCTATAAATAAATTTCAAGTGCTCCGTCATAGAATTGCGCAGTTGGCATCGGAAATAGAAGCGACAAAACAATTTGTATTGTATTGCTCTAGACTAAATGCAGATGAAAAATATGCCGTTAAAGAGTGTTCAATGGCAAAACTCTTAGCCACAGAGTTATCTGATAAAGTAATGTATCAATGCCTTCAGTTTTTTGGCGGATATGGATATATGGAAGAATACAAAATTGCAAGAATGTTTAGAGACAGCCGCATTGGAACGATAGGAGGAGGAACCTCAGAAATAATGAGAGAAATCATTGCCAAGATGGTCATTGACGATGTTTCCTATAAATCAGCCAACGAAAATAATGAAAATAACGAAAATATAGCTAATGAACCGGGGAAAACGGGACACGAAGATTCTATTAATCATAAAAATGGACAAATGAGTGTACAAAGTTTATTAGCCCCAATTCAAGACAAAGCTTCAAAAGCTGACCCATTGGGCAATACCCTGAAATTTAATTTTGGCGAGGAGCAATTATACATAGATGGTACAGGCGACACCAATGTTGTCAGTGCCGATGACAATCCCGCAGCTTGCCAAGTAGATGTATCTTTTGATGATTTCCAATCACTAGTCAAAGGAGATCTTAATCCAATGAATGCAGTTATGTCAGGAAAAATTAAGATCAAGGGAGATATGAGTATTGCGATGAAGCTACAATCTTTATTTGGGTAGGTGAAACGAAATTAATAACTAGCCCCAATTTATTATCAAATTTTTCAGATTTCTTTCGTCAAAAAAGTAAACCGTAGCCCTGCTATGCTTAACTTTTTTGACGAAGGAAATCAAAAAAATCTACACGGTCCGACGATTCGGTAAATTTTGGAGCTACTTATTTATTTCATTTCACTAGGAATGATTTTTGAAAAATTTGAATTAGGAAGGTACGCTGCAAAATTGGTTTGTGGTGTGCCTTTTTTCATTTCCTAAATCCCCCAACTAACTTTCCAAAATCCCCAAAAGAATTGTACTTTTGTCACAATTTAGATAGATTCTAAATCTGTTTTGAAAATTAGCATCAAAACAATAAGAACAAACAATCGTAAACCATATTTATATGCTTAGTATCTTCAAAATTGCCAGTTTTCTGGAAGGAGTTTCTTACCTTCTGCTATTGTTTGCAGGAATGCCACTAAAGTACATCGGAAACAATGATGTATTGGTGAAAGCTCTTGGAATGCCGCACGGTATTTTGTTTATGGCGTACATTGTCCTTGCATTAATTATGAGTAGAAAATTAAAATGGAGCTTGATGACGACTTTCATTTCTCTCCTAGTCGCTGTAATACCATTTGGAACGTTCTATTTTAATAAGAAGTACTTGAAATCAGAATCCGATTAATTAACCCATACTAATCAATATTCTTATCATTCTGAAGCTTGTAATGATGCCTAGAAATAACCAGGCTGGCATGAAAAATAGGTATAGCTTAATATCGTGGAACCATAGGGTTAAATTCCATATTGGCAATAAGATAGCCATCGAAACTCCAAAGACAAAGTCTTTTTCATAACCTGTAAAAATGTAATACTCGAATAGAAATGATAGAAGTACGGGTACGATGAATATTAATGCAAAAATTATTAGTCCTCCAATAATTGGAACTGTTGCCGCAGAATCTAGCTCTTTATTTTCTGTTTTTATGCCTAGAATCATGGTAGTATATTTTGGTGATTAATTGGATTTTTCAAAAGAAAAAGCCATTTACCTTAATAAGCAAATGACTCTTTCTAGTAATTTTAGATTTGTAATAACTATTTCAATACTGTAAATCTACCAGTAAATGAAGTTTTTTCAGTGGACACTTTATATAAGTAAAGGCCATCATTCAAGTTTTCTAAATTATAATTGATTTGGTGTTGACCAACGGTGAAATCTTGATCGGCAATGACTTCCATTAACTTACCATTGATCTGATAAATTTCGATTTTGTAATGGTTTTGTTGACTGATATTTATATCAAAAGTGATGTTTGAGGAGGCAGGATTAGGGTTTGCACTAATCGTTAAACCTTGCATTTGTTGGATGCCCGTTGAAGCACTTTCTTTGAAAGATACTACGCACAAATCGTCTTTTTTGTAGACAGCATTTCCTTTAGTAAAATTCATTTCTACCTCACTTTCTGTATTGGTTGTTTTATTCCAAACTTTAAATTTATAAGTTTCATTTTCCAAAATACCATCAATGCCATCCTCTGTTTCATCGTCTCCAAAAACAAGACCGCCCATCATATCATTTTCATAAACAAAAGCTCCAACCAAAATGTCGTCTTGTGTAAAAATACCAAATTCATCCCCATTATTTAGCGTATTGTTTTCATCATTGAGAACTACCAGAGTAGAAGTATTTGGATTTGGTTTTATCGAATGAATAAAATGCTCAGGCTTTGGTTTAGTATTTTCAGCAGAGCCTCCTGAATCAATAGTCGATAAGACGTTTGACCGATTATAGGTCAATGCGCTATTGTCACTCATTTTTACCAAATAGCTTTTGGTTTCGTGCATATGCCCCAAATTGTTAAAGTTGTTGAAAGAAGGAATGTATGTTCCTGATAAGTCTTTGACTTGAATGACATCTGCTGCAATTGCGTCAAAAATATCAACAGGATCAGCATCTCCTTGTAGCCAGTACGCTACTAAATTCCAACCCTTATACAATGGAATGCTTTCCGTATTTAAATCAACCATTTGACTTCCACTAATGGTTAAAGTTGTGGCATCGGCTGTTTTGACAATGTAGCCTGAGTTTATATCCCAAGTGTGAAGACCATTGTTGAAATTGTTAAAGGAAGGAATGTATACATTACCAACCAAATCTTTGACTTGTAGAATTTCATTTACAATAGGAGCAAAAATTGTTTCAATATCACTGTTTGTAGGATGACAGTGACTAGAAATTAAATGCCATCCAGCGTGAGGCATTGGAATGTTTAGTTGAAAAGTTTCGATTGTATTGCAACAATAAGAACAAGAGCCATCATCACAAGTAGCTATTGGGTTGAAGTTGCAAGCAGTGACATCTGTGCAGCCCTCGGATGATTTGTTTGGATCAATAACACATGCTCCACAAGCATTTAGTGAATTGGGACCATTGGGAATACCCTTACAATCCAATTCATCACAAGCAGCTATATCAACGGTTGTGCAAGTGGTTCCATCTTTATTAGTGGCGCAAGCAGTTACAGTGAAATTTCCCGCTGAAAAAGTATGGCTAAAAGGATTAATTTGATTAATAGTACTAACTTCAGGAGAAGTACCATCTCCAAAATACCAAGTAACTTGATTGTCCCAAGTAGATTGAGGCGTTACATCTGGCAAGGAAAGTACAACTTCACAAGGACTTATAAATGCAGTATTTATTTCTCCTAAAACTGGTGGAGTTCCACTATAAGGAACGGAGGGAGCAGGGTCAAATGCAAAGTCGTCCTCTTCAAAAGTTGCTTCTTGATAATACCAAAATTGTACAGGTGCAAGCTGGTCATATGGGTCAATGATTTCTGTAAATACAGTTGGTATTGTATAGGTTCCATTGGAATCGTCAAATGTACGCGGTGCTACAGAATTAAGCAAAGCTTTTCCATACCAATCCTCATTTTCACCTGTTAGATTTTTGACATTGGTCGTTTTACATGTATTTACATCGTATCCCCAACCATAAAAGTCTCTGTGAACATTATCACCGTCACCGAGGTTATCCACATCATCAGCATAGGTGATGAATATTTTTTCGCCTTTTATATCTTTTGACATATGCAAACGAGCGTCGCTTGTAAGGGAGCGATCATAAATAATGGTATCTTGATATTTTTGAATTTGCGCTAAACCAGCAATAGCAGGATCAGGCCAAATCATACTCCAATCATTTTCACTTTTGTCATATACAATGTCTACTACAAAATTATTGCCTTCAGGAATGTGGTGGGGATCAAAGCCAGCTATAGATGAATCAAAAAAAGTAGTTTGCAACAAACAACCAATGTGCATATCACCATTTTTATCTACCACGATATCAGAGTCAGCATAACTCAAAGACAGTTCGCCAGGAAATTGCGATTCAGGAAGTAGATCAATGTTTCCGTTATGGATGTATGCAAAGGTGTCCGCATAGCCTCCTATCTTATCAAGGTTTACTGTTTTGGGACCAATCCAGTTAGCTCCGCCATCCTCTGTCGTCCAGACAAGTGGACTGTAACCTATGCTCTCAACATCAGCAGCCAATACACCTCCAACCATTAAATACCCAATCATTCCATCATCACTAAATGCAATAACTGGATCAGCTAATAATGCACCGCTCTCATCTTGTAAAAAAGTATTAGCTGGAATTGTCGTTGTTGTCCAATTCACCTCATTGCCATTCAAAACACCTTTGTAAATAGCTAAATCGCCCTGAACCAGATTATGATCATTATCAACACTTAAAAATACATCGCAAGACCAAAATTCTCCAGGCAGCCCTTTCGTTAATGAACCAGGTATAACTCCATTAGGAATCAAATAGTCTATCTGGCTAGAATCGGTACCATCTGTTAAATTGGCACTTCCGGCAGTAAAACCGTCCCAAATAACTCCATCAGAAGAAGTATAATCGTTGGTGGTAACTTGATAAATGATTTTTGCATTTGCAGTTGTTCCGTCAGATGAATAAATAATTCCTTGTGGATAACGTCCTAGCCCATTTGGGCCATTATTATTAGGTGTGTCAGGGTTGAGCGGTCCAATGTTTGAAGTGAAAGTATTTCCACCATCAAATGAAATGTCATATCTGACCTGTGAGGAGGTGAATCCACCGTCACTATTTCTATGAGTAAATGAAACTGCATTTAGTTCTGGGTCAGCATCTACAGTGCGGCAACGTTCTGATAACTGTGTGAATATATGTGGTGCAGTACCAATTTGGACAGCACCTGCCGCGCTTGTTTTTACTTTGTATTCAGTAGCAGGCACGTTCTTAGAATCTTGCTGAGTTTGTATGTTTTCAGATTCTTTTAATAAATATTTTTTTGTTTGATTTTCCTTTGTCAAACTTTGTCGAACAACATTGTTGATAATTTTACTTTGTTGTCCTTTTACGGTAATGCAAATGCATATTAATAGCAATGCTGGGATTAATTTTTTTTTCATAAGGTATTTCTTTTAAGTTTAATGTAAGATAAGAAAAATCAATAGGAATTTAAAATAATTTAATTAATAAAATGCCTTTTATCCTTTGAAAACGTTACTTTTTTCGATTATATGAGAAAACTGTGACAATCTTTTTAACATTTGGACCTGTCCTCAACTTGATTGATGGACGGCGAGTATCATTTTCAATGAAGTCGTCTCCCCGCTGTCCGTTACAATGCATTGCATTCATTGGAACTGGTTTGGGTCCTTGAAGTAGACGTTGCATGCAACGTCTGTACAACTGCTTCGTTGCAAATTTTTCCCCAACCTTCCGTTCCAATGAATACAATACATTTCCACTCGCATCGGGCGTATTTTCGCAAATCTTTCTCCTCCGTCGTCAAGTTCATCCTCCGCGCTTCCCACCGCACGGTTGGTTTTGACATGTGAAAATCAAGTCAATTAACATTAAAAAAGATTTTCCCGAGTTAATTTTATTAGATATAAATATGCCAAGAGTGGATGGATTTGAGTTTTTGACTGAATACGAAAAAGAGTTCGCAGACTGCTCGCATTCAGTTATCGTTATGCTAATAACTTCCATCAAAATTCAATCGACAAAGAAAAATCAAAGAATTATAATATCAAAGCTTTTATAATCAAGCCGCCTATTGACGGTAAAGTTAGTGAGGGGTGAAGAAAGTAAATGCAAAAGAAATGAAAAATTTAACACCTTGCACACAACATGATTTAATTAGATTTATTCTCTTCGCAGAGAATTCCAAATCATATAAATTTAGTATTTAGTTTTAAATGAAATAAATGCTTGTTAATTAAATTAGTATAAATAATAAGTTATTCTTATGCTTTAAGTGATGCTTAAAACAACTTCTAAATATTTATTATAAAATCCAATTTATATTTTTTCAAGGTACGGAAATATGTGCTTTGAAAATAATATAGTGTGCCAGCTATATAACCCTTTAAATATTTTTTCATGAACAAAAAAATGATTAAATCAACCTTTAAAAGACTTAAAAGTAGAATGAAATATTTTTTATTTTTAGGATTGATTTTTAACAGCTTGTTTGCTTTTTCGCAAGAGCCACTTTGCCAAACTGCATCTGGCTTTGATCTTTCAAGTATCATTTCAGGGATAGACCCGAATTTAGCAAGAGAAGATGGAAAATATGTTGTAAATCTTTACTTTCACTTGCTAAGTGAAGATGACGGTACAAATGGCAGTACAGAAGAAGAAGTTATTACTGCAATGAATCTTTTAGATGACTATTTTGATAATCCTCTATATGCTTATCCATCAGTCTATAATGATATTATTGAATTTAATTTAAAATGCATTGACACATTCCCAACTCTCAATTGTTTAATACTTTTGGTTGTGGACAAGGTGAATTTGTTACAGATCCCGCATTAAATCCACAATTTTGTCAATGGCACTTTATTGAGCAACATACTGATGGCATAGATGTAATTGTAAATAACGATTCTTATCCACCTAACGAAGCACCTCAAGGAGCAGGAGTTGCTTCATCAATAGGTTCTACATTTACTAGTGAATTTGATTGCTCTGATACTACAACTCCTGTATCCAGTGTGGTTGTTAATAAGAAAGGTATATCAGGTAGTGTACTAGCTCATGAAATTGGGCATATTCTTGGATTATTTCATACATTTCACCCTTGTGGCGGGTCATGCAGCTCTGATTATGATCCTGTTAATATCAGAGTTCATAATTGTGGAGACGAATATACAGATAATTGCCAGACATCTTATGGAGATTTCGTTCTAGATACAGACATTGATGCCAGAATGGAATCAAATTTAACCACTTGTGATTTTGAATATGCTGATTATAACAACCCCGTTTCATATTCGTGTCCATTACTCACAGCAATTGATCCTTATGATGACTATGGCTCAAATGCCTATACCAACATAATGTCTTATCATGAGGAAAGTTGTAAAACCCATTTTACAAAAGGTCAAGTAAGTAGAATGAAATGGCATTTAGACAATGTTCCCCTAATCAGTGCCCTTGATAATGGTTCTCCCAATGACAATTGGAAAAGTTGGAGAACAGGAGCAATTACTGCCAATGAAAATTGGACTTCTCCCACAACTGTATATGGTACTTTAATTATACCAGATAACAAAACTTTAACAATTAGTGGAACAACTGTTGAATTTGTCGGTGAAACTTCAGGTATCATAATAGAAAATGGTGGTAAATTAATTATTAATAACAATGCTGTATTAACAACTAATTGTAACTATTGGAAAGGAATCATGGTACATGGCGACTATGATTCATCGGCTCCTCCAGGAGAGCTTATTGCCAATAATTGCACAATAGAAAAGGCGAGAACAGCAGTTTATGGTGGTAAATTGTATACAATTACTAACTATATCAATCACAATGGGGTTGTGGCAGACATTGATTTAAGAGGTGGTAAATTTCAAGTCAATGATGTTGATTTTTTGAACAATGAAACAGCAATAAGAATTGATGCAATGTACGAAAACAATTACATTGCTATGAATAATTGCCGTTTCACCAATGACGAACCAATTTTAGATCAAAATGGACAAACAATTCCAGAAACATCGCAGGTTATTATTAAAAATGCACAAGATTTAGAAATTACTAGTTGTACTTTTTATGTTGATATTTTAAACATATCTGGAACTAATGTAACAGGAATTAGAGTCAATAACTCCAATTTATTGGTTGGCTTACAGCCTGATGAAAACTCGGGAAATACATTTTACAATCTTTACAAAGGAATAGATGTTTATGATATACTGGATTTTAGTAATTATTTTGCTGCGTATAGAAATACTTTTCACAGTGTTGCAAAAGGCATTACTTTAAACACTACTATAGGGAGTACCATGCAAAACAATATTTTTAATTCAATTAACTCATTTTACCCATCCAGTGTAGAGGCATACGGTATAATGGTCTACGAAGCCGTTAGTTACAGCATCAACGACAATGACTTTTATTCAGGTAGTTCTAATAATGATAACTATGGAATTGTTTTGGTATCTTCTAATCATCAAATTATGGGTGCAAACAACTATGAGGACTCAGAAGTTTTTGCCAACGAATTTAAAGGGCAATCTTTTAAATCAGGCATTCAATTTGAAGGCGACAACCAAGACAGCCAACTTTATTGCAATGATTTTCAAGTTGGCAACAAAGCCGATTGGAGATTTGTAAACAGTGCTAAATTGAGTGATCAGGTTTATGTAGGATCAGGTCCAAATGATGCAGACAGACCGTTCAATACTACTTGGAATCCTAATAGTAATTGGCATATTTATACAGAGCCAAATGGTTTGGCAGCTGGATTTACTTTATATCCTGATGCTAATTCTGAACCTGATTCAGACAAAGTTAATACTCCTTTAGTTGATTTTAATATGGTAGACTATGAAGATCAAATCGTTGATTGTGTGAAATACGAATATACTCCGCCTGATGATGATCCACCAAGTGGATGTGTCCTTGGAGGTTATCATTACAGATCAATGCAGCGACAACAGCTTTATGAAGATATTGCTGAATACTTAGTTTGTGAGGGCAGCATTAAAAGTGATGTATTGCTCCTCTCTTATCATGCTGGAAACACAAACTTTGCAATGGCAAGGACGCATCTTTCTAATCTTCCAAAAGAAACCAATGCGCAAATTGATTACTATGATTCGCAAGAGGCTGTGCTGGATGCTATGGAGTTTAGAAACAATGCTGGAAAATCTGCAAATGCATTGTCTACATTAAACAAAATTGCAGGTAAACCTGACCTGATAAAGAGAAAGGGTGAAACTGCTACCATTTCAGAGTCTATTTTATCCTTACTAGAAGGTAAAACCTATGACAGAGCTGTTGCTTCTAAAAATACTATCCATCCTATTGATGTTGCATTGGAGAATACTACCTCTTTAAAAATAAGTCCTAACCCAGCAACTGATTTTATTCAATTGGTAGGCAAAGATACTGGCACATTTTTCGTTTATGATTTAAGTGGACAGGTTGTTTTACAAAAAAACATGGCAAATACCAACAAACTGGACGTTTCAAAGCTTAAAGTGGGTATTTATTTTTGTAAATTTATTGATCAGGACTCAAAACAAGTCCAATCTGCCAAACTTATCATCAGTAAATAATAATCCATGCGATTGATTGTCATTTTAACAATGTTTGCCTTTTCATCAATAATGATGAAGGGGCAAACTTTTTCTTATTTTAATAAAGCTTATGACCACTACACCTCATTTTCTTTTCCGACAGTTATTGAAAAAGATAATTACTTTTATTGCATTGGGGCATTTATAGATTCAAATTCAAATAATATTTCTGTAAATGCTTTTTATAAATTAGATACTCATAGCAATGTTATGGATACAACAATACTTGATAATAGCGGAGAAATAATGACTGCTTTTGTCAACAATAGTTCTATTTTGACAACTGACGGAGACATTGTACTTTCATATTCTGTTGTGCGGAATGATGACCCTGATAACTATAATGTAAGAATTGCCAAAATTAGGAATATGGAACTGCTTTGGCAAAAAGAATATGGGCTGGATAGCAGGAGAGAAGGAGTTAGAAGAATCTACGAGGCTTCCGATGGTGGTTATCTGGTGGTCGGAAGTAGCAATACAACAATCACCCGAAATGAATTTTATGTATTCAAAACAGACATCAACGGGGAAGAAGAATGGAGCAAAACTTATGCTTGGAACAACTTTGAAGCCTTTGCCGTTTCAGCTGTTCCAACAGATGATGGTGGTTTTTTGATTGGGGGGGCTATATGACTTGGGTAACACCACCAACCCTGGGTTAATTGTGATGAAAATTGATAGTTTGGGGAATAAAACAAAAGTTGTTAAAATTCCTGCAACATGCCAAGCCAACATTGTAAAGACAAATGATGGAGGCTATTTATTAGATTCTTGCAAAGAAATTGATGGGGTTGACAATACCTATTTTGTGAAATTAGATGCTGATTTAAATATTGTCTGGGAAAAAACAGTTAGTCCTTTTTATAACTCTAGCGCATTAAATGCGCTGCCTTATATTAAAGAAGATGGAAGTTTCGTCAGTAATTTATGGTTTTATAATGAGCTTGACGGTTTGCAAAGTATGCTCATTGAATTTGATTCGCTTGCCAATGTAAATTGGATGAAAGAGGTAACGATTGATCCTGAAGAAATTTGTTTTTTACTAAATATGTATCCTACTGCTGATGGTGGTTATGTTTGGTCTGGTACGCAATGGACAGGGGAAAGAAAAGGCTGGTTGCTCAAAACAGATTGTCAGGGAAATACTTGTGCATCGATAGGTTGTGACAGCACCTATATTCATAGCAGCGATACAGAACCGCCTTTGTGTTTGCCAGCATTTGATTGCAATCCTAGCATTGAAGATTTTGAGATTGTTTCGGATGAGGTTCAACTATTTTCCGATTATAATTTACCTGCCTTTACTGATGGCATTAATGAGGATTACCGCTATTTTTATATTTCACAAAACAAAGATGGTTTGAATTTGTGGGAGGAATCCAGTTTTTCTTCAAATACGCTTGACACTTTGGTTTTTACTGGAATTGCTGTGTACAAATACGATGTAAAGTTGCTAGATTCTCTGCTTATGGAATCAACAAACATTGAGCAGCTAAAAACTTTACTAGAAGAAAATAATCTTTGCACTGCATTTACTGAAAACCAGTTCACCTTAATTGCTAAGGACATAGATAATGGTATAAACATTCAATCCTCTGTAGTAGACTTTTTTGAACTCAGCCCAAATCCTGCAAGGGAGCGGATTGTTTTAAAATACCGTTTTAATGCTTATGCACCCGTTGCAAGTTGGCTGTTGTATGATCTTACTGGCAAAACGATCAAGCGAGCTATTTTACCAATGGATATGCCTTTTTGGGATGTTCCAATTTATGATGTAAATGCTGGCATGTATGTCTATGCATTGAAAATTAATGGACAGGTGGTTGTGAAGGGGAAATTGCTAGTGGAGTGAAAAAGCAAGGGATGCGTGGAGGACGAACTTACCGACAGCGCACCAAAATTAGCGAAACTACGCCCGATGCGAGTGGAAATGTATTTAGGCGTGCGGTACAAACCTTGCGGTTACCTATAATCTAAACGCACGCCTAAATGCATTACAACGGACAGCGGGGAGACTACTAGCTTAGAGATGATACTCGCCGTCCAAAATTTAATTACGAACCAAAACGTCAGACTTTACTATTCCCTTTAGGGTGATATTTCCGTATAACTGATTTATGGGATACAAACGTAAAGAATTTAATGAAATAGGCTTTGACAAAGCTATTTACCAACGTTATCTTCACAACCATCAGCAAGAGTATAT
>Ga0209187_1001268_pt1 | contig 30911 bp, 27 predicted proteins | sample BantaG_FD_187430 | JGI IMG/M metagenome (GOLD analysis project Ga0209187, IMG submission 187430) | Marine algal microbial communities from Bantry Bay, Ireland - BantryBay_4 metaG (SPAdes) (version 2) | ecosystem: Host-associated > Algae > Red algae > Unclassified | place: Bantry Bay, Ireland...
ACAGGAGCTGCTTTATCTGATGCGGAAACATTGGATGATATTATTGCTGAAGTGTCCATGACTCGTATTACTGAACGAGGCACTCGATCAGATGATAAACGTTCGGAAACGGCTATGGAGGACAGAAAAAAACAAGGATACTTTTAAATTCTTGTTCGTTTAGTTGTTGATTAGTTGAGACGTTTAAACGATATAGTAAACCATTCGACATCTAAACAACTAAACAAAGAAAACAGTTAGACACCTCAACAAAAAACAACTCAACAAAAAAACAATGAGCGGACAGAAAACAGAACTATTAAGATTTACAACAGCCGGTAGTGTTGATGATGGAAAGAGTACGTTGATTGGTCGTATGCTATATGATAGTAAATCAATTTTTGAAGATCAATATGATGCGATTAAAACAGCGAGTGAGAAAAAAGGTGAGGAAAATGTAAACCTCGCCCTTTTGACTGACGGACTAAAAGCAGATGTTGCCTATCGATATTTCGCAACACCAAAGCGTAAATTTATCATTGCTGATACGCCAGGTCATATACAGTACACACGAAATATGGTTACCGGTGCTTCAACCGCTAATGTAGCTTTAATATTAATCGATGCTCGCAAGGGTGTGGTAGAGCAAACCAAACGTCACGCGATAATTGCTTCGCTTTTACAAATACCTCATTTGTTGGTTTGTATTAATAAAATGGATTTGGTAGAGTATAAAGAGGAAACCTATAATCAAATAAAGGCCGACTTTAAAGAGTTTAGTTCACGATTAGATATTCATGATATTGAGTTTATTCCCATCTCAGCCTTAGTGGGTGATAATGTGGTAAATAAAGGAGATAATATGCCGTGGTTTGGAGGTTCTTCCCTTATGTATTATTTAGAAAATGTACACATAAGTAATGATGAAAATTTTATTGATTGTCGCTTCCCTGTACAAACAGTAATACGCCCCATGAGCGATGAGTATCATGACTATCGAGGGTATGCTGGCCGAGTAGCAGGAGGCGTATTTAAGAAAGGGGATGAGGTGGCTGTATTGCCGAGTGGCTTCACCTCAAAAATTGCTAAGATTGATTCCTATGATGGGGAACTGCAAGAAATTTTTCCTCCAATGTCAGCTACCATTTTGTTGGAAGATGAGATTGACATCAGCCGTGGTGATATGATTGTAAGAGTAAATAATCAGCCGGATGCTACGCAAGATTTAGACCTAATGATTTGTTGGTTTGATGAAACACCTTTGCAGCTCAACGGAAAATATACAATTATTCATACATCGAACGAAGAGCGGTGCATGGTTAAAGAAATTCAGTACAAATTAGATATTAATACGCTGCATCGAAATGAGGAGGATAAAGAAATTCAACTGAATGATATTGCTCGTATAAAAATCCGCACAACGAAGCCTATGTTTATAGATTCTTATAGTAGAAACAGAATTACAGGATCAGTTATTTTGGTTGATGAAAAAACGAATGCAACAGTAGCCGCTGGAATGATTCGCGGGTAGTCTTTGTCTCTCCAATAATGAATGATTTACTATCCATAGCGAAAGAAGCTGCGCTCAAAGCGGGCCAGGCAATTCTTGACATTTATGAAACAGATGATTTCGATGTAGATTGTAAAGCAGATGATTCTCCTTTGACCAAGGCTGATAAAAAAGGACATGATGTTATCGTCTCTTTTTTAGAAAAAACTAATTTACCCATTCAGAGTGAGGAGGGTGCTAAAATTCCTTACAACGAAAGAAAAGACTGGAAACAATATTGGTGCGTGGACCCCTTGGATGGCACCAAAGAATTTATAAAACGGAACGGAGAGTTTACGGTAAACATTGCACTAATAGAAAATGGGATTCCTATCCTAGGGGTAGTATTTGTTCCTGTCCTCAATAAATTATTTTACGGTTTAAAAGGTGATGGAGCTTGGCTAGAAACGGATACTGAAAAGAAAGCGCTTCAAACTAAAAATACGCCTACTGACTTAGCAGAAATAAAAAAACAAGATGCCTTACGCGTAGTTGCATCCCGCTCACACTTGAGTAAAGAAACACAGGATTTTATTGATGAACTTTCTAATCCAACAACAGTAAGTATGGGTAGCTCATTAAAATTTTTGGTTCTTGCAGAAAATGAAGCTGATATTTATCCAAGATTTGCACCAACCATGGAGTGGGATACCGCAGCAGCGCATGGTATATTATTTGGATTAGGTTACCAAGTCTATCAACACCCAAGCTTGAAACCATTAGTTTATAATAAGGAAAACTTACTCAATCCATTTTTTATAGTATTTTAGAGGCCTGATATGGAAGGAGAATATTTTGCCCATGAAACGGCTGTTATAGATGATGGCTGCAATATAGGAAAGGGAACAAAAATTTGGCACTTTAGCCATGTAATGCCCAATTGTACGTTGGGAGAAAATTGTAATCTCGGACAAAATGTAGTCATTTCGCCAGAAGTCGTATTGGGTAAGAATGTAAAAATTCAAAACAATGTATCCATCTATACAGGTGTGACTTGCGATGATGACGTTTTTTTGGGTCCCAGCTGTGTATTTACCAATGTAACCAATCCACGCAGCGGTGTAAACCGCCGAGGGCAATATGACAAAACCCATGTGGGCAAAGGGGCGAGTGTAGGAGCCAATGCCACCATAGTGTGCGGGCATGATATTGGAGCTTTTGCTTTTATAGGTGCCGGCGCCGTTGTTACCAAAACGGTTCCTGCCTACGCATTAGTGGTAGGTAATCCTGCTAAGCAAATTGGCTGGATGAGCGAGTATGGACACCGCCTTTCATTTAATGATACGGGAGAAGCAATATGCGATGAGAGTAAAGAACGTTATACATTGGTAAATAATGTAGTAACTAAAGTATCTTAGATTAAATTTGGGGTTTATTTATGAATCAGGATAAAATTAAATTTGCAGTAATCGGTTGCGGCCATATTGGCAAGCGACATGCTGAGATGATATCTCGTAATGAGGAAGCGGAATTAGTGGCTTTGATTGATGTTAAGTCAAAAGATAACTTGAATTTAGAATCATTTGGAGAGACTCAATTTTTTACGAGTATCAATGATTTTTTGAATTCGGATATTGCTAATGATGTCCAAGTAGTCAATGTAGCTACTCCTAATGGTTTTCATGCTGTACAGGCTATCGCTTGTTTAGAAAAAGGAAAACACGTTGTGATAGAAAAACCAATGGCGCTTTCTTCCGCAGATGCCCAAGCGGTTATTGATGCGAGTGAAAAAGCTGGTAAAACTGTTTTTTGTGTAATGCAAAATCGATATAGTCCTCCGAGTGAATGGCTTAAAGGCATTATTGATAGTGGTAAACTTGGCAAAATATTTATGGTTCAGTTGAATTGCTATTGGAATCGGGACGATAGATATTATAAAGCCGATAGCTGGCACGGTGATGCCAAATTAGATGGAGGAACATTGTATACTCAGTTTTCTCACTTTATTGATTTGTTGTATTGGATGGTAGGTGATATCAGCAATGTGCAAAGCCAGTTACGAAACTTTAATCATGAAGGCCTTACGGAACTAAAAGAGGATAGTGGGATGGTACAGTTTGATTTGCAAGGAGGAGGCATCGGATGTATTAATTTTTCCACTTCTGTCTGGAACAAAAATTTAGAAAGCTCACTTACTATAATAGCTGAGAATGGGAGCATTAAAGTGGGTGGTCAGTATATGGATAAGGTAGAAGTGTGTAACATTAAGGATTATAAAATGCCGATATTGGCACCTACCAATCCAGGGAATGATTATGGTGCGTACAAAGGAAGTGCTGCCAATCATCACTACGTAATAGAAAATGTAATTGGCGTGCTAAAAGAAAAGGTACCCATAACGGTTAAGGCTAACGAAGGACTCAAGGTAGTGGAGATGATTGAAAAAATGTACTCAAATAAATAAAAGTGCTTAAAGAGTTAATCAATAAGCTACAGCAAAATCCATTTTTTAAGAATGTTCTTATATTGGCAACCGGTACAGGGCTTGCTCAAATAATTCCTATTTTTACCAGTCCTATTAATCGAAGACTCTATACTCCGGAAGAGTATGGTCAGCTTGGTTTAATTGTATCCATCTCAGCAATTTGTGCGTCTATTGCCACGGGTCGTTATGAAATGGCTATTATGTTACCAAAAAAATTGAGAAAGGCTATTTCATTAGTTTGGTTATCCTTTTCAATCTCTACTGCCTTTAGTTTACTGTTACTCTTTCTAGTTGTTTTTTTTAAAGGGATTTTTGCTCAATGGCTCAATAATCCTGAAATTGAAAATTGGTTATTCCTTGTCCCTTTTATTGTATTTGGTAATTCTGTTTATAAAATTTTATATAATTATAATAACAAATTAAAGTCTTACAAAATCATAGCTAGAACCCAGCTAACACGAGCCATTATAGCCGCAGGAATTATGATTGGATTGGGTTTAGCCATAAAGGGTTCTGAAATTGGATTAATGGTTGCTACTGTAATCTCAACCTATGCGGGTATTACTTTGTTGGCAAAAGCTTTTAAAAAGGATTCTCGAGCTGATCAGTCTATTTCCAAAGAAGACATGCTATTGGTGGCAAAGGATTATAATAAGTTTCCAAAATATTCAGTTTGGGCGGGATTGGCAAATGTTGCTTCAAATCATCTACTTAGCATTTTTATTTTTATTGCTTTTGGTAAAGCTTTACTTGGCCAGTTTTCGCTTACCAATGTTATTTGTGGTATTCCTACAACAATTTTAGGGCTAGCCCTATCGCAAGTTTATTATCAAAGAATTATTGAAGTAAAAAATAATGGTGGTGATACAAGAAAGATGTTTTTAAAAACGATTAAGATGATTGCCATCGTGTCATTGACTTTATTTTTTATACTTTATTTCATAGCAGGGCCTGCTATCAAGTTTGTGTATGGATCTAATTGGGATATTGCCGCAGAGCTCACTACGATTATGATTCCGTTTTTTGCGATTCGCTTTATAAGTAGCAGTGTAGGGACTACAACTAGTGCATTTGAAAGACAAGAATTGACGCTTGTAGTGAATGTTTGTTTGCTAATCACCCTCGCCGGTCTCATTGGAATAATTAAAATTTGGGAGTTAAGCATTTTTGAAAGTGTTGGATTATATGCTTCTTCATTTTCAGTATTGTATCTAATCTTTATTTTTGTTTTTTATAGAATCATTAATAGATACGAGCGTAACAAAATAAATCTAGATGCTTAGAGCCATAAAAAAACTATTGCTATTGGTAATGAACGGAATAAAGAAATTCATTGCTATGAAGTTGGTATCGAAAAATGCTCCTGTCCATAAACGATATGTTCAGAAGCATTATTTAGGTTTGTCAAGGCTAAGACAAGATAATGTTACATTTAGAAATACAGTAGCTGTTGAACATCCTCAACTAGTAATTTATGGCCAAAATGTAGAAGTTAGTGGAGGGGGTCAATGGGATGCTCGCTGTGGAATTGTCATAGGAGAAGGATCTAGCATTGGAAACAATGTTACAATGAAAACCCGTACTAATAGAAAAACACATATACAATACGGTCCGATCACGATAGCTCCTGAAACGATTGTTCCTTCCAATACAGTTATAAATCCATCGGCCGAAGTAGGAAAATTTAATCTTGACCACCTTTCCAAAAAGTATAATCAAGGAGAAGGCCTATTTTTTGTGGTTAGTACTGGACGATCGGGCAGTAAAGCCATTGCGCATTTATTAAATCAGCACAGTCAAGTGAAAGCGTATCATGATTCATTAGCACACTTAAATGTATACGCTTGTGATAAAATGTATGGAAGAAGAAAGCCATTAGAAATTGAAAATTCTTTGCAGAAAATTTTTGTTTCCTTAAGTTTATCTGACCAGCATATTCATGGTTTTTCTGATCAGAAAGTTAGCTTGCTGATTCCAGAGATATATTCAATTTTCCCAAAGGCTAAATTTGTTTGGCTCATTAGAAAAGGGGATAGTTTTGTCAATGCGGCATATTCTAGAGGTTGGTACTTTAATAGAGAGTTTGATTATCCGCCCAATCAAAATGAGTTTTTTCACTCAGATGTAAGACCATCAACTATGGATGCGGCTCATAGAATGAATGCTTTTAAAATTGGCTTACTCAGCGAGAACCGTTGGAAAGAAATGACAGCATTTGAACGCAACTGTTGGTATTGGAAATGGTTAAATTCTACCATAGAACAAGAACTGAATAAAATAACAAGAGACCAGTGGATTCGAGTAGACTTGCATAATCTAAATGAAGAAGTAGAAAAAGTGCTTAGTTTTCTTGAAGTGGATGTGAAACCATTGAAAGCTAAAAAAGTAAACGCCGCGGTCTATAAAAAGGTTTCCAAAAGTAGCTGGAATGAGCAAATGAAAAATATCTTTGAGGTTCATTGTGGAGAAGCAATGAAACAATGGTTTTGAAAAACACCTATCACATATCTATAATAGGATCTTCTGTTGCACTTCGTATAAGACCTAATGAAGCTAAAGGCGAAGGGTTAAACTATGGACAGATTATTGAGACTCAATTGGACCCTTCTAAATTAGTCAGGGTTACAAATCTTAGTTTATCAAGAATGCTTATTACCGAGGTGGAGTATAATCTAGATTCGTATATAAGGACTTATCCCGATTTATATATTATTAATATTGGTGCAGTAGATGCACCAACACGAGAAATTCCCAAATGGTATTCTAATATAATTTTTAAAAGAAAATCTAGAACAGCATACAAACTATTTTTCTGGGTACACAAGAGATTGATTACAAGAGTTAGGAAATATTTAGTTGTTCTGCGTGGCTACAGGTCTTGGGTGTCACACAAGGAGTACATTCATAACTTTAAGAAGGTTATTGAGATCTTACAAAAAGAAACGAATGCAAAAATTTTAGTATTAGGAATTAACAAGGGTAACGAAACAGTCGAAGTCAAACTCCCGCGTACAACAAGAAATTACGTCAAATACAATGAGAGTCTTCAGCAGTTGTGTTTTATTAAGAGTGTTGACTTTCTTGATGTGGCTGATTTGGATTCAAAGGAGTTTTTCCCAGATGGTGTACACTATAATAGAAAGGGACATATTGAAATTGCAAATAGAATCATCAATCTGTATGAACAAGGAAAGAGTTAATGAAATATTAGAATTATCTATTGGCCTAGCCAAAAAGAAGGAGTTCGAATCTTATGATGTTAGTGGGGTGAAAACCCCTAGTTCGTTAATCATGGCTAGGAAGATACCAATTCCTATAATCAGAAAAGTTTTAGTTTATGGTCTTCAATATATCATTAGGTATTACCCTGGTATTGTGAGGTTCTTATCAAGTAAACCTAAGTATATATATCCCCAAGGTCAAGCTATTTTTATACGTGGGCAAATTGAGCTACTTAAAAAAAATAATCAACTTGGAGATATAGATTTAGTGAAAAAAATAGCAGATTGGTTAATTAAAAACAGAAGTAAGGGGTATGATAATTTTTGTTGGGGACAACCTTTTTTGTGGCAGTCCAGAAAACCGTTTCCACCAAATCTGCCTCGAGCCACGGTTACGTCACAAGTTGCATGGGCTTTTATAGATTTGTATAATTACACTAGTGAAACAGAGTATTTAGATGTAGCTATAAGTGCGTGTAATTTTTTTATTGAAGATCTGAATCATACACCTGATGCAGATGGCGACTTCTGTTTTAGTTATACTACGATAGATAACTATCATATACATAATGCAAGCTTGCTAGCCGCTGCTGTACTAATGCGCGTAGGTACAATGATTTCGAATGAACAGTTTATAGAGCATGCAGTAAGAGCAACAAATTTCTCAATCAAACATCAAAACAGTGATGGCTCTTGGTATTATTGGGCACCACCAGATAAAATTAATTACGCTATTGATAATTATCATACGGGCTTCAATCTTGAATCGCTACAAGTTATTATCAAGGACCATAAGAACAGCGATTTCGAACATGCTTATAAGATAGGACTTGAATATTATTTTAATAATTTGTTTGACGGTGTTATTCCTAAATGTACCCATAAGTCAATTTACCCGATTGATATACAGGGATGTGCGCAAAGTATTATTACCTTTGCGCTTGATGTCTCAGGGGATGAAAAGTTTATGAAGAAAGCTAAGGAAATTGTAGCGTATACAAACGACACTTTTTTCATTGAAAAGAAAAAACATTTTGCTTTTCGTATATATGCGAATTCTAAAACGGATAAAAGTTATTATTTTAGATGGGGCGATGCTTGGATGATTAGAGCGTTGGCAATAATGAGTGATAAATGATAGAAAAAATAAAATCAAAGCTATGGGGAACTCCTATACAGCGCGAAATGATTAAGAAAATTGGAGCACTACCTATTAAGGAAAGTGGTTTTGATGGAGACAACGACCCTTTTGTACGGTTAATGGATGGGACTATTTTTTTTGGGCAAACCAGCCATAGATATGATGTGGTATACAATAAGTTAGGGACTACGATGAAAAAAGTCCTTAAAAAAGAATGCTTACAGGTTGCATCTGACATCGTAATTCGATATGTAGAAGGAGGATTAAAGTATGGTGGCCCCAAAAAGCAGAGTTGGTATACAGCAAAACCTGGAGATAAAGTTTCTGAGATGGGAGCCTACCAAGGATTTTGTAGTATTAAATTGGCCCAACAAGTGGGGACTAAAGGAAAAGTGATTGCAATTGAACCAATGGAGGACAATTATCGCCTGCTTAGTAAGAATAAAAAACAAAATAATCTTAATCAATTAATTACTGTGAATAGAGCAGTATGGGATGAAGATAAAATAGTACAGTTTGAACGTAGGGTAGGTGATGGTCAATCGTCTAGTATTGAAATGAAATACTCTAATGCTAACACATATGATGTGAAGGCTGAAACGCTTGATACAATTTATAAACGTTTAGGGATTCTGCCTGAAGACTTTATGATTATTCAATTGAATGGTGCTGAAATAAATGGACTTAGAGGTTTACTCTCTTTCAATCCTAAGAATCTCAGTATAGCAGCAAGATATGATACTGAAGGAAAAAATGCAGCCTTAGAAATACAAAAACTTCTGACTAATAGAAATTATTCTGCTGAAGTTGTAGAAGAGGATTACGTCTTCGCCAAATTAAAGTAATGAATGCTTACCATTACTTGTTCACCCCGTTTTAATCAAGAAAAGAAGTATATCATCAAAGTAATTCTTGGTGATTTCTTAGGTCTTGATTATACATTATCTGTTGATGCGGATATAGCAAACTACGTTATAAAACTCCCAAATGGTGCGAAGTTAGAATTTGAAGAAACAAATATTTGGAAAAGGAAAAACTACCTCAATAAAAGAAATGTTCCGACATTCGTTGAATATGCATCAAATTCATATACTGTAGAAAAAAATATTCCAGTAATTTTAGGAACTACTCGTATTAAGGAAGAGGTTGACTATATTGTTTGTGGAATCGATATCTTTGCATCGAGCTTCTTCATGCTAAGTCGTTGGGAGGAATTTGTTTTACCTAAGAAAGATGAACATAATCGATTTCCTGCAAATGCCTCTTTAGCTTATAAGCATAATTTTTTACAACGACCTATTGTAAATGAGTACACTGAAATGTTGTGGAATATGTTGTTGCATCTGGGCATTAATCAAGAGCGAAAAGAAAGGACTTATTCTTTAACCTTAACTCATGACGTGGATGATCCTTTTTATTGGAAAGATAATAGTATCTCTAAACTAATAGAGGAAGTGTTGAGAGGTATCAAACATCGCAGTGCTCAAAGAGCAATGAGTAGAATTAAATCCAAGGTTAAATTAACAAATGATCCTTTCTATAAATTTGATGAAATCCTAGACATATCAGAAATACATAATCTCAAATCACATTTCTTCTTCATGGCAGGAGGAAGGACGAAATATGATAATCGGTACAGCCTAAATGATAAGCGAATAAAAATGTTACTGGCTGAAATAGAAAGACGCGGCCACCATATCGGATTTCATCCGAGTTATGATGCTTACAAGGAATCTGAAATATACCAAAAGGAATTAGAGTACCTTCAATCTCATACGAAAAAACAAATCACAACTGGTCGAGAACATTATCTAAGATTTGAAGTTCCAAAAACCTGGCAGATATGGGAACAGAACAAAATGCATTGGGATAGCACAATGGCTTATGCAGATAATGTAGGCTTTAGATGTGGGACGTGTTATACTTTTCCAGTTTTTGATATCCTGCAAAGAAAAGAATGTAAGCTTTTAGAAAAACCACTCACAGCTATGGAAGCGACCTTATATAACTACATGGGGCTTAGTTTTGCAGAGGTGTGCGCAACTTTACAAAATTTAAAACAAAATGTTCAAAAGTATAAAGGGGAATTTGTTTTTTTGTGGCATAATTCCTTTTTTCATAGAAAGGATTTTGGCAGTCGATTAGAGGAGTATAAAAAAATCATTGAAATAATTAAACCGTAGAATATGCGAAAGAAAAAAATCCTTATTATTTCCTTCTCTGATCAAAGTAAGGATCCCAGAGTCATCCGACAGATTCAGGCACTAGAGAGCGACTATCATATTGAAACCATAGGCCATAAACCCTATAATGGTCAGATAAAGCATCATTCCATTTCTAGAGATGTGCGTAATTTCATTTTACGACAAATACAAAAAGTCTTATTCTTTATTCACTTACACCGCGGTTCTTCTTGGATGTTAACATGGTATTTCAAAAATCAATTAAAAAATCTACCCCATGATTTTGATTTAGTTATATGTAATGATCTAAGACCATTGCCTTTTGCACATCATTTAGCTGAAATATGCAATGCAAAGTTATGGTCAGATTTGCATGAATATTATCCTTCACAAATAACCAATACTCGAATGAGTCGTTGGATGAATAAATCTTATGTGAATTGGCTTTGTAAAAGATATATTGCGAAAGCAGTTTATAAAACTGTAGTATGTAACTGTGTAGGGGACAAGTATCATGAAGTTTTTGGAATAGAAATGGATGCCGTGATAACGAATGCAACTGCTTATAATGAATTAAACGAACCATGTAAAAATGAGGGCATAATTAAATTAGTACATCATGGAGTAGCAACTCCGCTTAGAGAATTGCATCACATGTTGGATATGATGCAATTTTTACCTTCTAATTTTGAGTTGTATTTTTATTTGGTAGCTAATTATGAAGACCATAAATCTTATTTAAATGAACTTAAGAATAAAGCGACTCGAAATAAATTGGCTGTCACTTTTATGAAGCCTGTTCCAACGCAGCAACTGGCTGACGAATTGAACCAATATGATATTGGTCTTTTTATTCTTCCGCCTGTAACCCATAACTATTATTGTGCCCTACCAAATAAATTGTATGAGTTTATTCAAGCTAGATTATGTATTGCGGTTTCTCCAAATCCAGAAATGAAATCATTGGTTGCTTCTTATAATTTGGGGGTAGTGGCAAAAGATTTTAGTGCAGAATCGATGGCGAATGAGGTAAAGCTTTTGACTAGAGAAGATATAAGAAAGCATAAAATGAACGCACATAATTCAGCGGAAGAGTTAAGCTTCACTGCCAATGCAAATCTAATGCGCGGAATGGCTGAATCGCTTGTTGGTAAGCAAGACGTTACTTCCAATTAGTGTTTTGTTTTTATTATTCAACTGTATTAAGTTGTAGATTTATTCTAATTAAAATATGCAAAAAAAAATTCTCATAATTTGTGATACCAATTTATCAATAGATCCAAGGGTCATTCGTCAATTTCAAGCCTTAGAAAATGACTATATTATTGATAGTTTGGCTAAAGCACCCTTTGGTTCTGAAAATCACTTTTATGCTCTTCGTCATAAAAAAAACGCTCTATTTATAAAATTGCTGGGTTTAGCGCTGCTGGCTTTTAAATTATACTCATGGTATCATAAGGTAAACAGCAGGCAAACAATAGTCGATAAGGCAATTTCAAACGATTATGATTTATTCATAGTGAATGATTTAGAAATGGTACCATTAGGGACAGCCCTTGCTCAGAAAAAAGTTCCCATTTGGGCAGATTTACACGAGTATTCTCCAGGTCAGGTAGAGAATGATTTCATTTGGCGTATGCTCTATAAACCCTATAAGGAGTGGATTGGTCGTAGATTTCTCCCAAATTGTTCTCGACTTTCTACTGTATGCGAATCAATTGCAGAGAAATATAGCCAAGAATTTAATGTTGAGGTTCAAGAAGTAATTTATAATAGCCCAGATTTTGAAATGTTAGTACCTAGTCACACAGATAACAATTTAATACAGTTGGTTCATCATGGAATTGCTATTGCTAGAAGGCATTTGGAGCTAATGATTGATGTCCTTGACCATTTGCCTGATCACTACGAATTAAATCTATTGCTCGTAGCTAATAATAAGGAAATGGAAGACTACAAGAATAATCTTATGCAATATGCTAAAACAAAAAAGGCTAAAGTAAATTTTCTAGAACCTGTACCTACCAAGGAAATTGCTAAAACCATTAATAAGTTTGATATTGGATTGTTCATATTGCGTCCAGTAAATTTTAACTATGCACATGCGCTTCCCAATAAGTTTTTTGAATTTATACAAGCAAGATTGTGCATTGCCGTTTCGCCCAATGTAGAAATGAAAAACCTAGTTAATAAGTATAGTTTAGGTGTTGTATCAGATGACTTTACTGCTAAGGAAATGGCAAAGAGTATTATGGCCATAGGCGATATTCAATATTACAAAACGCAATCAGATCTGGTGGCAAAAGAATTATCATCGGAAGACACGTTGAAAAAAATACGAAGAACGGTTCATTCGGTGCTTGCACCCCAGTAAGAATATTTGTATTGATTCTAGTTTATAGTTTTTCAATCAAAACAAGTAACTTCGTCTTCATACGAAAAATATGAGGACTAAAATTATTTCGTTCATAGGAGAGGTGAAACGCAAAAATCTTACTCAAATAGAACTAGTGAACGAGTTAGGCCTGCATTTAGATTATTTTGTAACTACCGGTTATGAATCGGGATTAAAGCTAATTGGAGAAAAAAATTATATTCATCAGTTGGAAAAGGGGTCTTTTAATCGATTTAGACAAATTTATTCATTTTATAAAAAGAATAAAAATAGTATAAATCATGTCGAAATTTTTGGTGGAGGACGCTTCGGCTTTGTCTATATTTTATTAGCAAAATGGTTTGGACTCAAGGTCCTTTTAGTTGAACGGGGCGGAATGAATCAATACATTAAAAAGGAGAACCGGTATACGATTACTAGGTTCTCATCTTTTGTGCAATATAAGTTGGCTGATATTTGTTGGTATAAGGAATACTATATGAAGTCGCATTTGGAAAGATTGGGTGTAAAGCGACTTAATTTTATACCGAATGGTTTAGGGCACACTAATATTGAATTCAAGCCTCGAATTGAAACGAGAGATATAGACTTTCTATGGGTGAATAGAGTCATTCCTGAACGTCATATCGATTGGATAATTGAATTGGCTCAAAAGAAAGAGTTTCAGAGCAGTACCTTCAAGTTGTACGGTTTTTTAGATGATTCTTATGCTGAAACGAAAAAAGAAGAAATTGAATCTCTAGAACTGCCTAATATCAAAGTGCATAGTTACTCGGATAATGTAGTAGAAGTTTATAGAAGAGCGAAGTATTTTCTGTTACCTGCTGATTATGTTTTTGGCAATAATTCTTTACTAGAAGCTATGGCCAGTGGTGTTGTACCAATTATCACAGATGTTCATGGAAGTGGTCATCTTATAGAGAATCAAATAAACGGGTTAATTTCAGAAAACTGTTTTGGAGACTATGAGAAGATAATGAAGATAACACTTGGAATGTCAGATGAAAATTGGTCTCAAATTTCGAATACGGCAATGTTGACTGTTACTACGAACTATTCTTTAAAAAATTTCAAAGAAAATTTAAGACTATTATATCAAAAAATCAATGATTTGTAAACCCTAAACCTATGTCCAAAAAAATATCCATATTGATTCTTTCCTTAGCTGGCGGCGGCGGTGAGCGAGAAGCTGCTATTCTTACGAATTATTTTCATAAAAAGTATACGACTAAACTGGTATTATTTAATGATACCATAAAGTATGATTTAGACGACGGAGTTTCAATCAATATGATTGATAATATGGTTTTGTATAAGAGAACGCCACTTAATTTTATCAAGCTGCCACTATTAGCGTATCGCTATGCAAAATTTTGTAAAAAGAATGAAATAGAAACAAGTTTGTCCTTTCTTCCTAGGCCAAATTGGGTGGCTGTTTTGTCAAAATGGTTTGGTAATAAAGCGAGGATAGTATTGTGTGAAGTGTCTACGCCTTCACAGAAGTATAATAAGAAAAAGATAGGTGGACGTATATCTCTCACTCTAATGAGGTGGCTTTATCCCAAAGGCGATTTAGTAATTGCAAATTCTAAAGGGACAGCTCTTGAAATGAAAGAGTTATTTAAAGTAAAAAATGTGGATTGTATTTACAATCCGGTAGAACTAGATATCGTTAAAAAGAAAATGGAGGAGGTGCCGAAAACGGAATTGCAATATGACCGGTTCACATTTATTAAAGTGGCTCGGTTTCAATATCCAAAGGATTTTACTACTCTAATTTCTGCCTTTGCCAATATGAGAAATAAACAGTGCCAGTTAGTTCTATTAGGAATCGGCGAAGATAGGGATGCGGCTATCAGCTTGTCCAAAGAATTAAATGTTTATGACAGAGTTAAATTTGTAGGATTTGATAGGAATCCTTTTGCGTACTTAGCTAGATCTCACTGCTTTGTTTTTTCTTCATTGTACGAAGGCTTCCCTAATTCTATGCAAGAGGCACTTGCTTGTGGTCTACCCGTAATTAGTACCGATTGTACGAATGGTCCAAGAGAAATGTTGGCTCCAAAAGAAAAATTAAAATCAAACCTTTTTGAAAAAAATGAAATTTTTGTAGGTGAGGCTGGGATCCTAGTCCCATTAAAAAATAGCGAAGCCCTGCAAAACGCTATGGATCTTATCGTAGAGGATAAACAACTCTACAACAAATTAAGAAATAATACTCCGCAAATAGTTAGTAAATTTGCATTAGATACTATTGTTCAATCATTTGAGCAGCATATTTAATTTAAACTTATGGCAACAATATTAATTACGGGCGGTGCGGGCAATGTGGCATCGAGTTTGGCGGAGCGATTTGCTAAAAATGAACAGAACGTCGTAGTTGTTTTTGATAACTTATCTACCGGTAAAAGAGAAAAAGTACCAACAGAATACGAAAATTGCTTTTTCATAGAAGGAGATGCAAATGACTTTGACCAGCTAAACCTTGTATTTGAAAAATATGATTTTGATTATGTATTTCATTATGCCGCTGTAGTTGGTGTACTTCGAACACTTGAGAACCCTATAAACGTTTTGCACGATATTGAAGGGTTCAAACACATACTGAAACTATCGGTTGAGCATAAAATTAAACGTTTTGTATTTTCTTCTTCCTCCGAGGTCTATGGAGAACCAGTAGAAATTCCGCAGTTTGAAGATTCTACGCCTTTAAACGCTCAGCTGCCGTATGCTATTGTTAAAAGTGTTGGAGAGTCTTTCGTAAAAAGCTATTCACAAATGCATGGCTTAGATTATACAATATTCAGATTTTTTAATACCTATGGTCCCAAACAAAGCACTGATTTTGTAATCAGTAAATTTATTACGCAGGCTAAGAATAATGAGGATATTACAATCTATGGCGAAGGAAATCAAACCAGGACTTTCTGTTATATTGATGATAACACAGAATTTACTGAACATATCATAGAGAATGATCTGTTCATTAATGATACAGTGAATGTAGGCAATGATGATGAAATGACCATTAAAGAATTAGCAACAAAAATAATAGAAATAACAAATTCTGACTCAAAATTAGTTCATCTTCCTGCTCTGAAAGAAGGCGATATGATGAGAAGATGCCCCGATATTTCAAAAATGAAATCAGCCTTTCATAGAGAATTAACCCCCTTAAAAGAGGGGATTTTAAAAACAGCGAAAGTCTTATAAATTATGCGAGTACTATTTTTTTTTACTATATCACTTTTCATTCTATCGAGTTGTAAAATTCAATCGATAGAAGCTAAGCCACCCTATGTTGTAAAATCGATTAAAGATTTTGGAGCAATAGGAAATGGGATAGCGGACGATCATCAGGCTTTCGTTCAAGCAGCACAGTTTTTTAATACTCGCTCAGGAAATGGGAAATTAATCATTCCACAAGGAACCTACAAGGTTGGTTCTCAACAAATGAAGCAAGGAATTTTTAGAGGACGCAATTTGTTTGTTCTTAAAAATTGTTCAAATGTAAAAATAGAAGCATCTAACAATAGTGAAATCGTTTACAAGGATGGTATGCGTTTTGGAACCTTTATTCCGTATTCTAAAAAAGCTTATAGTTCTAAATCAAAAATTGTAAGAAAGCGTGAATTTTTAAGTACGGTAGGTAATGCCTTTTTCTTCATCAATTGTACTAATATTCTTATACAAGGTGTAGGTATAAATGGCAATGCGGATAAAACGGTAAAAGGCGGACGTTACGGTGATCGCGGTATACAAGCGCCTTACTCTGGCATTAGTATTAAGGATGGGAAGGATATAGTAATTCAAAACTGTACGGTTAAAAATTTTGGATTGGATGGTATTTATTTATCTTGTTCAAGTAACAATAGCTATAGAAACAACATCACTATTTCTAATACTGATTGTGAATACAACGGAAGACAAGGCTTGTCAATAGTTGGCTCTATTGGAGTACAGATAACAGATTGTAAATTCAATTATACAGGTAGGGGTAAATTTCGTTCTAGTCCTATGGCGGGCATTGACATAGAACCAAATAATAATCAAAAGGTTAGAGATGTGACCATTACGAACTGTCAAATATTAGAAAACCGTGGGGTTGGGTTTATATCCATGGGCGGTGATGCACGTAAAGTGAAAGTAGAGAATAGCATGATTAGTGGAAGATATACCTGGTCTTGTTGGGTACAAAAACCGGAGTTTACTTTTACGGCTTGTAAATTTTATGGTTCCATAGTTCATGGCTACCCTGCAAAAAATGATTTAGATAGGACACGCTATCTTAATTGTTATTTTGCCGATACAACTTTTAAAACTAAGGGTGCTTATTTGGCTGAATTAAGTTCTGGCTATAATCAATTGTTTCAAAACTGTACGTTTAAAGCAAATTATAAGAAAGTTATATATCATAGGAATCGTGCCCCAAACGAAAATCTTTATACCGAGTTCCGAAATTGTAAATTTTGGGTAAATACATCAAAATTTGGACCCAAAGCATTTTTAGGTATAATCGGGAAAGCTAAATTGGTAAATAATACATTTGAAACAAGTGAGTCTAAATCGAAATTAAAAGGCAAATACTATAGGTTTGAAAATGTGATAGGTAAAGAAACAAATAATTATAAATTTGGTTTAAAAACTGTAGAATAACATGCCAGGAATTCTTCAATATGCAACAGCTCCTCTGTTGGGGGTTGTATATTTTTTGGCTATTATAATTTTATTTCGAAGATCAATTTTACGAGAACATCCTGATCTTTATAGACTATTTAAGTACGGACTATTTTTAAAATTAATATCTTCTTTTTTAGTAGAGATAGTTTACATCCACTATTATGGCTACGGTGATACCTTGGTTTACTACCGAGAGGCTACCTTTTTCATAAATCAACTCATAGAGCAACCGCAAGATTTTATCCATTTATTTAATTTGACCCCTGAAGAGTATAAAATTGTTTTTGCAGACATTATAAAGGAGAATAGTTTAATGGCTTATTATAATGAGTCCACAGTTAGAATGATTAAAATCAGCGCTTTCATGTCCTTATTTTCATTCAATTCTTTATTTGGGATTGGTATGCTTTATGGAAGTCTTTGTTATATAGGACTTTGGTATTTTTTTAGAGTTATTGCTTATCACCTAAAGAGTATTAATCTTAAATATTTATTTGCAGCTATAGTTTTTTTACCATCTGTTATGTTTTGGGGATCGGGTTTGTTAAAAGAACCGATAGCCATCTTCCTTCTTTGTCTGATAGTTTACCATTTGCATAAGTTGGTTATAAGACGCAAATTTAATTTCGTTTCTATATTGGCTGTAGTTTTGTTGGTCGGACTATTGGCGAAACTCAAATCTTTTTATCTTATTGCTCTTTATCCCTCCTTTATTCTATTTGTGTTTTTTCATTATGTGAATTCAATCCACTCCAATTTATTCAGGAGAAGCATTAAATTACTCTCCTTAGCATTCGCAACCCTGATCTTACTTGCCTTGCCTGTGATATTGGTCACCACTGGATTGGATGAAAAGATTATGGGTTCAACTATAGAATATATAATAAGTCACAATGAAAACCTGAGTTCAAATTCTGGTAGTGGGTATTCTTTAGAACTAAGCTCCCCGAGTCTTACTAGTTTAGTAGGCGCAGCGCCTGAAGCTATTGTTGTTACACTATTCCGGCCTTTTTTATGGGAATCAACTAAAGTGGTAATATTAATTTCAGCGATAGAAAGTTTTTTCATTACCATTCTCACACTTATTTTTATTTTTAAGGTTGGGATACTCACTATTTTAAGAAATTTTTTGAAACATCCTATATTTCAATTTTTATTCTTTTTTACTATTGCCTTTGCAATCATTGTGGGGGTATCCTCAGGTAACTTCGGAGCATTGGTTCGTTACAAGATTCCTTGCTTGCCATTTTATATGGCTTTTGTAGTAGGGTCTATTTTATTAAAAAACGCAAGAATAGAAAAAAAGACTTCTTTATGAAAATTGCCATCACAGCTAATAGCGCTTGGAATCTACTGAACTTTCGTTTGAGCTTGATAATGCAACTCATGGACGAGGGGCATGAGGTAATAGCAATTGCTCCTTCAGACGGAGCAGAGGATAAAATAGTAGAGAAAACAGGAATAAAATTTATTAAATTAAATTCTTTATCTCGCAAAGGAAGCAATCCATATCAAGATATTAAGTTGATTCGTGAGTATCGTACTATTTATAAAGAAAATAAAATAGATATTGCCATTCAGTATACTATAAAACCCAATATATACGGGAGCCTTGCTGGTGGAAGAACAAAGACTAAAACGATTAGTAATCTTACCGGTTTGGGTTATCTCTTTCTAAGCGATTCGATTAAAAGTAAAGTTGCTAAAAAGTTATATAAGCTAGCTTTAAGAAAAACATCCTTCGCTTGTTTTCACAACCAAATTGATGCTAATTTATTTCAAAAGTTACGATTAGTATCTAGAGATAAAATTAAAGTTATAAATGGTTCAGGTGTAGATACCACGTATTATCAAGCAAAGTCAAAACCCGGCACTGCGAATTTTGTATTTCTATATATTGGCCGTTTATTATACGATAAAGGAATTCGTGAGCTGCTGGCGGCATTCAAAGAAATAAATGACGCAAGACTTGATATAACTCTGCATTTATTAGGTGATATTGATGCAGGCAATGATGCTTCATTAACCAATGAGGAACTTAAGGGGTACAAAGAAAATCTAAACTTAGTGCATCACGGAATGCAAGCCGATGTGCGACCTTTTATTGCAAATGCTGATTGTGTAGTACTACCTTCCTACCGCGAAGGCTTACCAAAATCTCTACTTGAAGCAATGAGTATGCAGAGACCTTTCATAACCGTAGATAGTCCGGGTTGCGGACATCTGGTAGAGAATGAGCGTAATGGCTTCTTAGCAAAGGTTAAGAACATAGCGAGTCTTAGAGACCAAATGTTGCGAATGGTTAATCTCACAGAATCGGAAAGGTTTAAAATGGGGCAGGAAGGAAGAAAAATTGTGTTAGAAAAATATAGCTGTGAAAACATCAATAATGAATACATAAAGCTAATTTCGCAACTAGGTGCATAATATACTACTCACAGGCGGTGCAGGCTTTATAGGTTCCAACCTACTCAGAGCTTTATTAGATGATGAAAGAGTTTCATTGGTGCGAGTCATGGATAATTTTGAAACGGGCTATCGTCAAAATTTAGAGGGAATAAAAAATCATCCAAAATTTGAACTGTTTGAAGCGAGTATTTGTGATTATGATAGCTGCTCAGAAGCTATGAAAGGAATTACCCTTGTTAGCCACCAGGCTGCATTAGGTTCTGTGCCACGAAGTATTAATAATCCTATAGCGACCAATAATACTAATATTGTTGGGTCGCTCAATCTCTTTAATGCCGCCAAAGAAGAAGGAGTAAAACGAATTGTTTACGCTGCATCTTCTTCTACTTACGGGGATAGTAAAACGCTTCCGAAAGTTGAAGACAAAATTGGCAAACCGCTTTCACCCTATGCAGTAACAAAATATGTGGTTGAACTTTATGCTGATGTTTTCGGTAAAACCTATGATATGAATTTTATCGGGTTGAGGTATTTTAATGTTTTTGGTCCGCACCAAAGCCCCACGGGTGCCTATGCAGCGGTCATCCCTTTATTCATGGATGCTGTGTTGAATAATGAAGGTCCGACCATCAATGGTGATGGTTCCTACAGTAGGGATTTTACCTACGTAGACAATGTAATACAAGCAAATTTGAAAGCTTTATTCACTGAAAATACAGAAGCTCTGAATCAAGTTTATAACGTGGCCTATGGTCAAAAAACAACCTTAAAAGAGTTGTTCGACTACGTAAAAAATGAAGCTAAATCTACATTAGAGGCGAATCATGGACCGAATAGGGTAGGTGACATTCCGCACAGTTTAGCCGATATTTCTAAGGCGCAAAATTTATTGGGTTACAATCCTTCCGTTTCCGTCCGAAATGGCTTGAAGATAGCGTTTCAGTGGTACAAAGAGAATAGGAAATATTTCGTATAACCTAATGGTTGAATCCTGATTAGACCACCTTATAAACTCCAATAGTTAATATCCTTCATTTTGCCACGATAAAGTCCTTTTACGTCAAAAAGAACGCCTTTATCTGTTAAACGATCTTGGTAGAACTGCTCAGTATGGTCGCGGTATTGTTTGTGTCCAACGGCCACAATGATAAAGTTATAATTGTCACCAACTTCCTCATTTAGTTTTATACCATACTCTTCTTCCATTTCTTCTGGAACAGCGTAGGGGTCTACGATATCCAGATGTAAACTATAACCTTCCAGTTCTTTAATCAACTCAACTACTTTTGAGTTACGAATATCAGCTACATTTTCTTTAAAAGTAGTACCCATTACCAGCACTCTTGCCTTAGCAATGGGTACACCCGTTTTGATAATTTCTTGTGTAACTTTTTTTGCTACATAAGCAGGCATTTCATCATTTATGATTCTACCGGATAAGATTACCTTAGACTTTACACCCAATTGTTCTGCCTTATATGTTAGGTAGTATGGATCTACGCCTATACAATGTCCACCAACTAATCCAGGATAGAACTTCAAGAAATTCCACTTGGTACCAGCCGCTTCGATTACGTCGTACGTATTAATATCCATTTCTTTAAAAATGATACTCAGTTCATTCATTAAAGATATATTTAAATCTCGTTGAGAATTTTCTACGATTTTGGCGGCTTCGGCTACTTTGATAGAAGTTGCTCTATGCACGCCCGCCTCTATTACTAGCTCATATACTTTGGCAATTTCGTCCAAGGATTCTTCATCACAACCCGAAACAATTTTTACGGTATTTGTAAGCGTATGCACTTTATCACCTGGGTTAATTCGTTCTGGACTGTAGCCCGATTTAAAATCAACTTTATCCTTTAATCCAGATATTTCCTCAACAATCGGAATACAATCTTCTTCAGTACAACCTGGGTAAACTGTAGATTCATATACAACATAGTCTCCTTTGCTAATTACATTTCCAATCGTTCTAGAAGCACTCAATACGGGTGTCAAATTTGGAACCTTATGCTCATCAACCGGTGTAGGAACAGCTACAATGTAAAAAGAGGCTTCTTTTAGTTTTTCTATGTCATCAGTAAACTCAATACTTTTATTATCAAACTCTTCAGCTGCTACTTCGTAGCTAGGATCTTGACGGTTTTTCATCATCTCGACACGTTTTGCATTGATATCAAAACCAATAACATCCGTACTTTTAGCAAACTCAAGAGCAATGGGCAAACCAACATAGCCTAAACCAACCACAGCAATTTTTTTCTTTCTATCAATGATATCCTGATACATAGTAAAATTTTGTGCAAAAGTAATGTTTGCAAACATTTAAAGTACATTAGCGACTATTTAAATACTATTGGTACGTTAAGCGATTTTACTAAAAAGAGAAGCTAAGACGGTGATGGATGGACCGATTATGTTTATGTATTGCTTCACGATGCTGCAGTGTACCGTATCCTTTATTACGTTCCCAACCATATACGGGGAATTTCTTCGAAGCTTTCAGCATATAGTCATCTCTATAAGTTTTCGCTAAAATACTAGCCGCTGCTATACTAGCATATTGGCTATCACCTTTTACTATGCAGGTATGTTCTATTTTTTTATAAGGTTTAAATCGATTGCCATCAATGAGTAATAGTTCTGGTCTTTGCTCCAAACGATTTATTGCTAGATGCATGGCTCGAAAAGAAGCTTGTAAAATATTAATTTTATCTATCACCTTAGGCGAAACTTTAGAAACAGCAAAAGCAATTGCTTCTTTTTCAATAATCGGGCGCAGCAATTCCCTCTTTTTCTCACTGATTAGTTTGGAATCGTTTAAAAACGGGTGATAAAAGTTTTTGGGTAGGATAACGGCTGCTGCATATACTGGTCCTGCCAAACAACCTCGACCCGCCTCATCACAACCGGCTTCAATTTTATTTTTATGTAAATAGGGTTGCAACATGGCTTGATTTTATCAAAAATACTATCGGTGAATTGGTGTCACCTTACACTTGCAATTTACCTTTGCATCGCAAAATGAACAAGGCAACGGACCGAAATCTTATTATTGGCAAATGGCTCATGCTTGGGGTGGCCATGCTTACAGTTCAAGTTTTGTTAGGCGGGATTACGCGCTTAACTGGTTCTGGATTATCTATTACTGAGTGGGAGCCTATCCTGGGTGCTTTGCCACCGATGAACGACGCTGATTGGGCTCATGCCTTTGACGAGTATAAAAAAATTGGTCAGTTTACATATCTAAATTCTGAATTCACTCTAGGAGATTTCAAATTTATTTATTTCTGGGAATGGTTTCACAGAAATTGGGCCCGCTTAATCAGTGTGGCTTTCTTAATTCCATTCGTTATTTTTTTAGTCAAAGGCTATTTTAGATTAGGTGATTTGCCAAAGTTGCTTGTTTTGTTCGCTATTGGTGTTTTACTCGCTATGGTGGGTTGGATTATGGTTTTTTCTGGCTTGAACCCCGAAGATTTATACGTAAGTCATATAAAGCTAGCCATGCACTTCAATCTAGCCATGTTTTTGATTGCCCTTACCTTTTGGTTTGCTTTGGGGTATCTAAAACAAAATTTGACAGTGGTTCCCAATATAAAACTTCGAAATCTTACAATAACCTTTATCGTACTGTTGGCCGTCCAATTGGTTTACGGAGCCTTTATGGCAGGACAAAAAGCTGCTCAAGCTGCGGCAACATGGCCGCTAATTAATGGTGATTTGCTACCGCCTAGCGTACTCCAAGAAAGTATTTTGTACAACTCAATTTCGATTCATTTTGTACACAGAAGCTTGGCCTTTGTGCTATTTATTTTCAGTATTGTTTGGACATGGCGGATGTATAAATCAAAAATTAAAAAAGCGTTTTTGCCTATAACTCTAGTTCTAATACAAGCATTATTAGGGATTCTAAGTGTTTTGACCTCTCCGAAGGCGGTTAAAAACGGTTGGGGCTTATTTGAATGGAATGCCCAGCTTCATCAATTGGTTGCCATGACTTTACTTTTGAGTTTGGTTTATTTTTTGTTTATCTTTAGTAATAAGAAATTAAAATATGGCTAAAGTGCTAACCAATTTGTTAATTTAGACGTCTTACAAAGTAGGAGTCACTATTATTTGAAAAATTTGTTGATGAAAAAAATATTATTTCTAGGTGTTTGTTCTTTTTTAATGATGCTATCAATCGTGTCAGAAGCGCAAAGTCAATGTGCAAACTTGTCGGTTAATTCTACGAGTCCCCCTATTTTACCTTGCGATACGGCTAAAACAGTGGACATAGACTTTCTAGCCAATATCAACATCAATTTTCCAGTAAACGCTACGGATACCTACGCCGTTCGTTCCATACCGTACAATCCGCTTCCTTGGGTGGGTGCCAATTCAGTGTTGAATAATACTGATGATCTATGGAGTCAGGTCGTTCAGTTGCCGTTTCCATTTTGTTTTTTTGGGAATACCTATAACAGCTATGTAATAGGATCTAATGGTAGAATATCCTTTGATACCATTTTGGCGGGTACATTTGATGCTTGGCAAACTAGTGGCCCCCCAGTAATTACTGCTCCTAACGCAACACAGAACACTATGAATAATACAATCATGGCTCCTTACCATGATACTGATCCGGGTGTCTTTAGCGTAAATACGCAAATCACGTGGGATACTTTTGGTGTTGCGCCTTGCAGAACCATGGTAATTAACTGGACAACCCTCCCCATGTTCAGTTGTAACAATTTGATCGATTCACAACAAATAGTGCTGTATGAATTGTCCAATGTGATTGATATAAACATTGCCAATAAACCGCTTTGTGCAGGTTGGAACGATGGATTAGCCCTAGAAGGTATTCAAAATAGTACGGGTACCATCGCTTATACAGTACCTGGGAGAAATAATACTGTTTGGACGGCCAATGACGATAGCTACCGCTTCGAACCTGCCGGTACGCCGTATCCGTTTACAACCAGCTATATATGGCGAGATGTTATCACAGGTAATGTTTTAGCTAATGGACCTAATTTAAAACTAGTTCCGCCTTATCCAGCAGGTGTTGTGGTAGAAGCGGCTATCAATGGTGGGTGTAATGCTGAAACTTCTTACGCTAGAGATACTTCACTTTTTATTCAGGGTGAAGTGGATGCACAGTTTGACATCATAGAGGACTCCATTTGTCTGGGAGAACCGATTGTTTTCAGTAATTTATCTACCGTAAATAATTCTCCTTTTCCTGCTCCTAATTTATTAGTGAATACATGGGACTATGGCGACGGAACCATCCTAATTGATAATAATGCAGTACATACGTATTCTTACACGCAAGGGGGTGTTTATACGATTCAATTAAGCATTTTAGATACCATTTTGGGATGCCGAGATACTATTGAAAAAACAGTTTTTGTAGAGGCAACACCCTATATAGAAATGTCAGCTTCTCCTACCACTATTTGCTTGGGAGAGACGGTGGTATTTAAAGATTCAAGTGCTCCTCATACCGTAAGTACCACTTATGACTTTGACGATGGCAATGTTTTAGCTAACCTGCATAATCCGAAACACACATTTGAAAGAGCCGGAACCTATAACGTAAGTTTCTCTGGTGAGTATTTAATTTGTGATGATCCTGAAATTATCGTACCCATTCAAGTGAACGATTTCCCTAAAGTAAACCTAGGCGAAGACCTTAAATTTTGTCCTGGACGGGATAGTACCTTAAGATTATTGAATATTGAAAATCCTAATCAAATTCTAACTTGGAGTACAGGGGAGAAAGCTCCATTTATTACAATCAATGCAAATGAAACCGGTCGTTACTGGGCAAGTGCAGAAACTATGGGTTGTTCTTCTGTTGACAGCGTTTGGGTTAAAAGAGATTGCTATCTCAACATTCCGAACTCGTTTTCTCCGAATGGAGATGGTCGCAATGACTACTTTTTGCCTCGGCAGCTGCTGTCCTCGGGTTTAATCGGTTTTTCTATGAAAATCATGAATCGCTGGGGAGAACTAATTTTCCAAACGGATAAGACTGACGGTAGAGGCTGGGATGGAAAATTGGGTGGCAACCTTCAACCTATAGGAGCTTACGTTTATCAAATTGACGCGGTCTGGAGCAATGGGTTTAGTAATTCATTTAGAGGTAACGTCACGTTGGTACGATAAAAATTTCCTTTTGGTTTTTGAGGGAAAACTCGGAACGTAAGTAGCAAAACTTAGTGCGACGCACTTCAATTCTTGCCAGATTTTCTTAATCTTTTTAATTTTCTTCATAGAAAATTGGATTTCATTTTTCATTGTTTATTTTTTGTAATTCATGATAACACTACTTATAAGCGTGTGTATACGGTTACAAACGGAAATAATCGACTATACTACGGCTACGGTTTGGACTTGTCGCACATTTGCTTTGTCAAACGGGAGGAACCGACGTCAAAGATTCCTGAGCGACTGAAATAAATAAATTTTTTTAATAACAAACAAAAACAAAACAATTATGTACAATTTAAAAAACAACGTTCAACTAATCGGGCACTTAGGAAAAGACCCAGAAATGAAAGAAACTTCAAACGGAAGTAAGTATGCTAAATTTAGCCTGGCCACTAGCGATAGTTATAAAAACCAAGCAGGCGAAAGAATTACCGAAACACAGTGGCACAATATTATTTTTTGGGGTAAGGCGGCTGAAATTGCTGCTCAGTATCTTAAAAAAGGAAGCCAATGCGCCGTGCAAGGCAAACTGGTTTATGACAATTATGAAGACAAGGATGGCAATAAAAAATACTATACGCAGATTAAAGGAAATGAGTTGCTGCTTTTAGACAAAAAAGAAAATACGGCATCTTTGGTTGACAATCAATCCGAAAAGAAGGAAGCACTTCCGTTTTAATATGGAAATTTTGTAATGAAAAAGGCTGTCAATGTTGACAGCCTTTTTCTATTCCAATTTATCTTTAGCCATATGTCGAGCAAACAGCAATCAGTCAATATCTTTTGGTTCAGAAGAGATTTACGATTAGTGGATAATGTAGGGTTCAGCAACGCACTCAAAGGAAAATTACCGGTAGTCCCCATTTTTATTTTTGATAGCAATATTATAAAAGAGCTACCCAAAGACGATGCCAGGCTTACGTTTATCTATGAGAGCTTGTCAGATATGCACGAAGAAATCAAAGAGTATAAAAGCGCCCTAAAAATATACCAAGGGAAACCCGAAAAAATATGGGATACGATTTGCAACGATTTTGATGTACAAAATGTAATCACTAACTGCGATTATGAGCCTTATGCGCTGGAGCGAGACGAGGAGGTTAAAAAAGTTTTAGAAAAAAAAGAAATTGGATTTTATACATATAAAGACCAAGTGATTTTTGAAAAAGATGAAGTGACCAAAGCAGATGGTCTGCCTTATACCGTTTATACTCCTTATAAAAATAAATGGTATCAACAATTTAATGAAGAAATGTTGAGCGTGCCAAAGGCATTTAAGGATAATCTGCACAAGTTCCAATCAGATTTTCCTTCTCTGGAGGATATTGGATTTGAAAAATCGAAGATTGAAGTCCAGCCGTTTAATTTGGATGATCTTGACAATTATTCTAAAACACGAAATTTTCCTAGTGTAGATGGCACAAGCTATCTCAGCCCTCATTTACGATTTGGTACGATTGGGATTCGGCAATTGATGACTAAGGTGGGTATGGATAAAACCCCCTTTATTAATGAGCTGATTTGGAGAGAGTTTTTCATGCAAATTCTATATCATTTTCCTAAGGTAGTTACTAATAATTTTAGAGAAAAATATGATGGAATTCAATGGCGCAAGGATGAGAGTGATTTTGAAAAATGGTGTAGGGGTGAAACAGGCTATCCCTTGGTAGATGCGGGTATGCGGCAGCTCAATGAAACAGGCTATATGCACAACAGAGTTCGCATGGTTACAGCTGGATTTTTAGTGAAGCATTTACTGATTGATTGGCGAAAAGGAGAAGCCTACTTTGCTCAAAAATTATTAGATTATGATTTGAGCGCCAATAATGGTAACTGGCAATGGGCCGCTGGCACGGGCTGTGATGCTGCTCCTTATTTCAGAATTTTTAATCCCATCACTCAGCTAGATAAGTTTGATAAGCAACGAAAATATGTGAAAACATGGATTACTGAGTTTGATACTGAGCAATATCCTAAGCCAATGGTGGAGTATAAATTTGCTCGTGAGCGAGCCTTGGAAGCATACAAAAAAGGGATTAATTAGTTTTTCCTGTATTCTTACTAGCTTTTAAATGTTTCAAAGTATGTTTGGCGCAACAATCCAATTATGAAATTTGTATTTAGCTCCTTAATTTTTTTCTCTATTGTTTTTTTAGGATCACTTCAAGCCCAAACAGAAACATTTTTAAAAAGTGTAGTTGTCACGCCAAGTCAATTAGACATTCATAAAAAGAAATCTACTAAAAGTGTTACGGTGATAACGGCTGAGGAAATTAGCAGAATGGCAGCGAATTCTATAGAGGATGTGCTAGCCAATATTGAAGGAATCAATAGCAATGCGCGCGGAGGGTTTGGAGTACAAACAGATGTTGGGCTCAGAGGAAGCACATTTTCACAAGTGCTCGTTTTGATAGATAATGTGCGGTTGAATGAATCACTCACGGGGCATTATAATATGTATCTACCTATTGCACTGAGCGAAATAGCAAAAATAGAAATCGTGCGAGGTCCGGCAGCAAGTGCTTACGGTGCGGATGCCGTAGGTGGATTGATTCATATTAAAACCAAAAACTATCTGTCTTCGGACAATCAAAAGAATAAAGAACTGGCCAGTAGGGGGCAGGTCATGGTAGGAGAAAATAGACTGAGAATTGTAGATGCTGTAATAGATAGTAAAAGCGACGGACTATACATTGGTGGCAGTATAAATAGCAAATCTTCTTTAGGGCAACTATTTCTTAATCCAAATGCTTTGCGTGATTCATCACTAGAAAAAAACTATCGAACTGATTTTGACATTAAAAACTATTCTTTATTTGGAAGTTTTTTTTTAAATCCTAAAACGAAAATTTTCGCTCGAGCTTCTTTGAATACTAGAAAATTCAATGCTCGGTATTTCTATACGAACAGCACCTTTGATGAATCAGTAGAATCGGTCAATACTATTTGGACGCAAGCTGGTTTGCAGCACAGTGGGAAAAAGCAAAAATCTCAGCTCGGCATTGCTTTCAAACAATTAGGAGACGAATTCGTTTTCAATCCTTTATTTTCTGTCAACAATCATACTACTAGAAATGTAGTGGCTTACGCTCAGCAACAGCGAAAGCTTCATAGAAATGTTCAGTTGGCATTCGGTTGGCAGTCAATTTTTCAGGATATAAAAAGTACCGATCGCGGAAATCATCGCAATAATACACATGCTTTATTTGTGAGCGCTAATTATGATTTGAATGCTAAGTTCAATATCACGGCTAGTGCTCGTGGTGAGTACAACACAGATTTTGATTTTTCATTTGTGCCGCAGATAGGGGTAGCTTTTAGACCCCAAGAGAATATGGTTCTACGCTCTAGCATCGGTTGGGCCAATCGGGCACCTGATTTTACTGAGCGCTATGTAGCGAATAATTTGTCTAGCCTATCCGCTGGTCGCAATTTAGGAAATCCAAATTTGCAATCAGAAAAAAGCACTACGGCCGATATTGGTTTTGACTATTACACAAAAACCGAAAAATTATTTTCTGCCTCTATTTTTGCACGACAAGGATCAAATTTGATTGATTATATTCTTACAAATTCTAATTCAATTTCGTCTGGAGTAGAGTTGGCTCCGAATGCCGAATATTTTTATACTCAAAATATTTCTTCAGCTACAACCTATGGAGCCGAGCTCAGTATTCAAAAAGGAATTAGAATTTCAAAAAATAGAAAATTGCGATTTGGGCTTAATTATACTTATATAAAAACCAACACAACCGATGACAAACCATCGAAGTACATCAGCAATCATCCTGGTCAAATGGTCAATGCATTGATTGGGTACGAAGGACGCTTTATTGATTTACTGTGGACCAATCAATGGCGCCAACGAAAATCAGAAGTAGAAGAGGCCGTATTTGGTGAGATTCCTGATCAATATTTAATCAGTAATGCTGTGTTTCGTTTAAAGACATTCAAAGGAAAAATAAATTTTACAGCTAAGGCACTGAACATTTTTGATACTGAGTATCAAGAAATATTGGGTGCTCCTATGCCGAGACGCTGGTTCGCAGCCGGGGTGGATTGGAAATTGTAGTCTCGTTCAAAAACTCTTATCTTTAATCAATGAAGACTACGGCAATCCTAGCTTTATTATTAGTATTCTCAGCGTCTCTCCAAGCCCAAAAAAGACGAGATAAGCGAAAAGTAAAGGCCACCATACAAAAAATGTTTTCAATCGTAGAAGAAGGAAATACCACGGAACTGGCAAAGTACATTGTTTACCGCGGAGATGATAGAGATAGAAAATGGAAAGACTATTGTCGCTATGAGAATCTCCAGGAAAAGCACCAAGTACAAAGTATTCATCAGCGCATTGTAGAACGATATTTACCTTATGATTATAAGTTTATTAAATTCTTATCTCAAAAAGAGTCGGAAGGGGAATGGCTCGTTTGGCAATTAAATTTTCAAACAGACAAGGGTACTAAAGAAGTTTACTTTGCTTTTTTGAAAGTTGGAGATAAGTATTTGTTGGGGGATATTGATTAATGCGCCTCCAACCAATTAGCACCAACACCCATTTCTGCTACGAGTGGTACATCATTGGGTAAAGGCATAGCACTCTCCATAGTAGTCAGTATTATTTTCTTCATATCGTCAAGCTCATCTTTATGAACGTCAAATATTAGTTCATCATGAACTTGTAACAGCATTCTACTTTTATATTTATCCTTCGGAAGT
>Ga0209187_1001270_pt1 | contig 30884 bp, 24 predicted proteins | sample BantaG_FD_187430 | JGI IMG/M metagenome (GOLD analysis project Ga0209187, IMG submission 187430) | Marine algal microbial communities from Bantry Bay, Ireland - BantryBay_4 metaG (SPAdes) (version 2) | ecosystem: Host-associated > Algae > Red algae > Unclassified | place: Bantry Bay, Ireland...
TGAGCCTCAAATTTTGGAGTCATCACCCGCTGATTCCGTTCATAGCAAGCCGCCCCCCATCGAAACGCCTCAAGGGGATGATGATGAGATAATTGATACTGATCTGCTGGGTAGTGGCGAAGAAATAGAATTCAACACCTTTAACGCCGATCAACTGGATGGATTTAATCCGGCAAATAATGACACCATTACCGAAGATTGGTACTTTATGAACACGGTCAAAGGGCGGCAAACGCTTGCCATGATCCGGCAGGGCAAATTGAGCGAAGTGATGGCCGCGATTCCAGACGAGGCGCGACTGCACGTCGAGCGCCCCAATATCTTTGTTATGTACGAGCAGAATATTGGCTTTATGTCGCCGATGATTGCGGAACAGTTGCGCGATCTCGAAAAGACCTATTCGCCCGACTGGGTGGAAGAGGCGTTCGAAATTGCGGTCAGCAAAAATGTGCGCAATATAAAGTATATTCAGGCCATATTAAAGCGTTGGGAGACTGATGGCCGCGAGGGAACAAACGCAAATAGTTCGAGCAAAGGCAAGAATGGGTATGAAGAAACTAGACGAGATTCTAAACAGCAACGGCCGGGGCGAACAGGCGGGAAGAGCGTCCTCGATGAATACTCCGACATCATTATCGGCTAATGGCCTGCCCGCCGGGCGCAAGCGCAAAAGCAACCACGAACCTAAACCAATTGTGGTCGAAGGTCGCACCGTTAGCGGCAAGGCCTCGCGCTCGCTCTCGCCGACAGAGCACAACTGCTCCATCTGTAAAGATATCGGTTTTGTGGCGCGCGACGTGCCGCGCACCCATCCCGACTTTGGCAAAGTGCATCCGTGCGTCTGCCGCGCGGACGATGTGGCTGCACAGCGGCTGCGTCGGCTACACCGCATGAGCAACATGGAAGGCCTAGAGGCGCTCTCGTTCGAGAACTTTATCCCTGAACCCGGTCACCTTTCGCCCGATCAGAGCCAAAGCCTTAAAAATGCGTATCAAAGCTGCCACTATTTTGCAGAAGATCCGCAAGGTTGGCTGCTTTTAACCGGCACATACGGTTGTGGAAAAACTCACCTAGCCGCGTCCATTGCGAACAGTTTATTGGCGGGCGGCAAGAGCGTTATCTTTCAAACGGTGCCGGATCTGCTCGACCATCTACGCTCTACATTTGGCCCAACTAGCGAAATCAGCTACGATGAATTCTTCGAGCAGGTACAGAACACGCCGATTCTAATTCTGGATGATTTTGGCGCGCACAGCAGCAGTCAATGGGCCAACGAGAAACTCTTTCAAATCCTCAACCATCGGTATAACACTGAGTTGCCAACCGTCATTACAACCAATTTACGGCTCGACACGCTGGAGCCGCGTTTGCGCAGTCGCCTTTCGGATGTACAACTAGTGACACAGGTACTGATCTCGGCACCCGATTTCCGCAGCGGGTCGAATCCGATGCAGCAAGATTTGAGCACCTTGGCCTTCCATGGCGAGCATCAATTCGATACGTTTAATGTGGAGCGGGGTGATCTAATTGGTGATGAGCGAGTGGGCTTGAAGAAAATTGTGCGTACTTGTGTAGAGTATGCTAAAAAACCAGATGGGTGGTTGGTTCTTTCGGGGACATATGGCTGTGGCAAGACACATCTTGCCGCTGCAATTGCCAATCACCAAAGCAAGACGCTAATGGGCGACGTAATGTTTATTGTGGTGCCCGATCTGCTGGATCATCTGCGGGCGGCATTTAGCCCAAACTCAAATACATCCTACGATCTGCGCTTTGATCAGATTAAGAATACGCAACTGCTTGTTTTGGATGATTTGGGGACGGAAAGCGCCACGCCGTGGGCGCGCGAGAAATTGTTCCAGCTTTTGAATTATCGCTATACGGCCATGTTGCCAACCGTGATTACAACTTCGTCGATAGACGATATTGAGCCGCGGCTTTTGACTCGAATTTTAGACGTTAGTCGCTGCAAACTGTGTCACATCAAGGCAACGAGTTATCGCGGCAGCCACAGCCAGCAGAAGTCAACGGGGCGCAATAGTAAAGGACGTGACCGATAAAGCCTCTCCAAGAAAATAAGTATACACGGAGGAGACATTCTCTTGCGTCGCTGCTTTTGGGAACGAGCCGTACTAGAGAATGCTCACTCCACGGTTTACGAATAGTTATTTCTATAGGATTAGCCTCAAGACCACTTAAATGAGTCCTTGTCGACTAATGTTTACAAAACAGTACCGCTTTGCGACACCCGACGGATCTGGCCAAAATCTCGACACCCTATCCACGGCTCACGGATCCGTTCAGAGCAGATTAAATCTTCATTTAAGCGGTCTTAGGACTAACCTACCTGCTGTAGTTACTTGATACTATTTGGATTCAGACTCAATATACCCATCGCGTACTGTGCTGCCGATCACAAATCCGGCGCTAACCAAGACCAAATTCTTAATGATATATTGGCCTTCTAACGTAAGTCCATACGGGAAAACGTTGAAACAGATCTCTGGCAGCAAAACCAAAGGGAGCGCTGTCCCCGGCATTTGCAGAAAGAGCAATAAGAGGGTTACGCGCATAAACAGCCCCGAAATTAACCCTAGGCCAATTAACATTTCCCATATGGCTAGGATGGGTATAAAAACATCGGGCGAGACAAAATAAATTGTATTTGCCACTAATTCCTCGGCTGGGCTTAATCCTGGTACAAGCTTTAGCGCCCCAAACCAAAAGAAGATAATTCCTAATCCAACCCGAAGTGAAAGTACGCCATAGCGAGCCATCCAACGCGTGATCCATATGTCGATCTGCTCAATTTTGGATGAGAGAGGCAATCGCTTGAGTAGCGACATCTCTAGCATTATTTCCTCCTTTAATGTATGTAAATGAGTTCATAATTCGTTACATATGTAGTAGACACATTTACTATAACAGAAGGGCAGGGAGATGTCTGTGAAATAAATCACAATCGGCTTTTACAATTCTGTTGTGCTGAGTAAATCTAGCTTTTTCTCGCTTTCTATGCCACTTAGCACTTTACGAATCTCTTCGACACCCGGCCAACCGGGAACGCCACGTTTGTGCGAATTATTTTTGATCGCATTGACGGTAACAACCATGCATTGCCGTATAATCACCTTATTGATTTCAGGCGATAAAGCTTTCGTACCTTTATTCATAACCGATGATTGAATACAGCCTGAAAACAAACCCTCATAATACTCATCTACAGCCTTACTTACGTTGCTAGCGCTTGTATTTTTGGCATTAGTATCGGTAGCACCTGGGTTGGTAATAGTTGTGTTGATAGCGCTTGGGGCAACTAGGGTAATACCTCTGCCGTCGACTGATGTGACTGTGCAACCTGTCAGCACAAGCAACAATAGGATGGCAGCACAGAATAGAAGATGAAGACGCATAATTGGACTTCCTTTATATCCTCTGTGTGTTGTCTTTTGGAGAATATATAAAGCAAACGCGTTGCAGAGTGAACCATCACGCTGCACAGGACAATGTTTGCTAGCATAGGTCGATTTTGGGACAACACTATTTCGCCTTCTCTTGCGCGCTAGTATTACATGGAATCATTCATATGACTATGGGATATGTGTACTACGCTTTTCTGCTGCAATTGTCGGTGCCCGCAGCGGAAGAAGCGTTCTCTCACGCGGCTACTCTTGGGATAAAGCCGCATTCGAGCATGTTCACTCCACATGTTGTGTATCTAAAAATATTGTGCGTTAGTTGTATTTTAAACTTTGACTTTTTGCTTTTAGATGGGTATAATCTTGCTTACCCTCAGACATGTTACTATGTCTTTTTATGCCACAATAGATATTTTGCCCCTATGGTGGAATTGGTATACACGGCAGGTTGAGGGCCTGTGCCCGTAGGGCATCTCCGTTCGAGTCGGAGTAGGGGCACTAAAAACGAAAAAGGGGGGATGTCATCGTAAAATGACATCCCCCCCTTTTTCGTTGTGTGAATATATGAAATAGTGGGCGTTTAGCGCAGGTGCGGGAAGGCCGACTTTCCGGCGTAAATTGCGCTATCGTCTAACTCTTCTTCAATGCGCAGCAGTTGATTGTACTTTGCGACGCGATCGCTACGGGCTGGCGCTCCAGTCTTAATTTGGCCGGTGTTAAAGGCCACGCAGAGATCCGAAATGGTGGTGTCTTCGGTTTCGCCGGAGCGGTGGCTGGTGACGACAGACCAGCCCGCACGGTGGCTCATGTCGATGGCCGCGATGCTTTCGGTCAACGTACCGATTTGGTTGACTTTACAAAGTAGTGAATTACAGGCCTTTTCTTGAATGGCTTTCTGGATGCGGTTGACGTTTGTCACGAGCAAGTCATCTCCAACGAGCTGAACTTTGTCGCCAACAAGACCGTATAATGTTTTCCAGCCGCCCCAGTCATCTTCATCCATACCATCTTCGAGGCTAATAATTGGGTAGCGCTTGCACCAATCTGCCCACCATGCGGCCATTTCATCGCTAGTCAATTCGACGCCCTCAATCTCTAGCTCGTAACGGCCGCTCTCTTTATTGTAAAGCTCACTCATGGCGGGGTCGAGCGCGATGAAAATGTCTTCACCCGCTTTATATCCCGCTTTTTCAATTGCCTGTAGAATCAATTCGAGCGCTTTCTCGTTCCCGCCCAAACTTGGGGCAAAGCCGCCCTCGTCGCCAACGGTGGTGTTATATCCACCATCGTGGAGTACTTTTTTGAGGCTCTGGTAGATTTCTACACCTTGACGCAGCCCTTCGGAGAAAGTGTCGGCCCCAACGGGCATGACCATAAACTCTTGGAAGTCAGTGCTGCCTAGCGCGTGTTTGCCGCCATTAAGAATATTGAGCATGGGGACCGGCAATGTGCGTGCGCTAACGCCACCTAAATAGCGATAGAGCGGCATTCCTAACGCTTCGGCAGATGCTTTTGCAATGGCCAAGCTAACGCCTAAAATGGCGTTTGCGCCAAGGTTACTTTTATTATCGGACCCATCCAACTCAATCAAAAATTCATCAATTGCCGTCTGCTCTAGCGCGTCTACACCCATTAGCTCGACGGCGATCTTTTCGTTGATATTCTGAACCGCAGTAAGTACGCCTTTGCCACCATACCGTTCTTTTTGATCGCTGTCACGCAGCTCATTTGCTTCGTAGATTCCGGTGCTGGCCCCACTTGGTACTGCGGCTCGACCGAGCGCACCGCTTTCTAACATCACTTCAACTTCTACGGTTGGGTTTCCGCGGCTATCAAGAATCTCGCGGCCTGTCATGCCGATAATGGTTGTCATTGTGCATCTCCAAATTTTGGATGAATAGAGTTTTCTTTTTTATAAAATTGCGCTATTTTATCGCACAAGTTTTGTATCATGAAAAGACGAAATTTGCGAATTGGCAACTTTCTGTCTGCGCTTGCGTACTGTAGATGAGAATAGCAAAAATTTTTAAGGCACATGAAAGGTAAAAGATGGCAACTGAAGAAGAAACAAAAAGCGAAGCGTATGGTGACACAAGCTACGAGTCTGATGGGGACGAGTGGTCAGAAAGTAATGAGACAAACTGGCACGAAACAGATGATGGTCGCGCCAAAGTGAGAACGACTGATGGATTGAAATTAATTTCGGCCTATCACTTTATTTGGTCGCTTTTCCTGTTGTTATTAATGTGCGGCGTATCTGTGCCAACTATTATTACGGGTATTGTTGGCGTTACTGATGATCCCGAGGTATTTGTTGCAACTGCAATCTTAGGGTTTGTCGTATTTGTTTTTATGCTTTTATCTATAATCTCTGGCTTTGTTGGTTATGGAATCTGGACTCAGCGACAGTGGGCACGCACTGCGGCTCTTGCCCTTGGGATATTGAGCTTGCCTACTCTTATTGGTACAATCGGGGGCGCTCTGATTATTTGGTACTTGTTAAAGGATGAGGTGGCTCAACAGTTTTGGTAAACATTAGTGGCTTAACCGGATCTCATGTGGTCGACAGAGCGCATTGCACTGTTCACCTATGGGTTCTGGCACGAATTATTTTCCGAACAGTGCGACGCACTCGACATGAAGGACCTACGATGATTGGTAGCACTGTCAACCATATAAGATTCTGAAGAGCCTAAATTGTTTTATATTTAGATGTAAAGTATGGTCCGTACAAATTTGTACGGACTTTTTTGTTGCCTACTTAACCGCCATTATCTACTGTACCATTAAACCTGAAAACAGAGGTTAAAACGTCCGTTTTTAGTAGCGGAATGAGCATTTTTAAATGTGACTATATGAGTGCTTCGTGCCGTGCAATTTACTGTGTATCAACTTTGGATTTAGACAGATATTGAATTAGGATTACCACCGAATTTGTCTACTAGTGATAGCTATGCACGGGTTAGCCATTTTCAGATTTTGCTGCGGGTTTGGATGCAATTCAGTTCGGCAATTTGTGCTGAATAAAAAATTGTAGCCGACACGAGTAGACTATTTTTGTTGAAGATTTGAATTGTGTTTACCAGTTTTTAGTCACACGTCGCACAAATTTTTCATGTTATACTCGCTCGGTGAAAGAAGAACGCTGTTTTCTATTCATATTATTTCAATCTCATTTCAATCCAAAACACGAACCTAATTCTTTAGGAGGCTCAAAGAATGTCAAATTATCGTCCATTAACCAAAATGGCGGTGGCTCTTTCACTACTTTTTGTGGTGTTTTTAGCCATTGATCCATTTACTGGTTTTGGTCAACAAGAAACCCCAAATATTATTGGTAATCGCATTTACTGTGATAACAATTTAGATGGCCAACTTAGCAGCGGTGAGTTTATTGCCGGTGTAACTGTCGAAGTTTCACTTTGGAGCAGTCCATTTGTTACATCAACTGTTACAGATGCTAGTGGTAACTATCTGTTTACGGGCCTTCCTGTTGACCCAAGCGTTTCGAACTTTATTACAGATGCCTATACGGTAACTGTCGATAGTGCAACTTTGCCGCCAGAATGTGATGTACCTGCGGTTGATCCTGATGGTGTGTTGGACAACATGTCAATTGTAGTGTTTGACGCCAATCGTACCGACAATCGAGAAATGGATTTCGGATATAAAGCCCCACCGGGCATTGTTTCGGGCACAAGCGGTATCGGCAATCGTGTGTTTTGTGATGCTAATCTAAGTGGAAATGCAACGAACCCAAATCACTCGGAAAGAATTCCCGGTGTGGAAGTATCGATCACGAATATTGGTGGCTTCTCTGACAGTATGCTAACGGATGGTACCGGTAACTATCTGTTCGAAAATATTGCGGCTGGTACCTATACTGTAACCGTAGATACAGGCACGCTACCACTTGCCTGTAACATTCCGTTTATTGACGGAGACAGCATGATCTCTGCAACTGGCACAACTTCAATCACTGCTAATTTGGATAACCAGTCGGTTATTACGCTGCTGCCAGGCCAGTTCAATTATGATCAGGATTTTGGTTATGAGCCTACCGAACTATTAGCGTTGGTTGGTGACAAAGTCTGGTGTGATGATGATAATGATCTGACTCAGGATGCAGGCGAAGGTATTGGCAATGTTTCGATTACGATAACCGAAAACGTGACGACTACAACGCCCGCCGTCTACAACACTGTATCTGGTCCTACTGGGCTTTACCAATTTATCAACTTGAGCGCTGGCGATTATACGGTTTCTATTGACCCATTGACATTGCCAGATACATGTAATACGCCATTTGCCGCCGGAGATCCAGATGGTGTTGCAGATAATGAAACTTCGTTTACTATAACCGCCGGTCAATTAAATAATAGTATTGATATTGGCTACGCGGGGGTGTTGCCTGTATCAGACATCGGTGGTAAGAGCTGGTGTGAGACCACACTAAACGGCGTTTATGATATCGGTGAATTTGCATTTAGCGGCATAACGATTTCATTGACGAACAGCGTTGGAATTTCTACTAGCCTTGTGACAGACGCATCTGGTGACTATCTCTTCAGCAATCTTGCGCCAGATACCTATACCGTCACCGTTGATACAGGCATGTTGCCTGTTACATGTAGCGCACCATCCGTTGATCCAGACGGTACGTTGGATAATCAAGCTACGATTGTGCTCGCTGCGGCCGTTGATCAGCTCGATGTAAACTTTGCATACGAAGCTCCACCGCCAACACCAACACCAACGGAAGTGCCGACCGAAGTACCAACCGAAACACCAACCGAAGTGCCGACCGAAGTACCAACGGAAGTGCCGACCGAAGTACCAACGGAAGTGCCGACCGAGATGCCAACATTAGCTCCAACCGAGGAGCCAACGGAAGCACCAACCGAGATGCCAACTCCTCTACCGGCAAACACGGCAACACCAATGCCGGTAAACACCTTGGTGCCGACCGAGATGCCAACCGAAATGCCGACGGAAATACCAACTGAGATGCCAACATTAGCTCCGACGGCAACAGCTACATCTATGCCGACTGCAACCAGCACGTCAATTCCACCAACACCGGCACCAGGACAACCAGGAAGCATCGGTGATCTGATCTGGTGTGATAGAGATGGGAATAATATAGTGGGGGTAGGCGAAGGTATTGCAAACGCGACGGTAACACTGGTTGATGCCGATACGAACAGTAATAGTCAGATGACCGATGCAAACGGTAGCTACCTCTTTGGTGACCTTACTGCTGGAACATATACTGTTATTGTGAGCCGCTTACCTAACGATTGTAATGTAGCTGCGGTCGAGCCAGACAGCGATCTAAATGGAACAACGTCTGTTGACTTAATTGCTGGCGAAACAAATCTTAATATCGACTTTATGTTCCGACCGGCAACTGCAACTATTTCTGACATACTGTGGGATGACACAAATGGCAATGGTATTCAGGATGGAAACGAAATAGGCCTTGTTGGAGTAAAGGTTGAATTATTCGACACCAGTGATACGAAGTTACAAGAGGTAACATCGGATATAGACGGCAGATATACTCTTGCCGATATTGCATCGACCCAGCAATATTACATGGTCTTTACGTTACCTCAAGGATGGCAAATTGCGGCTCAGGGTACATCTGACTTAGGCACAACGTTAGACGTATTAACTGGGCAAACCGGTGTCTTCGGTGTCGAGCCAGGAGCCACAGATGTTCAATTCTCGATTGCTGTAGCAGAAGCAAATGAGCAATCAGACTCGCAAAGCATCTATTTGCCACTTACGGCAAATTAGTAACGACAAGCAGCACGCGAGTAATCTTTATATAAGATACGATATTTGGTAAGCGCAAGGCAGATATTCTATTGGTGACATTTATCATAAAAGAATGCCGCTGCTGATCTTTAGTACAAACAAAAAGAGGGACATGTTGACATTAAGTCAATATGTCCCTCTTTTTAATTTCCAAGGCTCCCGCTTATACTTGGCAGTGCCGTAAAATCTAAGCGTTTAACAGAAGTAAAAATATTCTGCTTGCTGCGGGGTATACATTGACACTTTTAAGCAAGTACGGTAGACTCGTTAAAGTATCATATAGCACAGTCAGATAGTATCACGTACCAATAGATGTTTATTTGGCTAGCATCCAAAATCCTCAACCTTACACACGCTTTATTATTAATAATAGTAGACCTAAAATGTCTTCTAAATAAGAAATTCCCCGTCAAATATTATGATTTCGGCAGTCAGTTTACCCGAATAATCTAATGTTTTACTATGGTGTGGTATACCATAAAAATCAATTCTTTTGATTCTTCCCTACTCTAAGAATATGATCTTGTGCTACTGCAAATCATCGAGGTTGACGTTGATATTCATATTGACATCGAGAGTAGCCTCTACGTTACTCAAATTTGTGTCCTTCTGAATTAAAGCTCTAGGTCAAAGTCCGTTAAATTTTTTATAAATTGATAGTAAATCATCTATTTAGTAGAATCAACCAACATATAAGTTAATCAATATCAAAATAGGAGAAAAACCTATGCACAGTATTACGCTTACCGTCAACGGTACCTCGCATACACGAGATGTGGAATCACGTATGCTGCTGGTCGATTTCATACGCGACGCGCTAAGCCTCACAGGGACAAATATCGCATGTGACACCAGTCAATGTGGTGCGTGTACCATTCATATGGACGGAATGTCCGTTAAATCATGCACTATATTAGCTGTTCAAGCCGATGGTGCAGACATTACCACCATCGAAGGGCTTGCAACCAACGGAGACCTTAATCCAATGCAACAGGCATTCTGGGATCAGCACGGTCTACAGTGTGGATTCTGTACACCTGGTATGATCATGGCTGCCACAAAACTGGTCGAGAACAACCCTAGCATTACCGAGGCAGAGATCCGTCACGGTCTCGAAGGGAACATGTGTCGCTGCACCGGATATCAGAACATCGTAAAGGCTGTGGCGCAAGCCGCCGTGGCTGCTTAAGCTTCCCTAATGGTTAGTATTAGCGTTTATAGTTTGGCGGAATAACCACGGTAACTACTGTTTTTCAAAATGATGCTGCTAGATATCATCACTAGATATCAATAGTTTAGCCCCAGTAGTACTAATCGAGGATTTTCAGCCAGAGGAGATTAAAATTATGACGAAGCATGTTGGTCAAAGTATTAAACGGACCGAAGATCCTCGCTTTATCCAAGGCCGCGGCAAATATGTTGCCAATCTTAAACTATCGGGAATGCTGCACGCTGCCATCAAACGCAGCCCTTATGCACACGCAACAATCAATAGCATTGATATAAGCAAAGCTGCCGCGCTAGATGGCGTGGTTGCTGTCTATACTGGTCAAGACATGATCGATGACGGGATTGGCTCATTGCCTTGTGGCTTTAATCCGCCCGACATTAAAAGCGCACCACATATGCCGCTGGCCGCAGACAAAGCGCGCCACGTTGGTGACGGTGTCGCAGTGGTCATTGCAAAAGATATTTACACAGCGTACGATGCGCTGGATTTAATTGATGTAGACTATTCGCCGCTACCGGCCGTAACCGACGCCAAAAAGGCCACCGAAGCTGGCGCGCCACAAGTTCACGATGAAATCCCAAACAACACCAGTTTCCACTGGCCACTGGGCGACCGTGGCGAAATTGATGCCGCAATGGCCTCCGCCGACCACGTTGTCGATTTGGAGCTGGTGAACCAGCGCTTAGTGCCAAATGCAATGGAAACACGCGCCTGTGTTGCCGAATATAATGCCTTTTCAGACGAGATGGTCATTTACACCACAAGCCAAAATCCACACATTATTCGTCTACTCCTGAGTATGGCGACGATGGGTATCCCCGAAAACAAAATACGCGTGATCTCGCCCGATGTTGGTGGTGGCTTTGGGAGCAAGATCTTCCACTACGCAGAAGAAGTGATTATGCCGTGGGCTGCCAAAAAATTGGGTCAGCCCGTACGCTGGGTTTCTACCCGCAGCGAAGCATTCCTAACCGATGCACATGGCCGAGACCACGTCACATCTTGTAAATTAGGCGTGATGAACGATGGCACATTTGTTGGATTGGACGTGACCACTTTTGCCAATATGGGCGCATATCTCTCCACCTTCGCCCCCATGATTCCAACCGCACTTTATATCACGCTCTTCTCTGGTCTTTATAAGATCCCCGTGATTTATGGCGAAGCATTTGGCACCATGACCCATACCGTGCCCGTAGACGCCTACCGTGGTGCTGGCCGACCAGAAGCAAGCTATCTGCTTGAACGTCTGGTCGACATTGCCGCACGCGATCTAAAAATGGACCCGATTGAAATTCGACGCAAGAATTTTATCCAGCCAAGCGACTTTCCCTATCAAACGCCAGTTGCATTGGTTTATGATAGCGGCAACTACGACGGCCTCTTTGATAAAGTAATGGCGCTTTCTGACTACAATGGAATGGTCGCCCGCCGTGATGCAGCTCGCGCCGAAGGGCGCGTCGTCGGCATCGGCGTCAGTGGGTGTATCGAAGCCAGTGGGCCAGCACCGTCACAGGTGGCCGTTGGTCTCGGTGCTGGCGTTGGTCTGTGGGAGAGCGGTCTCATCCGCGTGCATCCACTCGGTAAGGTTTCAGCCATGACTGGCTCGCACTCGCATGGTCAGGGGCACGAAACATCGTTTGCGCAGATTGTGGCCGACGAGCTTGGGATCCCGATGGAGGATGTCGAAATTGTTCATGGTGATACAGCCAAAACGCCATTTGGTTTGGGCACATACGGCAGTCGTTCCGCATCGGTTGGCGGTAGCGCCTTGGTAATGGGCGCGCGTAAGATCGTCGATAAGATGACGAAGATTGCGGCCCATCTTTTGGAAGCATCCGAAGAGGATATTGTTCACGATAAAGAAACCGGCAATTTCCATGTGAAAGGATCACCAGATCAGGCTAAGGGGTTTGTCGAAATTTCGGTGGCAGCATTAACCGCAGATATCCCGGAGGGTATGGAGCCAAGTCTAGAAGAATCATGCTTTTATGATCCAGCTAACTTTACCTTCCCCAACAGCGCGCACATCGCCATGGTCGAAGTTGATCGCACCACCGGCGAAACATCGGTGCTTGAATATGCTGCCGTAGATGATGTCGGTAATGTGATCAACCCAATGATTGTCGAAGGTCAAATTTTGGGTGGGATTGCACAGGGTGTCGGTCAAGCACTGCTAGAGCACGCTGTTTATGATGACGATGGTCAGCTACTTTCTGGCTCATTCATGGATTATGCAATGCCTCGTGCGGACGCCTTTCCCATGTTGCACGTTGATCGAACTGAAACACCCTCTCCACACAACCCGCTCGGCGTAAAGGGCTGTGGCGAAATGGGTACAATTGCCGCAACCGTTACAGTTGCCAATGGCATTATGGATGCAATGGAGCAATTCGGTGTGCGCCACCTCAACATGCCCCACACGGCACAACAGTTGTGGTCTGTGATGAATGCACATGGAAATGGTTCAAACGGTACTACTTCGAACGGTCATAATGGCAACGGACACGCCTAAGAAATAAGAACAAAATATCTATGCAAGCAATATTAGGTTTGTTGCTTGCATAGATATAATTTATAGGAGAGAGATAAGAATGTATCCACCAAAATTTGATTATCACCGTGCCAATAATATTGACGAAGCCTTTTCGCTTATGAGCGAGACTGGCGGTAAACTCTTGGCTGGCGGCCACAGTTTGATCCCAACCCTAAAGCTCCGTCTTGCGGACCCTGGCACGCTGATCGACATTGGTCGGCTCAGCGCGCTGAACGGCATTAGCAACAGTGGTGGCAGCACGCGCATCGGTGCACTAACCACGCACGCTACCGTCGCCGCATCGGACAGCCTACCCACGGCACTAACCGAAGCAGCTAGCTGGATCGGCGATCCGCAAGTGCGCAATCGCGGTACGGTAGGCGGCAACATCGCCCATGCAGATCCAGCGTCGGATCTACCAACGGTCTTTCTGGCGCTTGGTGCAACCATTCATGTACAGGGTCCAAATGGGGGCCGCGCCATTTTGGCAGACGATTTCTTTATTGATCTGTTCGAAACTGATCTGAAAGACGACGAACTTGTTACGGCAATTGATGTGCCAATGGATGGAGCCGGCACAGCGTACGCCAAGCTCTTTAATCCAGCATCGCGTTATGCAATTGTCGGTGCAGCCGCCAAAATTGGCGTGTCGGACAACAGCATCAGCACTGCCCGTATTGCGATTGGTGGCCTAACACCCAAGGCCGTGCGCGCAACATCTGTCGAGCAAGCATTGCAGGGGCAGCCTATCTCGGATGATTCGATTGCTGCCGCCGCAGCGCAGATCTCAAACGATCTGAAAGAAGTAATGGGCGATATTCATGCAAGCGAAGAATATCGTCGGTCGATGGCTTCTGTCTACATTCAACGAGCAATTTCTAAGGCTATCGAACGAGCGTAGTACGGGCGTAATACAAACAGAAAGAATATGTTACAGACGGCAGCAGGCGGACGGGTGTATTGTCTGTCTGCTGCTTTTTTGTGAAATAGTTTATACTAACAATGAAATTTTTATCTGTTTCAATAGATGAAGCGAAAGGCCAGATTCTTGGACACAATATTGCCGGGAATAATGGACGGCGCGTGTTGCGTAAAGGTCGTGCGCTTAGCGATGTTGATATTGCTACGTTGCGCGAGTTGGGGCGGCACGCTGTCTATATTGCGCAGCTAGATAGTGGGGATGTTGACGAGAATTTAGCGGCCCAGCGCATTGCCGATGCAGTGACGGGGTCGGGCGTGCGCTGTTCGGCTGCGGCTACTGGCCGCGTCAACATTTTTGCCCAAGATCTGGGTATTGTGCGTGTCGATACGGAGCGACTGGTTGCGCTCAATTCGTGTGCCGGGGTAACGCTGGCAACGATGTTGAGCCACACACCGGCGCGCGCGGGGAAGATGGTCGCAACGCTCAAAATTATCCCCTATGCGCTGCCAGAATCGACCGTGCAGCAGGCCGAGCGCCTCTCCACTAATGAGGCTGGGTCGCTTTCCGCACCCACCCATTTAGCCAATGGCCCAACGATTTGGATGACGCCCCTCACCCCCAAACGGGTTGGCTTGATCCTTTCGGGATCGGTGATGGCGCGAGATAGAATTGTGGACAGTTTTAAAAATGCATTAGCACCTCGGCTGGAAGCATTGGCCGCCACTATCGAGCAGATTGATTTTGTGCCGCTGGATGATGAAACGGGCGAGATGCAGCTTGCGGATATGCTGTTGCGCCATATGAGTGCGGGTGTGAATTTGGTGATTTTAGCGGGCGAGACCGCGATTATGGATCGCTATGATATTGCGCCGCGTGCAGTCGAACGGGCCGGTGGCGAGATTACTTGCTTTGGCGCACCGGTTGACCCGGGAAATTTATTGATGCTGGCTTACCACGGTCAGACGCCTATCGTTGGCGCACCTGGCTGCTCGCGCAGCCCGAAAGATAATATTATCGATTTAGTTCTGCCGCGTCTGCTTGCGGGGGACCGTCTGACGGATGGCGACATTATCCATTTGGGCCATGGTGGTCTGTTAGAAGATGTGCCGGAACGACCGCTGCCGCGTAGCCAAATCGGCAATCTATTGTAGAAAATTGTAGAGATGAGTAACTGACTATAACACTTGAGGTCGGCCAAAAAATCACAGAAATTAAAAAATTTTCTTTTATGGTCTTTGTGTTTTTGTGGCGAATTTGTTCTTATTAAAATGTAAGAGAGAGGGAGCTTCTATTGTCTAACGAGAATATTGCGCAGGTCGATATTGAGTCGATTGATGCGCTCTTGGAAAAGCTTGCTGCTGGAGGGTACATTGCCGATCGGAGCCTAGCTACCGCTATTTTTCTGGCGTTGAAATTGGGGCGTCCGCTCTTTTTGGAGGGGGATGCGGGGGTAGGCAAGACAGAGATTGCAAAGGTGCTCTCTGCCATGTTTGATCGGGACCTGATCCGCTTGCAGTGCTACGAGGGGCTGGATGTGAGTACAGCCGTTTATGAATGGAATTACACGCAGCAGATGTTGCAGATCCGCTTGATGGAGGCGTCGGGCGACGTAAATATGCAGAGCGCACGGGGCGAATTATTTGGCCCAGAATTTATGTTGAAGCGTCCTCTGCTACAGGCGATTGATTATGGTGATGGTGCGCCGCCGGTGCTGCTGATTGACGAACTGGACCGAGCGGATGAGGAGTTTGAGGCGTTTCTGCTAGAGGTGCTGTCGGACTTTCAAATCACAATCCCCGAGATTGGCACGATCCGTGCACCGCAGCCACCGATTGTGATCTTAACATCGAACCGCACGCGCGAGATCCACGATGCGTTGAAGCGACGCTGCCTCTATCATTGGATCGACTACCCGACCTTCGAGAAGGAGTATGCGATTGTGGTGGCGAAGGTGCCCGAAGCGCCGGATCGACTGGCGCGTGAGGTGGTCTACTTTATTCAAGAGTTGCGTCGCGAGGAACTGTACAAGCTGCCTGGTGTAGCGGAAACGCTCGACTGGATCCGTGCGCTGGTTACGCTGGATCAAAACGAGTTGACCGAGGCGGTTGTGACGGAAACGCTGGGCACGCTGCTCAAATATCGTGATGATATTCAGCATGTGCAAGATTCGAATGTCGAGGCGATTCTTGGGCGAGCTAAGATGATGGCTTAACTGCGGACAGCGTGAGGTAATTGAGCTAGCTTTTGCTGCCGATCTGGGAATGGATTCCGTAATGTTGTACACTCCTAATTTTGACAGGGTGACTAGATGAAGTAATCGATCTGAGTTCTGCTGCCGTTCTGTAAGTGGGTTGCGCAGTGGAGTACATTCTCTGTTCTGATAAGGTGACATCGTTCAGTGCAATTATCGTGCTAAACGATGTCACCCGGTCATCTAGTCACCTTGTCAGGTTCTACAGCTCATCCATCCGTATTTCACGGCCTTCCGCTGCGGATCGGAAAACGCCTTCGATAATCTTCACGCTGGTCAACGATTGTTCTGGCGTAATAACCTCGGCGGTTGAATCACCGTCCAGATAGCGCACGAAGTTATTCGTCAGATGTTGATACGAACTAACCCCGCTGCGCGCTACGTTCACCTCGATATCTGATTCTTGGCCATTCAATCTTGTAAAGAGCTTCACCTGATCCTGATCGCCGACCATTGCGCCACCTTTGTCACCATAAATCTCGGTCACAAATTGCGTTTCGTTATTAACTGCCCACGAGACCTGTAGCTGCAACGCCGAGCCATTCTCAAAGCGGATTAACGCCCACGAGAGATCATCCACATCAAATTGATTAGCGCTGTCCGTCGGTTTGTTGATGTCCGACCCCCAGCCACCAAGCCCAAGCCCCTGTGTCCCCAACCTCGAAAAAGTAACGCCACTCACCGTCACTGGTGTAGGGTAATCCATAATGTAGAGCGCTCGGTCTAGCGCGTGGATACCGATATCCAGCAAACTGCCACCACCAGCCAGATCTTTTCGTGTGAACAAACGTTAGAAGTGATATTCTGCGGTCCTTCAATTTAGTCCGCATGGTGGAACAAATCGACCAATTTGCTCTATAATTGGTCGATTCTAACTTCGCGCCCCTCAGTTGCAGAGCGGAAAACGCCTTCAATTATCTTTACGCTCGTCAATGATTGGGCTGGTGTGATGACTTCTGCGGTTTTATCCCCATCTAAATGGCGAACAAAGTTGTTCGTCAAATGCTGATATGAACTTACACCACTACGCGGTACTTGCACCTCTACATTGGATTGCTGACCGTTTAGAATTGTGTAAAGCGTAACCTGATCTTGGTCACCTACCGCCGCACCACCTTTATCGCCGAAAATTTCTGTCACGAATTGCTGTTCGTTATTGACCGCCCATGATACCTGAAGCTGAAGCGCTGCACCATTGGCAAAGCGGACTAATGCCCACGAGAGGTCATCCACATCGAATTGTGAACTGTCCGTGGGCTTGTGAATATCTGCCCCCCAGCCGCCAAGACCTATGCCCTGTGTACCAAGCTTCGAAAAAGTTACGCCACTAACGGTAACTGGTTCTGGATAGTCCATGATGTATAGCGCACGGTCAAGCGCGTGGATACCAATATCGAGCAGACATCCACCACCCGATAAAGAACGCCGAGTAAACCAACTCCCGAAACCCGGTATTCCTGCTCGACGATGCCAGACTGTCCGTGCTGCGTAGATGTCACCAAAGAAACCGTTGTCTGCATGATTCCGCGCAGAGCGGATTGCATCTGACCAGCGATAGTGTGAACCCACATTGACCGTTAGACCTTTGTCACCAGCCAAGTCCATCATTTCTTTTGCATCTGTATAGGATAATGCAAGTGGCTTTTCGCACAACACATTCGAACCAACTTTCAATGCCGCCATCGTCATCGGGTGATGGAAAATATTTGGCGTGGCAATGACCGTGATATCTGGTTTTACTTCTTTTAGCATCACTTCGTAATCGGTGTAAACTTTGGGAATTCCCGCACCTGTGGCTACTTCTTGCGCACGCTCTTCATTGAGGTCGCAAATGGCTTCAATTGAAGTGTTTTCCACATTTTGGAAGTTGGGAATATGACCCCCTTGTATAATCTGACCTGCGCCGATCATGGCAATACGATAAGTCTTATTCGTCATGAATAATGTCTCTTTCAATTACATGGGCAAGTATAAGAACCCTGAACAATTATTTGCTCAGTCTGCTTACTGTTTAACTTGCGGGAAGGATAATTACACGATAATTCACTCGTTCATATTGTATATCATTGGGGGCGGATGAGTACAGCCGTGATTATTGAGACTATAGATAGACTCCAGACTTACATGGTCACCCGACAATCAGCCTTTAACCTACTCAGGCTATTTACAAGCCCTCCAACCCAACAAAAAGGCCGCATAAGCCTATCTACAACTCAAACCATAAAGGATGAATCATGAGCTACTCAAAAACCATCACAGCCGACGCCGCTAGCCAAGTTAGCATTCTCTCAACTGCCCGTGGGTTAGTAACGGTCAGAATATACTTTAACACCACTAGCAGAGAGATAGACCTAAACCCCATCCAGCTTGCCGCCCTGCAAGATGCCATCACCGAGGCACAAGAGGACACTCAATGCAGAAGTTTAGGCACTAAAGCTCTGCCTACTTGCTGATTATGGACGACAAAACCAAAATGGCTTTATAAATGTCTAAGCGGTATTACCTGCTTGTCGATTGTTAGACGATGCTGGGGGAAAAAGAAGCTACTGTAGGAGATCGCTGCGTGCACGCGTTTGCTACTTTCGCGCACAGCGGTATAAGGCAAGCCAACCACGGCCACTTTTTCGAGACCGCTGGCAATGTCAACTTCAACGTGGATCGGTTCGGCGTCTAGCCCGATGACAGCACAGCTATGAACTTTGGCAAGCACAAGGGTTCCTTGCAGCGATGTGATGCAACGTGTGAGTATGACGGCGAACTTCAGGAGAAAGGGAATAGGTCATTGATACTACGGATAATGCCCATAAATCATATTGCCAACAAATATCAGTTACGGCAAAACCCGGATACAAAAATTGATTATGTACGAACAAATTTTCCGTATATTGGATGAACTTGTACCCGGGCTTTGCTACCACTAAAAAATATCAAGCAGAAAATATAGAATGGGGAGGTGTTAATCCTCCTTATTCTGCGAGTAATTTTGCCATAATATCAATCTGAATATTATCAAACTCGACTTCGAATCCTTGTTCTTGTTCTTTGCGAAACCACTCTATCTCGATACCAGTGCCATGACCTGCGGACAAAACTGCGCCACCTTCTAGCTGATATTCTCCGCTTATTACCTCTAGCCAGAGGGGTTTGTCGTAATGACCTTCACTTATCTTAATAATGGTCTTCTCCTCTGTGAACGGCAAACCAGTCTCTGGATCAGAGAAGCGACTCGACTCGTCGGCGGCATCGTCCAAAAGCTGCCATTCTGATGATTCAGGAAGGAAATCTAGCATTTCTGCAAAGTCATATAATAGTGGTCCATATTGAGTAGTAGAAGGCGCATCAAAAACGAATTCGCCTTTTACCTCATACTCAGATGCCTCTTCTTCACTTGGACAAAGTTCTTCAGATAACTCGCACAATGCCGATACACCATAAATCACCAGAAAACCACCAGACGATAAACCGATGGCTATAGTGGCCTGCTTAGAGTCGATATGGACACTATCAGAGAACCTAGCGAAAGAGTCCTTCAAAGTTTGTATATCAGGAACCTCATCGCCCAGCTGAATCTTGAGGAGCAGCCCATCAACGTCATTGAGCTTATTAACGGCTTTATCCATCATACTAGCGTTAACTTTTATATTTGCCTTGGAGCCATTTCTCATTATTTCCAGGTCGGCAAATGTTCTACTCTCGATATCTATTGCGGCAATGGTACGAGGTCCCTGCTTTTTTATTTGCAGGCTTGATCTCCGTTTTCCGTCACCTAATACGGTGATGCTTCGATTCCATAATGATGTAACGCTACGTTTAGGTGCAGTCGTATCGACTCGGGAAAAATTGTTTCCGGAAAATTTTACCCGTTTGAGATCTGAGCGATATATGAAGGTGTTTGATTTACGGCTCACTAACCCAGCACGTCTTAGACCTGGCTCGGCAACTTTTAAATGGCTTCCGCCAATATCTCGAATTAGCTCGCGTCTTGGACCTGTAACTCCCCCAGACGAAATCCAACTTGTATCGCAATTTTGATATGGATCAGAGAATAGACGCAAGACTGTTTCAGTTGTCTGGTTCGGTACCTCGATAAAGGGAATGTCAAATTGCCATTTTAATTCAGGGTGGCCCGTTAGCCATTCATCAAAGCGCCAATCGGTCTGAATCGTTTCAGGTGGTGCTTCAGGGAGTAATAGATTATCCTCATCTACTAGCCAGGCAATAGCTGCACTCCAGCGCATTAACTGATCTAAGCGATGGTACTGTGGCTCGTAGTCGGCCATAGGCAGGTAATGCTGATCCCACCACCAAACCCCCTGCCCAAAGCTATAGCTAGGCTCTATTTCTCGCTCACCGTAATTCGGATCCTCAACCAAAGTAAAGAGCCTTGTTGTGATGTCCCCGAAGTTGACCCCATCTGGCGAAACTAAAAGTGAATCTTCATTCAACCCAAACCAAATACGGCCGCTTTCGTCACCAGTTTTGCAATGGCTCCAGGGAACATTACTTAGGGCCTTAGGTACGAACCCCTCTACGCGTCCATAAGGGTTTCCCGCTCCTAAATCGTAGAACCAGCCCTTGGCTAAAATGTCGGTATAAAAGTAGGTCATACCAACGTCAGTACCTTCCAAACCACCCTCATAACGGGCATACTGATGTGGAGGATCTCCTAGATACGCATAGCTGAGTAATTGCCAAGGACGGCTGCGGTCCCCTAATGTTGCCCAAATTCGCTCATAACATTCGCTATATGGGAATATTATTGAGCATTCAATCTCTTCCGTCTCATCTATACGCAGAATGACATCGCTGAGAAAATCCGGTTCTGTAACGTATAACAACAAGTCATCGCTCGTTAGCCACTCAGTCCATTCCTCAATAAAGAGTATGGCTTGTTCATCAACGCCAACTAGCTCTGGATATAGAGGCTCCAAAATCGGTAGTAGTTCTTCAAGTGTCAACTGCGGTCCTGAGTCCAGCGAAAACGCTGGTTCTCGCAGTAACAGTGAGTCATCAGCATTCAGGTATCCTTGCTGTAATACTGTCAAATCTTGAGCAGTAACGCGTCCAGTAGGTACATCTGGCCAATTCCAGCCTCCAACCCATAGAGTATCGTTCTCTACTCGTATCTGTGAAAGATGTTGAGTTTGTGCTAAGAATGTTTGTAAATCGTCAAGCGTTTCGATCTGCATCTCTACATAGCCATATTCAGCCCGAACTGCTTGGGTAGGTTGGGCCTCAGAGGGGATCAACAATACTTCTTGGGTGTTATAGTCGATTCGATAATCATAAAGAATCACCTCGTTTGGATCGTCTTCCATATCCCTGCGGCGGTTGTCCAACACCATACCAATCGTGCGGGCGCGATAGGGGGCATCTTCTGGAACCAGCACATGAAGCGTATCATCGCCAGTCAAAAATTCATTGCTGCCGCTATCTAATAGACTGCGCCCGGGTCCATTATGATAGGCAATCAGATCGATCAGGAAAGGATCGCGGACAGGGCTCTTGTCCCAAAAATTTTCATCTAGCTGTCTCTGGTCAAAATCAAGTAAATTCGCCAGACCAAAGACAGCCCAATCGCGAATTTGCTCATCCCGCTCTTCGGCTGGCAGACGCTCTAACCACTCAGCTGAGTCTGCATAGGAGACCGTCAGCGTTTGGAGAGAGGCATCATCTTGGGGTGTTGCACTACTCTCCTTTGGTTCGACCTCAAGTGCAAAGGTCACGCTTGTCGGCCAGATATTTAAGACGCCAGACATTGTCAAAATCATACACAGGGTCAAAAACCTATTAGCCAATACTTTCTTATACATTGTACTTTCTCCTAAAGTATATTCAATACACCTCAACGAAACTGAATACTGCTGAATACTGCTGAATATTGATAAGTTTATCTATAGGACCTTTTTATGCTTCACTAGACTCTCTACCGTCAAGAACTTCTAAAGCTTTCTCCTGCTGTTCTTGGCTTAACTGCTCCAAATCTGTTGAGTTCAATTCCATATCGCATAGGATATCTATCACCATTTGGCGTATATAAGGATCATGGGCATCTAACTTGTCCAGCAGGCTAGATATATCTTGCATTTTCTGTAGCCTGCGTATCGGCTTAAAGATTCTAGAAGGCCAAGAGCGTAAAGGCTGAAGAAGAGAAATTTCTATGTAGACAATACACAACAGCAAGACAAAGAAAAGCAGAGAGTACCATCCCCCAATATCGATTTGGAAGAGAATGGAAATGGCCGCGCTTAAACAAAATATATTCAGAAATATCAATTTAAAAGAAGAACCCCACTCTATATGGCCGCAGTAAGGACACGGCGATATATTTAGAAAAGTGTACTCACATTTGGGGCAAGGCTCTCCCTCCAAATTCTCTAAGTTGTTCTGTACCAATTCGGCAAACGTATAATCACCGATTTCTTGGGCAACCATTAGAGCTTGTTGATAGTTAAAGATTGCCTGTTGTGGCTGTGCTTGCTCCCAATAAATGCTGCCTAAATTGTTAAGCGCATATTCTTGGCGCTCCAGATCGCTACATTCTTGTGCGATTGCTAAGGAGTCCCGATAACAGTTTATAGCTTTATTTAGCTCCCCGCGCTTGTGATAAGCATTTCCTAAATTTGCTAAACAGCGGCCTTCCTTTTCTGGAATATTCACTTGGCGAAAAATCTCAGCAGCTTGCTCATGACTTTCTAGGCAGCGCTCTATCTTACCTAAAATAAAGTAACTTCGTCCCAGATTATTGAGGTTGGTGCCTTCACTGATGCGATCGCTAATTTCGCAAGCGATCTCCAGAGCCTGTTGGTAACAATCGATCGCTTTGCTTGTCTCACCCAACTCTTGGTGCAGTGCCCCCTGTTCTTCTAAAGCCAGCCCGATATTCCGGCGATCATTGTTGTTTTGAAAAAATATCAGTGCTTGATGAAAACATTCCTTAGCCTGCTTTACATTTCCTAACTCTTTGTAAGTAACCCCTAGCTTACCGAATATAACCCCTAGCCCTTGACTCGTTTTAATACCGAGGGCTAAGGCATCCTTGTAGCTCTTTATTGAAAGTTCAGGCTGATCTAATTTGCGATAGGCTGTCCCCAATTGCTCAAATGCCTTCCTCTGGCCGTTTAGATCATCTGTTTCATGAAAAATGTTTAGCGCTTGTTGTAAACTCTTTTGGGATTGGTCTAAGTCTCCAAACTCTTGATAGAGTGTTCCGAGACTAAGTAAATACTCTCCTTTTTCTTGATTCCGTCCAGTTACGGTGCAAATCTGAATCGCATGTTGACACCATGATTCCCCATCATCAACCATACCCCGCACATACCAGTAAGGATGAAGCCCAGAAATCATTTTCAGGGATAAATCGACAGCTTCATCCTGGGGGAGATATGCAATATGCGTCAACAAGGGATAAATTTGCGGCCATTCTTTGTCGACAGGTTGAAATGCCTGATCTTCTTGTGCAACCTCAAGTACTTGCTGAAGATAATGGCGAGCCAGTCGTAGCTTTAGTTCATCAAGGATTAACACAAGTTTTACTCCTGAGCAGATGATAGACCTATGCCAATATTAGGGTAATAGAAATGGTTTCCTTACTATGCTTTGAATGTTACTTGTCTGCGGTACAAATCCTTTTAAGTCGGTTACTTAAGTTCACTGTTCTTCCTCCTGATTACTTGCACTCGATGTTTCTATTATTGAAACGGCATGCATAACTAACAAGGCGTGCATTCGAAAACGGCCACCTTCTTCTGTCGGTTCTAATAATCCAAAACCAATAAGGATTGAAGCTGTAGAGCGGGCATCTTCGACTAGCCAGACAGCTTCCATTGTACCTAAATCAAATGTAGCCGGTTTTGGCGCAAATACCCCCAAATACGCAAACTTCTCTCTGGTTTTCTCATCTAGATAGTTTGTACTCTGCTGTAAAATTACCTCCACGGTTGGAATTACGCCCATTTCTGGGTCATATCTATCCTTAGGTGCCTGAGCACGCAATAGCTGAATTTCCTGCATTAATTTCCTGGCATAATCTACTCCCATTGTTCTGAGATTATATTCAAGTAGCCTAGCCCCAACATGGATCGCGAGAGGTAAGCGCTCAATGTCACTCAACCATTGCTCTGTTTCAACCGGCCACGACTCGCTGAATCTCGGGGCAAGCATTGTAAATAATTCAACCGACTTATCAAGAGCCAGTAAATCCAGCCAGTACACTTCGTCAGGAACGGTGGCAAGCTCCGAAGCGACCGTTTGGAAACGTGTTGTAATCAAGGTAAAGCAGTTTCCCCCTGATACTAATAGCGGTACAGCATCTTTAGAGTCCCACACATCATCAATGATTAACAGTACACGACGATTGCGTAACAGATCGCGGAGGCGTGAAATAGCAGCCTCTAAGTTCGTAAATACAGTCCCACTATGGAAACCAAGCGTGCGTTCCCAAATACCTAACTGCTCAATAGGATTAGGGTTCATGCCGACTACTGCCCACAATATTCCATCAGGAAACTCAGCCTGTACCTCAGGAGCATTAGCCAGAGAAGTGATAAACGCTGTCTTACCGACCCCAGGCCATCCCCTAACTATGGTTTGGGTGGAGACGTTGCCCTCTTTACTTTTCATGCGCTTTCTCAGTCTAGCGACGTCTGACTCGCGCCCAATGAATACTTCCGGCGCAAACGGAATGTTGGTATGAAAAGCATCAGCTACTCCATGTCCGATAGCCTGTTCCTGGGGTTGGCTTAGGCTAGATGTATTAGCTTTGCTATCCTTAGCACCTGAAAGAAGTAAATAATCGTATCCGGCCAGATCAAACAGTTCATTGCGGTCGCTTTCATCGAGATTTAACAGTTCACAAAAACTATGAATCTCTCTAAGGGGCATCTGATTGACACCTCGGACCCATTTGTTAACTGTATCAGGTGAATACCCGAGTTCACGAGCAATGGCAGCCTGAGTACATCTTCGTGATGTGATGTACCCCTTCACCTTTTCCTCAAACATATCTCGTTTTTCTAATTTAGATAATTGCATTGTCTTCACCCTCTAAACATCTCTGTAACTCATAAATATTGACGAATATTGACGAACCATCATGCTCAATCTGCTGCGCCGTCAATCCCCGGCATTGTAAACTCAGCACAGAGCTCAAGAGTGGCCACTCTCTGCTCATCGAATATCAACAATTTGATTTCTGTGAAGGAGACCAACATGAATAAACAAGAATTCTTCCAAACACTTTTCGCCGTACTAACTGCCGTGAGCGTCCATTTGGTCGTTACCATTCGAGTTAAGTTACTGGTCAGCCTACAAGCTGGTGACAAGCGCCGATATGTTGCATTAACAATCATGATACTGCTAACTCTGTCCATATTCTTCTACATCGATTTACCTACCGCTGTAATGGCCGGATGTGATAGCGGATGCGGCGTGGGTAATACGTAAACTGTATCTAACTGAAACCAACGCGACAGTTAACCAGAGATAATGGTTGACTGTCGCAAACTATCGCTCAAACGTGCCCGCAAATCGGTAGTCTCTCGACGAAGTTTGTCCGCCCGGGCGTCGTTGTGATAAGGTTCGAGTAACTGAAGCGCTTCATCGTAATACTGAAGGGCCTCCTCTATCTGCTTTTTCTCTTCTAAGACTTGTGCTAATGTACCTAGCGTGTTGGCGTGAGGAACATCTTCGTTTCCGACGTCCCAAAGTGATATCGACTTGCGAAGCGATTTTTCGGCTTTTTTGAGCAATCCTTTTTTCAGGAGTACATTACCGATATTGTTATGGACAAGGGCATTGAGATAGACAAATCCCGGTCGGCTCTGAAGCAATTCCTGTGCTTGTATAAAGATGCGATGGGCTTGCTCATAATCACCTTGGTTAAAGTATAGGGTACCCAGCGGCAAGGCCACCCGCACTTTATCAATATCGAGATCGCTCTTATCTAGCAGGGAAATTGCTTCTAAGAGATAGTCCAGCCCTTCGCTTTCATCGGCTTCTGCCGAAATCAAGCCGAGATTATGCAGCGAACGAGCTAGTTCTGTGGGTTGGTCAAGCTGACGCCATAACGCAGCAGCTTCTAACAAATACCCCTTGGCTGAATCGATATTGCCCTGTGCCCACTCGCCTAGCCCCAGTTGATTCAGTACACCGGCAACGTGTTTGGTATTTTTCTTCTCATCATCCGTTTCGAGAAAGCCCTTTAACGCTTCTTGTCCCACTGCTATGCACTTATCAAATTGGCGTGCATGATAGTAGTCGGCGCTTAAGTGAAACTGGGCATGAGCTAAGGTAAGGGTATCTTTTAGCTGCAGAGCCGTGGCTTCACTCTTACGGTGTACTTCAATTGCTTCTGAACGTTGACGGTCTAATTGCAACAGGTGTCCCAACTGGTTGAGCAAAATGCATTTCGAAGCCAAATCTTCGTGAGACCAGTTAGCGGTCATCCACTGTAAGAGGGGAATCCACTCGTGCCAGTGACCGCGATGTTCAACAAACTTAAATGCTTTTCTTGCTAGTTCAATAGCTGCTTCCCGAGTACGGTTCCCCTCAAAGCCAAATTGAATGGCATAGATTATATTAGAGCGTTCTACATCTAGGTGGCCTAAACCTAGTGAATTTGTCTGGTTAAGCGCGGTTTGCCAGTAGGCTAGATTTGCAGCTACACACTGCTCAAAGTTTTTCAAATCGTCATCGTTCTTTTTTCCCGAATCATAAATAACTTCTACTCTCAAGAAGTTCTCTGTTAATCGGTGAATGGCATAACGGGGCTGGGAGGCTGCTCCTCTCACTTCTATGAGCGATCTTGCCATGAGCTCTGTTAGTGCCGCCCATAAATGCTTGTCGGATAGCGCGCTCATTGCCCGGATGTGCTCTAATGTTGTGCCTATTTCAGCGACCAAAGGCATCGCAATTAACAAAATCTGTGCGCTGTGATTGAGAGTATGCCAAGTCTTCCAAAATATACGCTGGTAGAGCGTGTCGCCTGTGCCCAATTGGCTATAATCTAGGTTCTCTAAAATATGCTCGACCGGCAATCGACGGCTAACCAGCCCTGCAACCAGCCGCAATGCTAAAGGGTTTCCGCCTACTACGTTATGGATAGACAGGAGATCGAGGTCTGATGCAGTTCTTGAGTTTGAGACACCAGATTTGGCTACATAATGATTCAATAAGGCGATGCTCTCTTCAGCAGCGATTTCTCCGATTGCAACCGTTAATGCGTTCATTTCTGCTGGCGGCTTCGTCCGAGTGGTGAGGAGGAATTTGCTCGGTTCTGCTAGTTCGGCAATGTGAGCCAGAATATAGGTTGTATCTGTCTCTGCCTCAAGGTTATCGATCACAACCAGATATGGTTCCGCTTTTAGCTGTCGGCGCACATGTTTTAAGCGCTCTGTCGGTGGCACATCACTTAATAAGAGTTTCTCAGCCAAAGCTGCCACTAAGTTTTCCAGCGTGAGGTTTGGCAGGGTACTGCCACCGATACCAAAGCGTCCAATTTGAAACCATAAGATCCGTGTAAATGTAAAGTGTTGAATTGCACGTCGGGTGACATGATGGGCTAGAGCCGTTTTTCCAATGCCGCCAATCCCACAGAGTATTACCAAATGCGTTTCGGATGCGATAAGTTGAGAAACCAACTCCTCACAGAGTCCATCGACGCCAAACAGGCGCGTATACGTCGCCGGTGGTAGCTCCAGTTCTAGCTCTTCACAGCGAATTTGTCGTAAGTTCATCTCTTTTTGCCATAAGATCTCGGCTAAGGTCATAAGGGCTTTGTGCTGACGCCGATTCATCTGATGGCGGCTGATATTGTGATCACGCGCAACCTGATGACCGATATCTCCCTGCACAAACCGTTGTTGTAATATACTTGCCCCTTCTTCACTATCCTGAGCCAACTCATTTAGGCTACCCAATAGAATATCATTTGTAACTTGGCGCAATGAGTGTGACGCATTTGAATCATTAACTTTGGTTCGGTGCTCTCGGACTAGCAATAGATAGGCCAAGAATTCTTCCTCTAAACCATCTGACTGATTCCAGACCTTAAGGGCCGCATGGACATGTTCTTGGAATATGCTTGACTCTGGGAAAATATTTTGGGTCATAGAAACCTCACGAAATGAAGGCCATGGGTGATTCGTATAGCGAGACTATATCACATATTTACGCTTGTGGGTGGTTGTGCGCACAAAATCGCACACAATAATACTATTATTTTGATGAAGAGTATGGCAAATTGTTGAATAGACAAAGGAATTCATGAATTATGCAGCAAAACACCGATCTAGATAAACATCTACCTCGCAAAAAAGCTATTCAGCTCTCGTTCTTCGGCAGCGGCCTGTTCAATTACTGTATGTAATTTTCCGAAATAACCATACTCCTGCCCCGCCTCGCCCTCCGGCATTTCCTCAATTGCCTTCAACCGTCGTTCGGACAACGCCCTAACATTCTGCACCGTGATCTCCGTGGTCGGCGGATCTTGGCTCCAACCAACAAAATGTTGCAGTTCTTCTTTGATGTCTCTGGGCGTCACTTCTTCTGTTAATCCTCTCATCTCGATAAAATGAGCCGTCATTGTTTCCAATGCATTTAAAGAATCAAGATACGCATTGAGTGTTGCTGGATCACCTTCGATTTGCTTCCAGTTTTTTGGCTCTTTCTTGTTGAAGATCCATTCGGATAAATGATAACTGCGTCCACCCAAACCAGAGCCGTGCGTTAACTCTAGCTCACTCACTGGTTGCAGATCGGCTAAGGTAAACCGGAGCGGCACGGGATAGATGTAATCTTCAACATCCATGTCATAGACCCGATCAAGCAGGTTGCCTTCTTCATCGATGTCAAAGCCTGTTCGGGCAATAACGTGACCAGCGCGACCCATGTAGGTCCATAGTTCGATACCACCACTGTCGGGATTGGTTTGGGCGATAAAGACGCCGCCATCGATCTCATACAGTTGCCCGTCCGTGATCGGCGAAGCCTCTACAATATCAGTTTCCTCTTTTTCCACAGCACCACTTGATCCACTCGTTTCCCCAAAATTTATTCACCTTTTGAGAAAGTAGCAAGCAAAAAATTAGTTAACATTCGATCATAAATCTGCTATAGAGCGATCTCTTCCTTAGCGTTACGCTTTTAGAGTTCGCTCTATTTATTTGAGATTGTTGATCTCTTTGGCGCGTTCAAGTAGACGTTTGCTCTAATTGCGTGAGGTACGGGAAGACGAAAATCAATCAATTCGTTTTATTGTTCTGTCTTAGAAAAGGAGACAACCTCATGCCAGATGCACGAGAACAGAGCAGCATGATTCAGCAGCAGAATGACCAGTTTCGCAGTACGGTTGGACTGCCAATTGCAGACCCGTCGATTCAGGGCATGGCTGTGATGACGACAGATGTCGGTTCGTTGAACCCCGAGCAGCAAGCCGCAATCTTTACAGCGGTACGCGAGTTCGATGTGTTCAATGCAGATAATGATCCGCATAACGAACACGACTTTGGCATCATCGAGCTAGCAGACGTTGGGAAGATCAATTGGAAGATCGACTATTACGACCTGAAGTTGGAGTATGGCAGCGAAGCTGCTTGGGATCTGAATCAGACCAAACGGGTGCTGACGATCATGTTTGCTCACGAGTATTAAGGTGCATTGTGTTGCCGTTCCGTTTTACGGAGCGGCAACGCTTCTGTTGATAGATTTGCTAGGGGCTAAGCCCCCCACGCCTGCAAGGATATAGTCGCCTTGCTCCCGCTTTTTTGAGAATTTTCCCCTTGACCGGCTTAGCAGCGGTCAATTCCTCGCGCTGCAAAATTCACACAAAACCGCCCTTGCAGTTGTACCCCCCATCCTCAGCCGGAAGGCAGGGTTGCATGAGCAACCCATTTATAACAAAAGAGGAAAAGTAACAATGACAGATTTAGCACCAAGCATTTACGTTGCCTGTTTAGCGTCTTACAACAACGGCATACTGCACGGCGATTTGATTGACGCAACGCAAGAGCCTGATGACATCATGGCCGATGTGCAAACGGTGCTGAAGGAGTCACCAATGCCAAACGCAGAGGAATGGGCAATTCACGATTATAATGATTTTGCAGGGCTGTCACTCTCGGAATATGAGAGCTTCGAGAAGGTTCACGAACTGGCTGCTTTCTTACAAGAACATGGAAAGCTGGGCAGGCTGCTGCTGGAGAATTTTGATGACACGGAGGAAGCAGACAAGGCAATCACCGAATCGTATTGCGGAGAATATACTTGTATTGGAAATTTTGCGGAAGAGTTGACCGAAAGCACAACACAGATACCAAACAATTTGGTCTACTACATCGACTACAGAAGAATGGGGCGAGATATGGAGCTAAGCGGAGATATTTTTACAGTCATCACTGCACATGATGAAGTTCATGTATTTTGGAGTCATTGAGCTAATGCATCAAACTCATCCGTTAATCTGTGAGGGTAGATTTACGGATGAGTTTACAATTTGAGCCATTGAATATATAGTATTTCTACTCAATAGCTCAATCCCAAGAAGGTCTATCCATGAATATAAAAACACCTAGAAACGCGCCCTGCCCATGCCAGAGTGGAAAGAAGTATAAGAATTGCTGGCATGGCTCATTTTTGAGCGATAAGCTGTGAAAGAACGTTAACAAATGAATGAGTAAAGGTAGTAAAAGGGACAAGCCGAAACG
>Ga0209187_1001273_pt1 | contig 30811 bp, 27 predicted proteins | sample BantaG_FD_187430 | JGI IMG/M metagenome (GOLD analysis project Ga0209187, IMG submission 187430) | Marine algal microbial communities from Bantry Bay, Ireland - BantryBay_4 metaG (SPAdes) (version 2) | ecosystem: Host-associated > Algae > Red algae > Unclassified | place: Bantry Bay, Ireland...
TTACTGTATTGTAAGCTACTTTAAAGTCTTTTTTTAATTGTAGATAAGAAGTACCTTGTTCATTTAGATACACTATTTTCTGACGTATTGGCATAGAAAGTGCTTGTCCCATAATTCATTTTTTTTTTCACTATTTCAAAGAACAAATTTACGTATTTTACGCTGCGCAAAACTATCTGTCACTATATTTATTAAAACTTTAAGTCAAACGACATCTGTCAGTACTTTGCTACCACCAAAAAATGTATCACATGTATATGACTATTTTTCACAAATAGATCGTATACCCCCAAAATCTATGCCTGTCATTCTATGCATTTCATAATCAAAAGTGCTTAAATCGGATTTTTGGAACATTGAAATGTCTTTGTATCCGCAAGCACGTGAGATTACTTTAATCAAATCTGTGGATGCCGAAAAAAAGCGTCCAAGCTGCTCCGCTGATTCTTGAATGATTAGTCTTTTTCGCAAACCCTCTTTTTGTGTAGCAATTCCTACAGGACAATCATTAGTATGACAGGCTCGCATGCCCAAACAACCGATTGCTTGCAATGCAGCATTGGAAACGGCAATGGCATCAGCACCAAGCATCATAGCCTTTGCAAAATCTGCTGCAACCCGCAATCCACCTGTAACGATTAAAGTAACGTCTTTCGCATTTTTTTTGTCTAAATGGATTCTAGCTCTCGCCAATGCTGGAATGGTTGGAATATTGATATTGTCTCGCAAAACAGTGGGTGCAGAGCCTGTTCCACCACCACGACCATCTAAAATGATGTAATCTACTCCTACCGCAAGCGCAAAATCAATGTCTGCCTCAATATGACTGGCTGCAATTTTGAACCCAATAGGAATACCACCTGTTTGCAATCTGACTTTTTCAGCAAAGGCTGCAAATTCTTCAACAGTACTTAAAAAGGGGAAAGTTGCTGGGCTAATAGCGGTTTGTCCTTCTTCAAGGTCCCTTACTTCTGCAATGTCAGCGGTTACTTTATTGCCTGGCAAATGACCACCAGCCCCTGCTTTTGCGCCTTGTCCTCCTTTAAAATGAAATGCTTGTACATTGTTTAACTTATTCCAGCTAAATCCAAATTTTCCAGAAGCCAGCTCATAAAAATAACGAGAATTATTGCTTTGTTCTTGAGGAAGCATGCCACCTTCACCAGAACAAATACCTGTTCCAGCAATTTCAGCACCTTTTGATAAAGCAATTTTGGCTTCTTTCGATAATGCACCAAAACTCATATCAGAAACAAATAACGGAATGTCTAAAGTTAGTGGTCTATGTGCTTTTTTACCAATTATAACAGTCGTATTTACAGGTTCATCATCCATCAAAGGTTTTGTGGCTAACTGTGCAGGTAAAAATTGAATGCTTTCCCATTTTGGCAAAGTATCTCTATCAACACCCATAGAAGCAGAAGGACCGTGATGTCCTGTTTTACTCAGCCCATTTTTTGCTAAATTTTTGATGTAGCCTGTATATGGCTCTGTACTTTGCGGATTGGTGTCCGCATAAGCTCCTAAATATTCATCTCTGTTAAATGGTTGCGGATTGAACTCTTCAAAGGCTATGACTTGCGCTTTATCCACATAAATTTCTCCATCATTGATTGCTGCGCTGAATTTGTGCAGTTTTTCTTCATTATTGTACGCACTTATACCAGAATCAATTCGATAGTCCCAACCGTGTAAACCACAGATCAAATTGTCGCCATCTACAGAGCCATCACCTAAAAGTGCTCCACGATGCAAGCAACGTCCATAAAATACAGAAAAATTATTTTCATATCGAACAATAACAAGATCAGTGTTTTCTACTAAAGCATGATAAGGCTTACGATTGTCTAATTGGCTAAATGTTGCAATTCTATAGGGATCAACAAGATCAGAATAGGCGGTATGGGCAAAGGAAAGTTGTTTTTTCATATGATTTCTTTTTGATTGCAAAATAAGACTTAAAATATATTATTTTCTATATAGGGGCATATAAATTTGATTCAGACTTATAAACTACTATATTTGTAGTGATAAAATAAATTAATTCAATAGGATTTATTGGTTTTATCACAAATTTTATTATAATCATTTAAAAATTTACAATAATGGGTAAAGGAGATTTAAGGACAAAAAGAGGAAAAATTAACAACGGATCTTTTGGAAATTCAAGATTAAAAGCAAATAACAAAAAGAAATATGCTAGTCCAGTAAAGAAGAAAAAAGAAGAAAAGGAAGAAGCAGCAGCAGCAGAATAGTTGGATTGGATATATAGAAAGGATAAAAATTGAAAAGGGAGAACGTCAAAATTGACTTTCTCCCCTTTTTTCCGTAGTTAGCTAAAAAAGCGTGTTAAAATTGTCCTAGTTTTTAAGTTTTATTGGTTTTACAACGTGTTTACATTGTTTAAGTCTTTGAAAGCTTGAATCAAACGTACTTTGAAGCTTTCCTCTCCTTTTCTCAACCATACTCTTGGGTCGTACTTTTTCTTATTTGGCTTGTCAGCACCATCGGGATTTCCAATTTGTGTTTGCAAATAATCCAAATTATCCACAATATAAGACCTTACTCCTGTACAGAATCCCCATTGTAAATCAGTATCAATGTTCATTTTTATTGCACCATAACCGATTGCCTCTCTTATTTCCTCAACAGTAGATCCAGATCCACCGTGGAAAACAAAATCAATAGGATTTGGACCAGTACCAAATTTTTCTTGAACATAATCCTGAGAATTTTTCAAAATAATAGGCGTCAACTTCACATTTCCTGGTCTGTAAACACCGTGTACATTTCCAAATGCAGCCGCAATGGTGAAGCGATCACTTACTTTTTTAAGTTCTTCATAAGCATAGGCAACTTCTTCAGGTTGTGTATACAATTTAGAGCTATCGATATTAGTATTGTCCACACCATCCTCCTCACCACCAGTAACTCCTAATTCTATTTCAAGAGTCATATCTAGCTTGCTCATTCTCTCAAGATACCTTTTACAAATTTCGATGTTTTCTTCTATCGGTTCTTCAGATAAGTCGATCATATGAGAACTGTACAATGGTTTTCCGTGAACTTTGTAGAAATCCTCTCCGTGATCCAACATTCCATCCATCCAAGGTAATAATTTTTTAGCGCAATGGTCTGTATGCAGAATGACAACGGCACCATATTTATCTGCCATAAAATTTACGTGTTGAGCACCTGCTACAGCACCTGAAATGGCTGCTTTTTGATCTTCATTAGAAAGACCTTTTCCTGCAAAAAAGTGAGCACCGCCATTAGAATATTGAATTATAACAGGCGCATTTAATTCCTTAGCCGTTTCCATAACGGTATTGGTTGAATTAGTGCCTATAACATTTGCAGCAGGTAATGCAAATTTCTTTCTTTTGGCTAATTGGAAGATCGCTTGGACATCATCCCCAGAAACAACGCCAGGTTTAAATTTGATTTCAGTTTCGTTCATTTGTTTTTTTTTGAATTTGAAGTGCAAATTTATTGCAGAATAAATTCATATTTTAAAAAATCTACAATTTTATAGATTTAAAATTCCTAGTTTTGGTGTCAATTACCAAAATTTAGAGGTGTTATGAACATTTATGTCACCTAAATAAAGCGACACAATACGCATTGACGTGCTGTTTACGCCTTATAATACAGGTTATATGACTCAAAAAAAATTGTTTTCAAAATGCCTTAATAAAAACGTCCCTAGTTCTATAATCACGGTTCGACGATTTGACCAAAAATTGAACGAGTATTAAAATCTAATTCCACTCAAATGTAAATCAAATATTTTTAATATTAAAACTTATTTTAATGTGAATATGATTTTGTTTCAATATTTGACATTTTTGTGTGATTTCGGGGGGATAAAATTTTTGGACGGCGAGTATCTTCTTCGATTTAGAAGTCTCCCCGCTGTCCATTGCAATGTTTTTATGCTAGACCTACGAGGTTCAAAACCTCGTAGGTCTAGCATAAAAACATTTCCATTCGCATCGGGCGTATTTTCGCGAATTTGATTTCTCCGTCGTTAATTTCGTCCTCCGCGCTTCCCTTTTTTTTGTAAATTGGCTGTGGCAACCACGAGGGTTGCTCGTACAGTAATTGAATATATTTTTATGTAAATATTATTTGTCGCACAACTTGGATGGAAAAGCATAATTAAAAATAAACTGTAATTTGCAAAATACTGAAAGTCAAAATAATAAGAACATTAGTCAGAATAAAAGAAAAATAAAAAGAAGGATGAACGGAAAAACAGGAATTATAATATTCACAATTTTTATGATCATTTTGGGAAGTTGCCATTCGGACGAATCAAAAACTAATTCTAAAATTGAGAATGTTAGTAATACAGAATCTAAAACAGATACTTTGACAAAACACTTGAAACCTTTCAAAGTGGATTTACCAACCATTGGACTTTTGATGTATAGTGGAGTGCTTCAAAGTGAAGTTATTGCGACATCTGATGTTTTCGCAAAACCAACTGAAGATGGAAAACAACTATTTAATGTGATCACAATTGCTGAAACTGAGAATCCAATTATAACCGAAGAAGGAATCAAAATAGTCCCAGATTATACTTTTAAGAATTGTCCAAAATTGGAAGCTCTTTTTGTTCCAAGTGCTTATGATATGTCTTCGCAAGTGAATAATAGTAAGATTATAAATTTTATAAGAGAAAAAAATAAGGAAGCAAAATATGTTGTTAGTAATTGTGCTGGAGCGCAATTAATAGGAAAATCAGGAATTGCCGATGGATATAAAATTGTTACTTGGATTGGAGGCGGAGAACAACTTCAAAAGAATTTTCCAAAATTAAAAGTACAAAATGACAGTCTTGTAACCTTTGTCGAAGATGGAAAATTCAGTTCATCAAATGGGAATTTAGCGAGTTATATTTCAGCTCTGAATTTAATAGAAAAAATGACTAGCCCAAAACACAGAAAATTTGTAGAATCATATTTATATCTTGAACGGCTTCAAAATTGGAAAGAATAGAAAAATACTGTACAACTGTTATGAGCAATATCATATAATACTAAATCAAAATAAATAAATTACACACCATTCTATGAAAGACAATAATTCTAAAATATCATCATCAGCTAAAGAAAAAGTTGAAGAAAAGGATTTACCAAAGGGTGAAATATTTACCTCAACACAATCAGTAATAATTGATGGTAAAACTATAAACCTAGCTGCTGAAACAGGGACCGTTCAATTACGAGATGAAAAAGATAAGCCCATTGCCTTGTTTGGTTTCACTCATTATAAAAAGACCGATTCAACTGAAAACAGACCCATCGTTTTCGCATTTAATGGTGGACCCTTATCTGCTTCTTTTTGGTTGCATTTTGGGGTTTTAGGTCCAAAACGGGTTGAAATAAATGATCCCAGTTACACAAAACCTGCTCCTTATAAGGTCGTTAACAATGAGTTTTCAATCTTAGATAAAGCGGATCTGGTTATGATAGATCCTATTGGTGTTGGTTTTAGCAAACCTATAGGAAAATCTAAATGGAAAGATTTTTGGGGAGTAGATCAAGATATAAGAAGTATTGGTCTGTTTATAGAGCAGTTTATTATTCGGTCTGAAAAATTCAACGCTCCCAAATATTTATTAGGCGAAAGTTACGGCACCTTTAGAAGTGCTGGTCTAGTGAAACACCTCCAAGATAAAGGGATGGCAATGAATGGGGTCATTATGGTTTCAGCTGTGTTTGAATTGCATGATTTAATGTCTGGACCAGGGAATGATCTTTCGTATTTAATCCATTTTCCTTCTTATGCATCTACTGCCTGGTACCATAATAAAGTAAAAGATAAAGCTGAAAACCTAGAGTCATTTTTAAAGGATGTGAGAAGTTTCACAGAAAATGAATATGCCACTGCTTTGTTCAAAGGAGATCAATTGATTTTAAATGAAAAAGAAGCCATTGCTCAAAGATTGGCCCATTTTTCAGGTTTAAGCAAAAGCTTTTGGCTAAAGGCTGATTTACGTGTTACCAGCAACGAATTTTATCAAGAATTACTGCGCGAAGAAGGACTAACTATTAGTAGACTAGATTCACGATTTACAGGTGTTAATGAAGATTTGTTATCTCAATTTTCGCTAACAGATCCTTGTTTTGATGCTATTATTCCTCCTTACATTTCAGCTTTCAAAGATTATTTATACAATGAATTAAATGTGAGAAAAGATTTGACTTATGCGACTGATGCATATACCAGAAAGGATTTTAAATGGGACTGGAAGCATAAAGGAAATTTAATAATGAATGCACAAGTGGCAATTAGTACATTGCCAGATATGACTTCGGCAATGAAAAGAAATCCGAATCTAAAGATTCTAATTCTAAACGGGTATTATGATTTAGCAACGGTCTTTTATGGAGTAGAGTATTCTATCAATCATATGGGGCTGGATAAAGAATTGAAGAAAAATATCATCATGAAATATTATGAAGCGGGTCATATGATGTATACACATATACCGTCAATGCAAAAACTTAAAAAGGATGTAGATGCGTTTATTGATCAAACTTTGAATTAATAAGAAATGTTCATAACTTGGATTGAAAAATATAATGTGTGTAATGTTCCTAATAACTCCGCTTCATAATTGACTTGATTCTCAGACACGGTATAAATGCCCTGAGCAGTTAGAAAAAATGCGTTGAATAAGAATGGGATTAATAGAATGATGTATATAATGTTTTTGAAGTGGTTAGTTATAATTGTTTATTTAGAATCAATTAAATGAGCTACTCCTTAAGCTGGAATATACAGGTTGCTTTTAAAATAACTCAATTAAAATTACAAAAAACTTGTTTTTCAAGTGTTAAATAATTGATTTTTTCATATAAAATTTTAGCTCATGGAGGAATTTAGTGGAAATGCTTTTAGCTTTTGGCACTTGGCTTTTGACCAATAGCCAAAAGCCAACAGCCACCAATAGCCAACAGCCAAAGACCAACAACGTTTCCACTAAATCCTTTCATGAGCCAAATTTTACTACTAACATTTTGTGGTGAACGAATTGTGTAGATTATAAATGTGATAAAGACAATTTATAATTAACTTAAAGAATCACCAATCGTCCAGTACCGATCTTTTTTCCATTTTCATCTTGCAATTTATACAAATACAAACCTTTTGTAAGCCTACTTCCATCAATCTCAAAGTGATTGCCTGTTTGGTCTTTTATTATGAGGACTGGTCGTCCTGTGGCATCTGTAAGCGTTAGTGTATGCTTCTCATTGTTCCGATTATCAAAACTCAAGAAAGTTCGACCAAAGCTTGGATTGGGTTGTACAAATAAATTGATGACAGACTCAAGCCCATTTCCTCCTTCATTTGGTAGTTCTGATACCATTGTATTAATGACTGTGTTTGTGATGATGGGTGGGTTGAGATCGAAATAAATTCCTGCTCTGTTTTCTATTTTAGTAAATTCAAGCAAAGGTTTGTGAAAACCAATATTGTATTTTAGAAAACCCTGCGAACCCACTAGATTGGCTCCACTATCTGGCAAATAAATATCATTGAAATAGAAGGTGATTTCTCTTGTATTTTTATCGATCAATGTTTGAATCGGATGAGAATGAGCGAGTAGTTCAAAAGTAGAAAGATCGAGATATGGGCTTATTGTGTCTTTGACCATAATGCTAAATGCAGTATCGTTTCCTGTGTTTTGAAAGCGGACGGTATAGTCTAAATTATCTTCCTCAAATAAGGTGTAGCCTTGTGTTCCTTGCCCAACAGGATAGACCAATTTGTCATTGGGATCATAAGAGCAACGCAATTCCCCACTGAATTGGTCTGTATCTGTAAAAAGCACATTGCCATCATTATCCAAAACATCAACAAGACCACTATTGGTGATTTCTATTCCAGTAAACTGTTCAGAAGGCAACTCGACTTCAAGGGTTAAATACTTTCTTTGGCTAGGTGGTAAATTTTCAAACTCCCAATAATAAATGCCATTTTCTTCGTAACTATAGGGTGGAATAGTACTAGTAACTGTCAAAAGGCTGTCTAAAGTAAATGCAATAATACCATCGGCAGATAAATTGCCTGTGTTTGTTATTACTGTTCTTAGAAGAGCATTGTTATTGCAGCGACCGACTGTTTCAATCAGATGTATTTCTGCACTACTAACGGGATTGTTGGGATAAAAACCATAATTGTAATGTTTCGTTGTATCTCCTTCAGTAATGTTGACATTGTATTCAGCCGTTGTTGAAGTCAATTGCCAAAGTGTGTCGGTATCATCATAAGAAAGAACGTAATCTCCATTTTCCACATAAAAAATACCTTGTCCAAATTCATTAGTGTATGCATCTATTGCATTTGGTTCTAAGGAAAGTACTTCATTGCTTATAGGTAATTCACCATTGTCGAATAGACCATTTTGGTTCTCATCTAGAAAGCTATTTGCCACAATTCGTGGGGATTGCCCAATGTCTTTAATTTTAAAAAACCAAGCATCAAGATAACCATTACTATTATTAAAATGACCTTCACTAGAATTACTATTACCCATTATAACAAATTCGTTATTTCCAATATTTAGTAAAGAATGAGGATCTTCATTGTTGCGACCTTTTAACAACCGCCTCCATATTATTTCTCCATTTTCATCTAATTTTATCAACCAAAAGCTAAAACGTCCATAAACAGGGGTAATTATCCCATCTTCATGTACTCTGAAATAATTCAGAGTAGTACTCTTTCCTAAAACTAAAAACCCACCATCTTGACAAGACACAATAGATGCCCCATAATCATGCCAACGTCTATTGTAAATATTACTCCATTCTTCATTGCTATTTGAATCTGTTTTAATAACCAAGACATCATAATAATTTAGGAGTTCTCCTAATTGTTCAAGATTATCTAAAACTTCCTCTTCAAAATCATCATTGCTAGTATCATTCGCATCAGTTGTTCCTACAAAAATATAACTACCGTCTTCAAGTACTTCAACTGATTTTGAAGTCTCATCACTGTTTTCATAACCATAACTATTTTCTTCTAGTAATGTTCCTGATTCATCTATTTTTATACACCATATATCATTTCCCCCTATATGTGACTGAACATCTCCATCTGAAGAATTAGATCCGCCAGTAACTAAAAAATTTCCGTCTGTCGTTTTTAATATGGATAAAGCCACTTCATTTTTACTTCCACCATAATTTTGTTCCCATAAAAGCTTCCCATTTCCATCTATTTTAATAATCCAATAATCAAGATTACCATAACTGTCTACAATACCATCATTTGACGAGGATTGCCCAGCAATAAAATAAGTATCATTTTCTGCTTTAGTTATTGTCCAGGGTTTATCAGATTTATTACCACCATAGTTTTGTTCCCAAATTAAATTGCCACTGCTGTCTAATTTAATGATCCAATAATCTCGAAAACGGCTGTCAAAAACTTCTATAGAGTAATTTCCTCCTACATCTCCATCAATTGAACGGGAGCATCCTACAACAATGTATCCTCCGTCGGGTGTATTGATTACTGCTGTGGCTTCTTCATCTTCTGAGCCACCGTACTTTTTTTCCCACTCTAGGTCAAAGTTGCTGTCCAACTTTAATATCCAATAATCAAGATGATTTTCGCTTGTATCAGTTGTATCAAATACTGTAGTAGTACCAACTGCAATGTATCCGCCATCGGGTGTGGTTTCCAAAGAAAAGGTTCCATCATTGTCAGGACCACCATAATTTTTTTTCTGTTCGATGAGTACCTGAGCAGAAAGTTGATGTCCAGTGAGGAGTATTAAAATAAAAAGGTATAGGGTATGTTTTGTGAAATGGGGCATAATTTATTGATGTTATCATATTATTTAAAAATCCCAAGCCAGCGAAAATGCGAGCCTGTGATTCTTCTTATATTGACCTAACATTAATGCTGGTCAAATTAAGTATAGGGAATGATAAATATAATGAAATTTTTTATACTTGTTAGTTCAAATTTATCAAATGGATCGCTCACACAGCGAAATAGGTATATGAAGGATTAAACTGGTATTTTATAAACGATTTTTGTGATGACGTTTTGTGTGCAATTTTAAAAAAATTACTATTTCTGTTTTAAATAAAGCTTCCGCCATAACTTTTCCATTGGTCCAAATCTGAAAAATTTTGTCCAAAGAAGTGAAAAGATGATTTGAAAAACAACAACTCCCAGCACAACTAAAATTTGCTCTTTGCGCTCTAATTTTCCAAATAAGCCCAAACCATATCCATAAAAAATGAAAGAGCAAATGAGTGTTTGACCCAAATAGTTGGTCAATGCCAATTTGCCCAAACTTGATAGTATTTTTCTCTTCCAAGCAAAAAAGGGAGTTTTTACCATTATCTGAATCATTGCGGAATAGAAAATAGCGACGAAGATGGAACCCACATAATTGTAATTACTTCCACCAAACATAGAATGTTCAAAGGACCAATTGTGCGCAAAATGTTGTTGTATTCCATACAGTATAATTGGAAATCCAATGCCTGCTGAAATTAGAGCTGTGATTGCATAAAACTTATTGCTCTTTTTTGCCGTGAGAAAATCCCATTTGTACAAAGCCATTCCCATAAGCATCATGCCTGCTGCACGCCAAAAGGTATAAATGCCAAACAAAATGGTCTGTGCCAAAAATGCTCTAGAAGCTCTGAATGGAATCAGTTGGAAAAAGCTTACTTGATACTTTGCTACTTCTTCAGCAGTTTTTTCGGAGTTGGGACGCCAATCTTGTAAATCTTGGTAGGCATCGTTGGGCATGTATTGAAGTGAAATTTCTAGTAAATAAAAAATAAGTGGCGGAACAATTAACAATACGATCCCTATTTTGAATAGGGTGGAGGCTTTGAGGTTTCTTGCAAAATATAGAATAAATGCACACAAGGCGTATCCCACTAAAATATCTCCTTGCCAAAAGAGATAAGCGTGAATCATTCCGATAACCAATAACCAAAAATTTCTTTTGTAATGTAAAATGGCAGGGTGAATGTCTTTTTTCTCTGCATTTTCACAAAAAAGAACAATTCCAGCTCCAAAGAGCATAGAAAAGATGGCCATAAATTTTGAATCCGCAAACAAATGACTAAAAAACCAAACCCAATAATTTGCCCCTTCCAAACTTCCATAAGCCGTAGGATTTCCATACGCTGCTTCAATCATAGAAAAGCTTTGGATGTTCATAACCAAAATGCCAATCAAAGCAAGTCCTCTCAGGACATCTAAAGATTCTATTCTAGTTTGTGTTTGCATGTTGTGCTGCTATCAGTTGTGTTATCACTTGTGTGTAAAGTAAGAAAAATAATTGGTTGCCAAAAAATAATGCCCATCTAACAACTAATGTCAGATGGGCATTTATAACTAGGAGCAAAGGCTCCAAAATTTAAATTTGTTTCGACTATTTGACTATATTATAAAGCTTTTTCGAAGGTTTCTGATCGTTCATTTTCTAAACTCATAGCATAGTAATTAGATTCAGTTTCTTGATTGGAAGGATCTAGATTACTATAGTTTTCATTCATTGCAATCTCTTTTTCTTTATTGAAAATTCCTTTTTCAAATACCTTTAACTTTTTTTTGATCTTTAAGCCGATTTTCTCTCGGATAAAACGTTTCATTTTTAAATCTTTTGGGGTATCATAAAATATAAGTACGAGGACCATAAATGATCTATGCATTTTCTCTGGTCTACTTTTCCTTTATGCACATACTTATTTGTAAAAATAAATTACACAAAAACTTCCTTTTTTGTGTGTTTAGAAATGATGTAAAACAAATTCTAATAATTAACTCTAAATAGGCTTTAAAATTCCATTTGGTCGCCGATGTGAAAACATACTGCCAGCTTAACGTTACTATAATCAAGAGGAAGTTTGTTTTTTTGCACTGCATCTCGACAGAAGATCAAAAAAAATCAGATTAAAAACTGTAAATCTATTTGTTCAATATTTCTTAGGGACAAATGATGAATAAGTGTCTGATTTTAACCAAAGAGATTTTTTTAAATACTAGCGGTTCCCCGCCGGGACGAAAAACGTAGGCATAGCAGGGCTCTGACGAGGCTTTTCAACCGGTCCGCCAGTGCGGAAGTATTTTGAAAAATATCAAAGGTTAAAACTGACAGTTATTAATTCTCTGTCCCTTAGATCAAAAGTTTCACTTTATGGATTGGTTGTCATTTGATAGCCAATATCTTAATTTACTTACAATTAAATGTTTTGTTGTTGTTGTTGTTGTTATTGTTGTTGTCATGGTTGTTGTGTTAAAATTTTATAAAAAAAAGCCCGACCAAATAATTTTGGTCGGGCTTTTCTATTTTTTTTAATATTTTTCAATATTAATAACAATAAGTATACCGACCTTTACTATGTGTTGCATCTACATTACCAAAATAATCTGAATAATCTGTTTCGAAAGATTTGTTTCTGCCTAAGCAAGAACTAGATAACAACACATCACTAATACCCTCCAGATTCCACGATTGGGTGGAAAAGCTCATTGAACTTTCGAGGGTTAATATGTTATTAAAATTTTGAATCATAGTAAAAGATACAGTTTTGTTATTATATATAAACCTTTTCTAACTTATGCTAGTATTTGTGAAAAAAAGTTGCTTTTAAATTAGAGAAATCGTGTTTTAAACGAATTACGATACAAATATAAATAAAAATTCGGTATAGTAGGTTAATTTATTGTTAAGTTATGCAGTTTTTTTCAAATGGTGGCATTGGTCAATGGCGTTTTTGGTGTGAAATTTGCCATTTTACTTAACTTAACTTAATATTAACAATATAAAACGGGCACTTATAGTCAATGTTTGGGACATTTTGCTATTTTTGTTGTGTCTGCTAATATGTAGGGCGGTGTCTTTCATTGTCTTTAACACTAAACAGGATTATTAACCAATAAAATAATATATGAAACTGATTCATCTTTTTTGTTTCTTGGTATGCCTTAGCTGCACACTGCAAGCGCAAACCAATAATCAATCCCAATCAAAAATCAAATTTACGGAGTTCACTTTGGACAATGGTTTAGAGGTTGTTCTACATCAGGACAAGTCTACTCCTATTGTTGCGATTTCCGTTCTTTATCATGTCGGATCTAAGAATGAAAAGCCAGATAGAACTGGTTTTGCTCACTTTTTTGAGCATTTGCTGTTTGAAGGCTCTGAAAATATAGCTAGAGGAGAATTCTCGAAATACATTGAGAATGCAGGAGGTACTCTTAATGCTTTCACTAATTACGATCAAACATTTTATTTTGAAAAATTGCCGTCCAATCAATTTGAGTTGGGCTTGTGGCTAGAATCTGAAAGAATGTTGCACGCGAAAGTAGAGAATGAAGGTATTGAAACTCAAAGAGAGGTTGTTAAGGAAGAAAGACGTCAAAGAATTGAAAACAGGCCTTATGGTGGTTTGGTTGCTGAAACAATGAAGCGTGTTTACAAAGAACATCCTTATCAATGGCCAGTGATTGGATACATGGAGCATTTAAATGCAGCTGAGGAAAAAGATTATGTAGATTTTTACAAAACTTTTTACGTGCCTAACAATGCCGTTTTATCAATTGCAGGAGATATTGAAATTGATGAAGCTAAAAAGTTGGTAGAGAAATACTTTGGTGAAATTCCAAGAGGGAAAGGTAAAGTTCCTCGTCCAACTATTGTTGAGCCACAACAAACTAAAGAAATTGTTGATACTGCTTATGATAATATTCAATTACCTGCTGTTGTGATGGCATATAGAGTGCCTGAGGCTGGAACACCTGATTATTATGCATGCGATATGTTGTCAATGGTATTGTCACAAGGACAAAGTTCAAGATTGTATAGAACAATGGTTGATGACAAGCAATTGGCAATTCAGGCAGGAGCATTTCCTTTTGGATTAGAAGATCCAGGTGTTACTTTGGCTTATTGTATTACAAATGCAGGTGTAGAGACAAAAGACGCTGTTGAAACAATGACAGAGGAATTTAACAAAGTTGGAAAAGAATTAATTACAGAAAAAGAGTTTCAAAAATTACGTAACCAAATTGAAAATGATTTGGTGAACAATTATGCTTCTTTATCTGGTATTTCTCAAAGCTTAGCAGAGTATAAAACTTACCAAGATGATGCTAATTTAATTAATACAGAAATTGAAAAATATTTAGCCGTATCTAGAGAAGATATTCAAAATGTTGCTAAGAAATATTTTACTGATGACAATAGAGTTGTACTTTATTATTTACCGAAGCCAGCTGATGCACCAGCAGAAGAGGGTAATGCAGATGATACGAAATAAGTAAAACTTTTTGTTAAAATAAAATCATCAGATTATTAAAATATAAATGAAAAAAATGAAAAAATATATAAGCTTAATTATACTATTGTTATTTTGTGCATCAAATATTCAAGCACAAAAATTAGATAGAAGTAAACCACCTAAGGCAGCCCCTGCTTCAAAAATTGAATTGGGTTCTTATGAATCTTTTACAATGGACAATGGGTTACAAGTTTTTGTTGTAGAAAATCACAAATTGCCCCGAGTGTCTTTCCAACTAAGTGTAGATGCTGATCCTCAAATGGAAGGAAAAAATGCGGGAATTGGGGACATTGTTGGTTCGTTGATCAGAACAGGAACAGCCAATAAATCCAAAACAGAAATAGATGAGGAAATAGATTTTATTGGAGCGACTTTGAATCCAAGTTCAGATGGTATATATGCAGCTTGTCTTTCAAAGCATTCAGATAAGTTGTTGGAATTGATGTCGGATGTTTTAATGAATCCAACTTTCCCAGAAGAAGAGTTGGAGAAGGTTAAAAAGCAAACGATTTCTGATATAGAATCTCAACAAACAGATCCTACAAGTATTGCAAGAAATGTTGCGAAGGTATTGAGATATGGCAAGGATCATCCTTATGGTGAAGTTAAAACAGAAGAAACGGTTACTAATATTACAGCAGAAGCTTGTAAAGACTATTTTCAGTCAAAATTTTTGCCAAACCAGTCTTATTTAGTGATTGTTGGAGATATGACTGTTAGTGATGCAAAATCAAGGGCTGAAAAATATTTCGGTAGCTGGAAAAAAGGAAAAATTGTTAAGATGGAGTATGCTACTCCGAAAGCTCCTCCTTCAACAGAAGTTACATTTGTGGACAAAGCAGGTGCGGCACAATCTTATATTTTGCTTACTTATCCTGTAAATTTGAAACCAGGTTCGGAAGATGTAATTAAGGCAAGAGTTATGAATAGTATTCTTGGTGCAGGAGGTTTTTCTTCAAGATTATTCCAAAATTTAAGAGAAGATAAAGCTTATACCTATGGTGCTTATTCTTCACTGAGATCTGATAAATTAGTTGGTGCATTTACTGCTGGTGGTTCTGTTAGAAATGAAGTGACAGATAGTTCTATTGTTGAGTTTTTATATGAAATGAATAGAATTGTTGATGAAGACATTTCGGAAGATGACTTGCAATTGACTAAAAACATTTTAACAGGTAATTTTGCTCGTTCTTTAGAAGATCCAAAAACGATTGCTAGGTTTGCATTGAACACGGCGAGATACGATTTGCCAAAAGATTACTATGCTACTTATTTAGAAAGATTAGATGCAGTTACGATTAAGGATGCAAGGGAAATGGCTCAAAAATATATTAAGCCAAATAACTCATATATATTGGTTGTAGGAAGCAAAGGAGAAGTTGCGGATAAATTAGCGAAATTTGGCAAAAGTGAAAAAATCAACTACTTGGATTTCTTAGGAAATAAAGTGGAGGAAGTAAAGGCAGAAGTTCCTGATGGTGTTACAGTTGAATCTATTGCTAAAAAATACGTTGAAGTTACAGGTGGTGAAAAGAATTGGAAAAATGTGAAAAATTTATCAACTTCTATGAAAACATCTGCACAAGGAATGGACGTTTTTATTAATTCAATTAAGGCTGGTGATAAACTTGCTGAGAAAATAGAGTTAGGAAATGGAATGACCTTTTCAGAAAAGATAGTTAATGGTGAGGTAGGTTCTGAAAAAGGGATGCAAGGCAACAAAGATTTTACGAAAGAAGAGGCTTTAGTAGAGTTGACAAAGGCAGCAATTGCACCAGAATTGGAATATGGTAAATCATTCAAAACGGAATTGAAAGGAATGGATAAGGTAAATGATGAATTGGTGTATGTTGTGGAGGTTGTAGACCCTGCTGGTACCAAGTCAACAGATTATTTTTCTCAAGAAACTGGTTTGAAAGTAAGAACGGTTGCTGTTGAATCTACGCCACAAGGAGATGTGTCTATAATTACAGATTTTATGGATTATAAAGAGGTTGAGGGTGTTTCATTTCCTCATAAATTAAAGCAAACTGCAGGACCACAAATTATGGATATAGAAGTGGTAGAAATCAAAGTTAATAGTAAAATTGACGATGCTGTATTTGAAGCGAAGTAAGAATTAAGGAGTTACTCCTTAGTTATACGATAAAAAAAACGGACTTGCCAAAAGCAAGTCCGTTTTTATTTTATCTTTTTCTAAACTGTTCAAATGATTCCCAGTATTTGTCCTTGTAAATATCATAGCTTAAATCAATTTTGTCGGCATATTTTTGTTCAAATGAGTACAGAACTTTAGAAGGTTTTCTAAAATCTTTGCAAGCGAAATAGACTTCCCTTTCACTGTTAGCAGTTTGTCTTCCAATATTTAAATATCCATCAGAATCTTTGAGTTCGAGTAAAATTTCATCTTCAATTTGATTCATCAATTCACTGGTCTCAGTGTCGGGCATTCCATTATGCTCTTCACCATCATATTTTAATATGACCACTGAAATCCAAGGATGTGAAGCTTTTCTGTCCCATTCAAGTAAGTCTGCATTTATTACTGCAATTAATGGATTTCCATTTTTGAGTTTGGCTTTAAGTAATGAGAAACTATCTTTTTCTGTATAGTTTCTTGTTCCTTCATATTTTTCTAGAAATTCTTTTTCTCTCCATATTAAAAAGTCTTTTAATTTTTTGATTGGAATTAGTTCTTGTGTTGCTGTGTCCTTTCCAGCCATCGTTAAATCATCTATGGTTGTGGCAAAGTTCAATTCACCCAAAAAGTTATCGAGAAAAATATAGCATCCATTGAGCACTACGTCCTCATTGTCTTCATTTAAATCATTGTGAATAATTGTTATGTCTATTTTGTCTGGGAAGCTTGAATTTTCATTTGGATAGAAGCTGATGTTTTCACTACTAAAATCATAACCAGCCATTTGAATACCCAAATTTTTAATATCTGAAGCAGGCTTTAGAGCGGTGAATTTCCAATTGTTAATAACTGGTGCAGCCTCGACTAATCCTTCAACAAAAACAATGTTTTTAATTACACCATCAGGAGTTAAGATCAACTCAGCAGTGTTTTCGTCAAGCATTCCTGTCAAATAAAAATAGTCTTCTTTAAGTTGGTCAAGTTTAGGCGCAAGAATCTCAAAAAAATCTTTTTCAATATTGCCCTTTTCTTTGACCACTTTATAGAAGCTTTGCTCATTTTTTTGAAACCAATTCCAGAAATCTTCATACGAATTTATAGAATCGTCCTTTTTGCCAAATATTTTTTTTAAGAAACTCATTTGTATTGCTTTTTCAATCTATAGTCAAACTGTTAATTTATATTGAATACAAAGATACGTTGAAACATTTAAACATAAATGAAAATTTTATTAGTCATTTTTTGCCCTCCGTCGCCAAGTTCATTCTCAAAGTTGTGACACTACGGAAGAGAAATAAGTCATATTTATACTTAGTTTTTTTCGTATTATACTGAATATTAGATATTTGTGAGTGAATATTGCATAATAATGTGTTTCAATGTAATAATTGTAACTAAATTTTGTTTAATTGATATATGAGTCTACTCCAGAAAGATAAAAAATCAAAAATGTTTTTTTTAGCGACCTTTCCATCTTTCTCAATCCGCTGATGCTAAGGCATCAACGAATCTCAAAAAATGTAAATATCATCTAAAAAATTCCATTTTGTGAAGATTATCTCTTTTTGGAGTAGACTCATTTAATATGAAAATTTGCAACATAAGTCTGGTAAGCCTTTCAACATTTCTAAGCAGAGAAAAATCGAAAAGTCGTTTTGATTGTTGATGAAAATTTAAGACGGAAAAGGACAGTTAGAGGATGAGTTTATTGACAGGGTGCTAATTTCAACTAGAAAAACGCAATGAGACATTTTACTGAGTCTTTTATTGAAAATATAATAAATAGTATTGCAAATCCTGTATTTGTAAAGGATGAGGAGCATAAATTTATTTTGACAAATAAGGCATTTGATAAGTTTATGGGTTATTCTAAGCTGGAGTTACTTAATAAAACGGATTATGATTTTTTTCCAGTAGAGGAAGCTGACGTATTTCGAGAGAAAGATCAACAGGTTTTTGAAACTGGGGAGGAGAATATTAACGAAGAGAATGTTACTGTTGCAAATGGGGATATACATATTATATCCACAAAAAAAAGGGTTGTAGAAGACAATGAAGGAAACAAATTTTTAGTTGGTGTTATTCGTGATATTACAGAAAAAAAGACATTGCTGGATGCCTATCAAAAGAGCAATATAATGCTTGAAAATTATGTTCATATGGTTTCTCATGAGTTAAAATCTCCATTGCGAACAATCCTTAATTTCTCAAATTTATTAAGTCAAGTTAAATCAGATAATTTACGACCAGATCAAAAAACGCATCTTGAGTTTATTTCAGGATCAGCAAAAGGCATGAATGTCTTAGTTATGAATTTGTTGCAATTTTCAATTGTTAGCAATCAAAAAATAGATATTCAACAAATTATTAGTAGTAGATATTTCACTGTCCTAAGTTATACTATAAATTTTGGATGGCTAAAAATATTAAATCGTAAATCGTAATTCGTAATTCGTAAATCGTAATTCGTAATTCGCAATTCGCAATGAGACAAGGCATGCCTTGTCTCTACATGGTGGTTTGATTCAAAATAATTCATAACGCATAATTCGTCGTTAGACAAGGCATGCCTTGTCTCTACATTGGTTGTGGTTGAATTCAAAATAATTCATAACCCATAATTCATAACTCATAATTCTCTAAAACCCTTTCAAATCTATACGCTCTGAAACAAACATATTCACCCGTTTTTTCATTTTTTTCTGAATGATTTTAAAATGATGTTCTTCTTCGGGAGTGATTAATGAAATGGCTTCGCCTGGGTTTTCCGCACGACCCGTTCTACCGATTCGATGAACGTAATCTTTGGGAGATCGTGGCAGTTCGTAATTGATGACGTGTGGTAGAAATTCAATGTCAATTCCACGGGAAAGTAAATCTGTTGCAACCAATACTTTCAGTTTTCCATTTTTGAAAAGTTTCAAAGTTTCAGTTCTATTTCCCTGACTTTTTTTACTGTGAATGGCCTTTGCATTTATTCCATTATTGGATAATTTGCTTGCAACAAGATCTGCTTGATAAACGGAAGAAGTAAAAACCAAAACTTGTTTCATATCATTGTGCTTTATTAAATAACGCAACAATGGTCCTTTCTTCTCCAATGTGACAAAATAGGCATATTGATTAATTAAATCAAAATGATCTTCTTCAGATTCTACGTTTATAACCAAAGGGTTTTTTAGTAAAATTTCTGTTATGTTTTGAACGTCAGGGCTAAGTGTGGCAGAGAATAATAAATTTTGTCGTCTCTTAGGTAATTGTTCAAAAATTTTATCCATCTCTTTTTTAAATCCTAAATTAAGCATTTTATCAGCCTCATCTAAAACGAGAATGCTGAGGGATGAAAGGTGAAGAGCATTGGTGTCTAAAAGCTCTAACAGTCTACCAGGTGTCGCAACCAATATATTTACATTTTGGAGTGCCTTCATTTGAGGATTTATCGAAACGCCACCGTGTACCGCAAGCGATCTGACACGAAAAGGTGACAAGGTGCTAAGTTCTCTGAAAACCGTTACAACTTGAACGGCTAATTCACGGGTTGGAACCAAAACCAATGCATTTATATGCCTGCTTTGGGCGATTGGCTCTCTTTCCAAATTCATTATCACAGGCAATACGTAACTTAGGGTTTTTCCTGAACCAGTTTTTGCAATTCCAAGTACATCTTTTTTCCTTAGAATCGCTGGTATTGCTTGCTCCTGAATGGGGTAGGGCTTGGTGAGCTTTTGATCGTAAAGTGTTTTTAATAGATAAGAGGACAATCTCAATTCGGTAAAAGACGACATAGTGTTTTTTTGTGTTTAATATAGATTGGTAAAGTTATAACTTATTCTTAGTTTACCTATTCTCGTACTCATTTTTCGTCAATCTAAGTACTTGGACATAAATAATCTAATGATTCAAAATAAAATTTTTTTGATTTGCTAGTGGTCCGACATTTCGGAAAAAAAGTCAAGCATAGCAGGGCTACGGTTTACTTTTTTGACCGGTCCGCCGGTGCGGACGGAAATCAGAAAAGATAATTTTTGAATGTTAGATTATTTTTGTCCGAGTACTCATACTGAATTAGTGTATGGTAGTTTCCATCTTTTGAGATATGGTCTTTTAATTCAGCTTCTTTAATCATTCCATTTTTTATCATCACCTTTCCAGATGACGGATTTTGTTCCATGTGATTGGAGTAAATTTTATGAAGATTGAGCTGCTCAAAACCGAATTTTATAATTGCAGTTGTAGCTTCTGTTGCATAACCCAAGTTCCAAAAAGGCTCTGCAATCCAATAGCCAATTAAAGCCCGACTGTAAGGTTCGATGCTTAAAGAAATGCCTCCTATAAAAGCAGGATCAGATTTTAGGTTGATCGCAAAAATATAATTGCTTCCTTTTCTCAAACCCTGATGTGCCATATTAAGCCAAAAAATTGCATCTTTTTCATAGTAAGGAAGTGGCAAAGTTGTTGTGTCAGATATATTTTTGTTATTGGCATACTCTACAATCTAAAGAATGTCTGTCGCGCTCAATTCTCTTAGAAGTAATCTGTCGGTTTTTAATTGGGGTAATTTCTCCACTATTATAGTAGCATTTATGCCTTCGTAGCAAGCCTTTTGCGAATTCTACTCAAAGACTCTGGCTTGATTCCAAGATAACTTGCAAGCTGATACTGTGGAACTCTATTTAATAAGTTGGGTTTTGTTTTTATTAAATTCAAATAACGTTCTTCGGGTGAAGAGGTCATAAAATTGGCAAACATTTCTTGCTGCTCTTTCAGTTGTTCTTCTGTTGAAATTCTACATATGGTTTCAAATCGTGGAAATCGTTTATACAATTCTTTCTCTTGTTGACTTGTGGTATAAGTGCAACTAGTATTCTCTACACATTCTAAGTAATAATTAGAAGGCGTTTTTTGTAATATGTCAGTACTGCAAGATACAGGTTGGTTTTCTGTATAGAAAAAGACAGTTTTTTCTTCTCCATCTTTCAAGTAGTATTTTCTGATACATCCCTTTATTATGTAGTAACATTTGGAGGATACTTCTCCCTCTTTAAGGAGGATCGTTCCTTTTTTAAAATGCTCTATTGTTTGCATTTCATTTATTGCCTGTTGCTCTTCCTCCGAAAAATTGAATTGAGCCAATTCCTTATTTTCTTCGTTTTCAGTTGTTTGTATATTCATATTCGCTGCCTAATAATTGTATTAGACATAAAAATATGCTTTATTTTTTGGATTTGCAACAAATGTAAGATTGATGACTAACCTACCTTTATAATCACATTGCCAGTTTTGTATCCTTTTTCGACATATCTGTAAGCATCTGCAATTTGTTCGAGTGGGTAAATTCTGTCTATTACTGCTTTAAATTTGCCTTGTTCGATCAGGTCTTTGATGAAATTTAAGCTGTCTTTTATGTCCTTAGGTATTGGAAATATTACTTTTTTATTTCCAACGAAACAGGTGGATATAGAGTAAAATATATTAGAAGCCATCCATCCTAATTCAGATGAGATATAAATGCCTTTGTCTTTTAGGATAGGTTTGCATTTATTGAATGTGCTTTTGCCAACAGTATCAAAAACATAATCATACTGTTCTTTTTCTTTGGTAAAATCCTCTTTTAGATAATCAATCACTCTATCTGCACCAAGCGATTTAATCAAAGGAATATTTTTTGTATCACATACTGCAACAACTTCTGCGCCCAAGTATTTTGAAATTTGGAGCGTGGCAGAACCGATGGCGCCAGTCGCACCATTTATAAGAATTTTTTGATCCTTTTTTATGTTTACTTTGTTTATAGTATTGTAAGCGTAATGTGTACCTTCAGCACATGCAACGGCTTCTTCATAACTCAAATTTTCTGGAATTTTTAATATTGCTTTTTCTTCTGAAATGCATAAATATTGCGCCTGAGAACTCAAAACTTGATCGTCAAATCCAAAAATTTTGTCTCCAATTTTAAAGGATTTTACATTTGGTCCAACTGTCTCAATTTTGCCTGCAAAGTCCGTTCCTGGAATCGTTTTTCTTGGCTTAAATAATCCAATTACAAATCGCATTATAAATGGTTTTGCACTAAGGTTCGCACAATCCGTTCTGTTAACAGTAGTTGCATTTACACGTACCAGTACTTCATTTTCTTTTGGAGCTGGCTTGTCAACTTCTTTGAGTTGAAGCACATCAGGAGAACCGTATTTTGTATAGACTATTGCTTTCATTTTTATATATTTTGTAACTCAATTTTTATTTGCCTAATATATTTGTATTTTAAATTAAAAGAAGCGTAGGCTAGTCAAAATCGGGTGGCGTGCGTAGGCATAGCGCACGGGACCATTATTTTGACAAGAATTTGGCTTTGGTCCGACATTTCGGCTTTTTTTCGACTGAAAAAGTAAGAGACAAAATCACAAAACTACAACAAAACCTATTGATTACAACTAATTATCAAGACCGAAAAGCAGACGAAACTTATGTTTGTAAAATAACAACTTTTCCTTTAGCTTTACCGTCAATTAAAGATTGAAATGCTTTGGCAGCATCTTTCAAAGAATATTTTTTATCAATAACAGGAACGAGTTTGCCATCATTGTACAATTTGTTTATTATACCCAAATCCTTCTTGTTTTGTTCATGCATTAAAATGCCCATTTTTTTATTGCTGAAAACAGAAATCAGGCTTCCAAAAATCAGTGTTTGGAGTAATTTTGGTACAAAACCACCAGTCATCACAAATGCACCTTTGGAATTTAAAGAACGTTTGTAATCAAAAATGGAGTGGGGTGTTACCAGCCCAACAATCAGGTCATACTGTTTACCGTTTTTGGTAAAATTTTCTTTGGTATAATCAATTACATGATCGGCTCCGAGTGAACGCATCATTTCTAATTTTTCGGTATTGTCAACTCCTGTGACTTCTGCACCATAGGCTTTTGCAATTTGAATTGCGAAGCTTCCAGTACTTCCTCCAGCTCCAATTATCAATACCTTTTGCCCTTTTTTTAATGGTTCATTGTAGTTCAAGCTTTGCAAGGCTACGACTGCCGCTTGTGGTATAGATGCTGCGTCCTCAAAACTTAAATTAGAAGGCTTCAACATCAATGATTTTTCAGGAGCACAAACATATTCTGCAAGACCACCCCAACGATACATAACATCCCCATAAACATCATCACCAACTTGAAACAGTGTTACATTTTTACCAATTGCTTCAACTTTCCCCGCTATATCAGAACCAAGAATATTGTATTTGGGTTTTAGCAAACCCCACATTCGAACATAACTTGGCGAGGCTGTCAAAAATTCTACATCTGAAGCATTTAGTGAGGTCGCATAGATTTTTATCAATACTTCATTATCTTTAGGTTCAGGTTTTTCTACCTCTTTAAGTTGAAGTACATCAGGAGAACCATATTTTGTGTAGACAATTGCTTTCATTTATTTTTTGTTAATGCAAAATTTTTTATTTCACACCAAAATTAGATTACAGGATATTGTTTTTCATTGACTTTGGTTAAGAAAGGAAATTTTATTGTATTGTAGAGACAAGGCATGCCTTGTCTCCCTTGATGTTTCAGGGCAAATGTTATCCCTTGTTATTTCAAGGCAAATGTCATTTTCTGCTGTTTCAGGACAAACCCCAAATTAGTAGGGAGACAAGGCATGCCTTGTCTCTACTGTGATTGGACATTTTCAATCTCCGTGATCCAAATTGTAATAATCAGAGCCTGTCAAATTACATTTTATAAATTCATTGTATTGTGACTGATTTAAATTTAGCTGTTTTGCTAATTTTTTTGCTTTTGAAGGACCAAAATTTGAACTGTGATTGTTTGGAATTTTTACTGTTGTAAAATATTCATCATGTATGTATATTTTACCCATCCAGTGCTTCGATTTTTTGTTTTTAATGGTAGGCTTTATTTTTTTAAAATAGCAACACGAACCTCTTTCTCAGTAAAATTTTCAAACGCCATTTAGCATAAGTTTAGAAGTTAAAATTTCTTTAATCTTAACTGCTTTTGAAGAAAGCTTGTGTTTTTCGATAAACAATTCTTCGTAAAGGGCATCTAAATCATTTTTTAAATCATCTATTACTTCCATAATATTGGGAGAATAAGCAAATAAATTTAGATCGGGAATTGAACCAACATAATCTCCATCTTCTTTTTCAAATTCTATTTTCAATGGTGATTCAAATTCTAAATTATTAGTACAAGTCAGATAATAAAATACATTCCCATCATCAAAAGTACGATCAATTATATGACTCACTTTAAAACCATTTTTGAAAAATGTATTTAAATCATTAAAAACGGTTTCTTTATGTTCATGCACAGAGCTTTTAAGAACAACCTCATCTTTGTCAGATGAACATTGAAACAAATAGGTCTCATCCTTTTTAATAATTTCGCAAACAAGCATAACTGAATTTTAGTATAAACATACTACATTTGACCAATAATATCAAGATTAGTTTAAAATATAAGTATCATACCGTAGAGACAAGGCATGCCTTGTCTCCCTCGCTGTTTCAGGACAAATGCTATCGCTTGTTGTTTCAAGGCAAACGTCATCCTCCGCTGTTTCAGGATAAACCCCAAATTATTAGGGAGACAAAGCATGCCTTGTCTCCCTCGTCGTTACCACTAGATTTTACTATTCCGAATAATTTTATTACACCGATAATGCAAATAATTTACCATAATCCAAAAGTTTTTAAAGGCTTTGTTTCGGGTTTGTTTGTGGTGGTAGCGGTAGTAAATTTGTTGCGCTATTCCCGCCAATTTGAACAGTCCGTAAACCTCGTAAAAATCCCAGTTATTGATTTTTAAATTCATTTTATCCAAATAATATGCTCGTACTTCTTCTCTGGAGAACATACCTTCAACATTGGTCGGTGACCGTCTCATTGCCCTCATAATAACGTTGTCATCGGCTTGCACCCATTGAGCTAATGTATTTCCCAGGTCCATTAAAGGATCGCCAAGTGTGGCTAATTCCCAATCCAGCATTCCTATTATTTTTCTGGGATCATTGGGGTCAAAGACCAAATTATCGAATCTGAAATCATTGTGGATGACGCAAGTTGTGATGTCTTCAGGGGTGTGTTCTTTCAGCCAATCCATTACCTTAGTAAATGCAGGGACGTTCCAGGTTTTTGCTTTTGTATATCTTTTGCTCCAACCATCAATTTGTCGTTTGCAATAGCCTTTTCCACGTCCCAATTCTGCCAATCCTGTTTTTTTATAATCTACTTTATGCAATTCAACGAGCTTGTCTAGTGCATTTGTACACATTGCATTTGTCAAATCTTTATCTAAATGCATCCCTTTGGGAAAATTAGACCTTGGAATGATTCCGATCAATTTTTCCATTATATAAAAATCACAACCAATAACAGATTCGTCTTTACAAAGTGCAATCATTTTGGGTACATACGGAAATTCATTTTTTAAACCATCTTGGATTTTATATTCCCGAACCATATCGTGAGCGGATTTTGCCTTTGTACCATCAGGAGGTCGTCTCAAAATCAATTCCAAATTTGAATAACTTAGGCAATAAGTCCAATTTGACGCACCGCCTGTATATTGTGTAACTTCAGGCAATCCGTTAGGTAAATCAATTTGTGGTCTCAACCAATCATCGACTTGCTGGATGTTTAGCTCTTCTCCTTTTTTTACCGCCTTTGATTTATCTAATATTGATTGGTTTTGACTCATTTTGATTGGTGTTTTGAATTGTTTTTCATGTTCTTTATTATTTTTTTGGACGGCGAGTATCATCTTCGGTTTAGTTGTCTCCCCGCTGTCCGTTGCAATGCATTTATGTGTGCTTGCAAGATTGGGCAACCGCAAGGGTTGCCCCTACGCACACATAAATACATTTCCACTCGCATCGGGCGTATTTTCGCATATTTAGCTGCTCCGTCGCCACTTTCCTCCTCCGCGCTTCCCTTGCTGCACTGTATAGTTTTTATCTAATGTTATTTATACTTTGCCAATTCAATCCTTGCAACCAAGCCACGATGTACAGCATCAGGACCATCAAAAATTCTCATGATTTTACCATTTGCAAAAATATGTGCTAAGGGTGTGTCCTGCGAAACACCAGCTCCACCAAATATCTGTATGGCTTCATCTGCAACTCTTTGCAAAACATTGGGGGCAATCACTTTTATGGCTGATACATCTGCGACAGCAGCCATTCCACCAAATTTGTCAACTTTCCAAGCGGCACGTAAGGTGAGTAAACGCGCTTGATCAATGGCAATTCTAAGGTCAGCAATGCGCTCTCTATTTCCACCCAAATTAATAATAGGTTTGCCGAAAGCCGTTCTTTCCATTCCTCTTTTTATCATTAATTCAAGGGCTAATTCTGCTGCGCCTATTGATCTCATGCAATGATGAATTCTGCCTGGTCCCAATCTTCCTTGCGCTATTTCAAAACCGCGACCTGGTCCTAGAATAAAATTTTCTTTTGGCACACGAACATTGTTAAAAGAGACTTCGCCATGACCATGTGGTTCGTGAAATTCTCCAAATACAGACAACATTCTTTCAATTTTCACACCCTCTGCATCTACAGGAACCAGTACCATTGAATGCTGTGAATGCCTACTCGCTTCAGGATAGGTCAAGCCCATAAAAACAATGATTTTACAATCAGGATGACCAATGTTTGAACTCCACCATTTCCGACCATTGATGACAATCTCGTCTCCTTCTTGAATTGCTGTGGCTTCCATATTGGTTGCATCAGAAGATGCCACGGCTGGTTCTGTCATGCAAAACACAGATCTTATTTTACCATCCATCAAAGGTTTTAGCCATTGTTCTTTTTGTTGCTCAGTCCCATATTTGATGAGCACTTCCATATTTCCAGTATCAGGAGCATTGCAATTGCAGACCAATTGTGAGAGTTCGGATTTGCCCATTTCTTCTGCCAATGGGGCGTATTCCACATTTGACAAACCGCCATATCCTTCGTGATCTATGAATAAATTCCACAAGCCTATTTTTTTTGCTTCTTCCTTGAGTTCTTCAACATAAGGAGGGATTTTCCATTTTGTCCAGTCGCCTCCATTTGCTTTTGATCGTAATTCTTCATGGAATCGCTTTTCTACAGGAGCCACTTTTTCATTTATAAAGGATTTGAGTCGCTTTAAATAGTCCTTTGTTTTTTCCGAATGTTCAAAATCCATAGTCTGTTTTGAGATGTTTTAGTTAGTAAGATTGTATAACAATTGTATCCAACGAATATATGCAAAAAAAACGAGTAATGAGGGTTAGTTTAAGTAACTCTTGTTTTATAGCTTTAAATTTACTATGCTTATGGCACTGTTGGGAAAACTGTGGGCTAAAATAGATTTGGTCCTAAACATTAAGGATATCTCGTGTGCGAGTCCAACCAGATATTTCTTACGCTACGCTCCAGAAATTGGGTTGGACTCGCACACGAGATGACACGTTTTTTTGCTTGTTTTGCACAAAGCTGCATCTATAGTTTTTCCCATAGTGCTATGTTTATTAATGGAAATTATGAAATTTGAGTTTATAATTGATAAAACCAACTGTGTGATGGGAAGCGCGGAGGACGAAATAACGACAGCGCAGCTAAATTCGCAAAAATACGCCCGATGCGAGTGGAAATGTATTGCAAGGTAATTCTTTGTTGCTAAGAGATTTTACATCAAGTACGAAATGACGTGCTAGAATGAATGCAATGCATTGCAGCGGACAGCGGGGAGACTACAAGACCGAAGAAGGTACTCGCCGTCTTTAAAAAATTTGAAAGTTGAAGATTGAAAGCAGGCTCCATCAATCAAGTTGAGGGCATGCCAAAATATTAGATTAATTGGCATGATTGCAATGGAGGTATCAATAATTGTATGGAGTCAGAAATCAGCCCTTCGTCGGAATTTATTGACCGAAATGGTGAGGAGTATTTCCAAACCACATTTGAGACAGCCATTTTTCGTGAAGGAGAGGAGTATGGTTATTTGGTGTTGGATGTTATTCCTCTTCATCTAAAATAATTGTAGTCCTACTGAAACTGTCAATTGAGAAATCGCCTGAGAATGATAATTGTTTGCCTATATTTTTAAAAATAGATTTGAATAATTAAACTCTATTTTGGAACGGCATTGAAACCAAAATCCTTTTAACTTCTTGTCAAATAATTTAAAGATTACATTCAAATTGCATATTGAAATATTGGAATTAATAAAAAAATATACTTGTAAATAATGAGTCCACTCCAGAAAGATAAAAAGTCAAAAATATTTTTTTAGCGATCTTTGCACCTTTCTCAATTCCCTGATGCTCAGGCATCAACGAATCTCAAAAAATGCAAACCTCATCTAAAAAATTCCATTTTGTGAAAATTATCTCTTTTTGGAGTAGACTCAATAATATTTATTTAATAGGTGAAAATAGTGCCAAGGCATTTGATGTTTAGCCCTACTACCGAGCGTAGTTGTATATTTTATGCTATATTCGATAAAAGAAACAAAATCTCGAAATGCAAATTTTAAAAACTCATTATCATCCTGAAGTAAAAACATTAGAAAATAAATCTGTTTTTACAAGGCTTGCTACTAGAAGTATAGCAATTCAGGGGAGTACTATTTTATTACTTCATACTGAGAGATATGAAGACTACAGTCTTCCTGGCGGAGGTTTAGATTTGAACGAAAATAAAATCGACGGGATGATGCGCGAGCTTAGTGAAGAAACTGGAGCTAAAGATATTAAAAACATAAAACCATTTGGCGCATACGAAGAGTACCGACCATGGTATAAGCCAGACTATGACATTCAACATATGATTTCGTATTGCTATACATGCGACATTAGCAAAAAACTTGGCATCGCAAGTATGGAGGAATATGAAATAAATAATGGCATGAAAGCTATGTGGGTAAATATTGATGAAGCCATAAAACATAATGAAAAGACAATGGCTATCAGCAACAAAAAAGGTATGTCTATTGTAAGAGAAACTTTCTTATTAAAGTTAATAGCTAAGAGTATAATTTAAATAGAGGCGTTTTTGAAATGACTTATTCAAAATGGATTGGACACGGATGCGACTGATTAATCAACTATTCTTTGGTAAATATCATATTACTCATGTTTCGCAAGTCCCCTAACCATTTTAACCTACTAGTAATCAATAGATTTTGTTGTAGTTTTGTGGTTTTGTCTCTTACTTTTTCAGTCGAAAAAAGCCGAATTGTCGGACCAAAGCAAAATTCTTGACAAAATAATGGTTCCGTGCTCTATGTCTGCGCACGCCACCCCGATTTTGACTAGCCAACGCTTCCTTTAAACTATAATGTAAATGCATTAGACATGCGAAACTTGAGTTATATCATTAACTCTGCGAACAAAACCCAATTTTGTTTGTTTAATAGCCAATGAAGAATTACTTAATAATAGGTGCATCATCTGGTATTGGACAAGCACTAGCAAAACAATTGGCAACTGACGGTCATCAGGTTTTTGGAACTTTTAATAATAGCAAAATTGAAGGAAGTGAAAATCTTAGTTATCATCATTTAGATGTAAACTCTGATTTTGAACTTGATTTTTTGCCTGAGCAACTAGATGGTCTGGTTTATTGTCCTGGTTCTATCAATCTAAAGCCATTTAAACGGATTCCTACTAAAACGTTTTTAGAGGACTTCAATTTACAGGTATTGGGTGCCATCAAGGTTATCCAAGCAGCTTTGCCTATTTTACTGAAGTCAAAAAATTCGGCTATCGTTCTGTTTTCAACTGTTGCTGTTCAATCAGGTTTTAATTTTCATTCTCAAGTTGCTGTTTCCAAAGGAGCTATTGAGGGGCTAACGAAATCATTGGCAGCAGAGTTTGCGCCAAAGATTAGAGTAAATGCAATTGCGCCTTCACTGACCGACACACCACTTGCTGCAAAATTGCTTAGCACAGATCAAAAACGAGAAGCAAATGCGGAACGACATCCTTTAAAGAGAATTGGCACTCCAGAAGATATTGCACAAACTGCTGCTTTTTTACTATCACAACAATCATCGTGGATCACTGGACAAATTATACATGTTGATGGTGGAATGTCTTCATTAAGTACAGCGTAAATTAAATAATGACTGTTTTTGGCTTTTGGCTTTTGGCTTTTAGCTCTTAGCTTTTGGCTTTTAGCTTTTGGCTTTTGGCTTTTGGCTTTTAGCTTTGGTACGGCCCGAAAAAAATTGACAAATTCTGAGTTTATAATAATTTCATAAAAGTGAGAAAAAAATTTAGTAAATAGCTCAAAATCAAGATAAATCTTTGATTTGGAGCGAAGTTCTTTGATCAGG
>Ga0209187_1001274_pt1 | contig 30805 bp, 19 predicted proteins | sample BantaG_FD_187430 | JGI IMG/M metagenome (GOLD analysis project Ga0209187, IMG submission 187430) | Marine algal microbial communities from Bantry Bay, Ireland - BantryBay_4 metaG (SPAdes) (version 2) | ecosystem: Host-associated > Algae > Red algae > Unclassified | place: Bantry Bay, Ireland...
ATTGCTCGATAGCGTGCAGAAGACCTTGGGACTCGCCCGTTCGATGACCTACAACGGGGTTTGCCCTGTGGTCGAACTCATCAGGAAGATGTATCGTTCAGGTGTGACCTTGTCCAAGGAAGCCATGTGCGAAGTCGAAGCCAGGCTGGTTCGAAAACCGGGACTTGAAAAATGGTTTATCACCATTGCTCCTCAAAGGATTGAACGCGATTTGGGATGATTTAAATTTTCCGCGTCCCTAGGCTGACAATTCGGCGCGGTCCGCCTCGTTTAGGTCATCGACCGCATTTTTCAGTTCTATCAAGTTCATGTCCTAAACTAAACCAGACGGCGGGTTTGGCGCGACGGAAGATTCATCGTAACTGGCCTCATCATTGTGAGCCTGGATTGTTGCTGGGACCGAAGAGAAAAAAATTTAGACGTCGGTGCAAAGCCAGTCCATCATCTCGCTGGCATCACTCTGCGCTTCGACTCCACTTTCAAGGCACCAGATCGGCTGCCAATCTCGAATGGCGTTCGCGCAGTAGATGCGGGTAAAGTCTCTGTTTGCATCGTCTCGCAAGAAGGCGAGATCGTCGGGATGAAACACCCGCGGCTCCGTGCTGGAAAATGCAAACTCGCTCACCGCTCCGTGTGCCTCAAGGCGCCAATAGTAGCCGCGGTCTTTGCCGGCACTCCATTCACGTTTATGGGCTTTGAGGATACGAACGATGGTCGCCTCCGACCAGTTCGCAGCCTCGCCGGGCGTGTCCCCGAGCCACATCCAGACGCGATCGCCTTCCCGGCCCAAGGCGTTTGGCAGGCCAGCCCGAAAGCGGGGCAGCAAAGGTTTCTCATCGGCTTTCGTGATGAACGACGCGATTTGTTCCAGCCAGAAGAGGAGGTCCGTTCTTTCCTCTGTATCGATCGATTCCGCAAGAAGGGATACGCGGAGATAGTGAACGAGTTGGTGCAAGTTCCGGCGGCCGAGATGAGGCAGGTCGTTTTCGGTGATCCCTTGCAGACGGTTGGCGTTGGCTCCGAGCAGGCTGGCCCGCCAGAGGGCATTGGCGTTCATTTCCTTCATAGTGGTAATTATACACTAAGAAGGGCCGCTGTCGATGATCGATTGTCAGACGATGGTCGAACCCGCCGCCTCGACCGCGCGCCGGACCAGATCGCGCGTTTTGATCGAACCTTCAACCGGCGTTAGTCCGCCGCCTTCGAACTCGATGCAGATCGGGCCGCGGTAAGTGGAGGCGGCGACGATCTTGAGCATCTTGAAGTAGTCGATCTTCTTCTCGTTGCCGTCGTCGTCGAAGCTGTGCGACTTGGCGCAGACCGCGCCGGCCCAGGGCATCATTTCCTTTACGCCTTCATAGCGGTCGTATTCGCGGAAGTTGCCGAAGTCGGGGAGGGTGCCGAAGTGGGTGTGGTCGAGTTCGCGCATCAGGCGTTGCACCCATTTGCCGTCGCCGGAATTGCCGCCGTGGTTTTCGACCAGGATTTCGACGTTGGCTTTTTTGGCGTAGTCGAGCAGCGGCGGAATGCCGTCTTTGGCGTGCTTGAGATTTTCGTCTTTGTTGCCGCCAGAGGCGACGTTGATGCGGATGGCCTCGCAGCCGATGTGCTTGGCGCAGTCGACCCATTTCTTGTGCGCGTCGACGGAGCGCTTGCGTTGTTCGGCGTCCTTGGCGTCGAGTCGGTCGCGCATGTCGACCAGGATGAGCAGGTTGTTTAGGCCTTCGCCTTCGGAGCGTTTTTTCAGTTCGGCGCAGAACGCCGCGTCGTCGTATTTTTTGAGTCCGCCGCTCCAATATTCGATGTGTTTGACGCCGAGATTTTTGTGGCAGAATTGCGGGTAGTCGAGCACCGGGAGTTCGCCGCTTTGGATCGCTTTGCGGAAGGTGTATTGCTGCACGCCGAACTCGAAGCGCGGCTTCTTTTCGGCAAAGGCCGCGAGCGGGGTGAGTAGCGGGGTGGCGGCGGTGACGGCGAGGGCGGAACTGGCGGAAAGGAAGGAGCGTCGTTTCATTTTATTGGCAAGATGGCAGGTGGCAGGAGCAATTCGCTTGGTAAGGATACGTTTCTTAAACCGATCCTTTGCCGTGAAATTCCTGATCCTCCTCCTCGCTATGGCCTCCTTCTCTTTTTCTTACGAAAGCATCTGGGTGGCGACCAAGCCCGGCACTACCGAAATCAAAACCCTGCCAGCGCGCAAGGCGATCGAAACCTCGAACGCCGGCGACTACTTTAAGAACGACGACGGCATGTTCATGACGCTGTTCCGCTACATCGACAGCAATGATGTGAAGATGACGGTGCCGGTGACGGCGGACGTGAAGCCAGCGACGATGCGCTTCTTTGTCGGCAAGGACGCGCCGGAGAAGTTGGCCGGCACCATGAAAGTGAAGGTGGTGGAAATTCCGGAGCAGCTTGTGGTGAGTTCGGGATTGCGCGGCGGCTACAACGAGAAGGTGTTCGAAAAAGGCAAGCAGCGTGCTGAAGAGTGGCTGGCCAAACACCCGGAGTTCGAAGCGACGGGTCCCGCCTATGGGGTGTACTGGAACGGTCCGTTTGTGCCCGGCTTCGCCAAGAAGAGCGAAGTGCATCTGCCGGTTCGGCGGGTAGCCGGTGCCGGCGAAAAGTAATCCGCGACCGGATTTTTGGCGGCGTTGGTTGTCTTGCGGGCCTCACGGCTGCCAACAGCAGACGAGGTGTTCCCCTTGGTTTCCGCCGCGGACATCCGCTTTACCACGGAGAGCACGGAGGGGTCTCGAATCGAAGGTTCGTTGCGTCTGAGCTCCGTCCCTCCGTGCTCTCCGTGGTTCGCGCAGCGGATGTCCGTTTTACCACGGAGGACACGGAGGCACGGAGGGATCTCGAACCGGAGGTTCGCGGCGGGTGAGCTCTGTGCTCTCCGTGGTCCGCGCAGCGCATGTCCGTTTTACCACGGAGGACACGGAGCGCACGGAGGGGGCTCGAATCGAAGGTTCGTTGCGTCTGAGCTCCGTCCCTCCGTGCTCTCCGTGGTTCGCGCAGCGTATGTCCGTTTTACCACGGAGGACACGGAGGGCACGGAGGGATCTCGAACCGGAGGTTCGCGGCGGGTGAGCTCTGTGCTCTCCGTGGTCCGCGCAGCGCATGTCCGTTTTACCACGGAGGACACGGAGGCACGGAGGGATCTCGAACTGGAGGTTCGCGGCGGGTGAGCTCCGTACTCTCCGTGGTTCGCGCAGCGCATGTCCGTTTTACCACGGAGGACACGGAGGCACGGAGGCATCTCGAACCGGAGGTTCGCGGCGGGGGAGCTCTGTGCTCTCCGTGGTCCGCGCAGCGCATGTCCGTTTTACCACGGAGGACACGGAGGGATCTCGAACCGGAGATTCGCGGCGGGTGAGCTCCGCATCTTCGTGCCTCCTAGGTGGGCCACATCAGTTTTGATTCCGCGCCTGGCGCTCTATCTATCCGACGCATAGAAACAACAGGGCGAGAGAGGGCAGGACCTTCATCCACAAGAATATCCGACGAAGGCGATCCGAAGCATTCCGAATTCCTTGGCTCTTGATCCTCACGGCAGACCTGCCACTTTCTCCCTATGTCCGAACCCACCACCACGAAACCGAATACGCTATTTATTGAAGTCTCCGGCGCAGGCATTCCCGAGGTGGACGGCTTGTTCGTACCGTCGGTCGCGCCGCCTACTACCTCCGAATCCGGGACGGTGTCCACGCTTGGATACTGGAATGGGAGAATGGCTTGGGATCGGGTGGACGGAAAAAGCGCGCGCAGTCCGGCGCTTTCTTATTCCAACTCGTACACCTCGTGGCGCATCTGTCGACTCGACGGGCACCTTGCCTACCACACGACGGGTGACGATCCCCTCCCCCCGACCGACCGCGAATGGGATGTGTACAAAAAGGGCGTCGCCCCCGCGCCAAGCTTTGTGATTCATCACGTCGACCCGCGTGAGCCGTGTCCGGCGCCCACCATTATTTTTGTCCTCGGCGGACCCGGCGCGGGCAAAGGGACCATGTGCGAATTGGCCGAACTCCAACTCAACTGGACGCACCTCTCCACGGGCGAACTGCTGCGCGCCGAGCAGGCGACCGGTGGTCCGGATGCCGATGCGATGGCGTCATCCATCGCTGATGGCATGTTGGTGTCCGACGAGATCGTGGTACGCCTGTTGAAAAACAAGATGGAGCAGGTGACCCGTTCGACTGGTCGGACCCATTTTCTACTCGATGGTTTTCCGCGTTCCTTGTCGAACGTGGATGCGTGGCGGGCGGAGTTCGGATCCAATGTCGAGCTGCCGGCGATGTTCTATTTTGAATGCCCGTTCGAGGTGTTGGAAAAACGGGTCATGGGCCGGGCGAAGCACACCGGTAGAACCGATGACAATATCGATAGTTTGAAGCGGCGCTTCGACACCTACAAGGCGGAGACCATGCCGACGGTTGAGCGCTTCAAGAGTTTGTGCCGCTGTGTCGAGATCGACACGAGTCAAAGCCGTCGGGCGGTTTACGATGTCGTCGCCAGTTACCTGGCCGAGTTTACCACCGAAGTGGTGGAAGCGAAGCCGCTCACGGAGCGCGCGGAGATGTTGCTTGGGCTGCGTCCGTGGCCGAAGAAGTGATCAGTAGCCAGTAGCCAGTAGCCAGTAGCCAGTGGTCGCGGTCTTGCGGGCCGGCGGCGGCAGGACCGCTTGCCAACGAGGGAGTTCGTTTAAGGCGACAGAGGCGGCCAACGATCGCCGTGTCTACATGCGTGTCATTTCACGTGACAGTCGCCGGTGTTCCTCTCAGAACTCACGCATGCTCGTTAACGTCATCCTGCCCATCGTGTTGGCATTCATCATGTTCTCGCTTGGGCTAGGCTTGAAGGTCGCTGATTTCTCGCGCGTCTTCAAGCAACCCAAAGTCTTCAGTATTGGCCTGTTGAATCAGTTGGTCTTTTTGCCGCTGGTTGCCTTCGCACTCGTGAAACTGTTTTCCCTGCCGCCGATGCTGGCCGTGGGCACCATGATTCTGGCCTTATGTCCGGGCGGGGTGACCAGTAATATGCTGGCCCATATCGCCAAGGGATCGCGGCCACTTTCAATCTCGCTCACAGCGGTGGCCAGTCTCCTTTCCGTTCTGACGGTCCCGTTTCTGGTTGCCTGGAGCGTGACCCATTTTGGCGTGACGGATTCGCGTTCCGTCGATGTGACGGCGATCGCCATGACCATGTTTCTGATCACCGCCGTTCCGGTTTTGGTCGGAATGCTGCTCACCGCCTACGCGCCGTCCTTGGTCGATCGGATCTCGCAACCGGTATCGCTCATCGCGCTCGTACTCTTTGTGGCCATCGTCGTGCTCGCGATCAAGGCGAACTGGGATTCGCTGATGAAAGACTTTAGCAGTTTGGGACCCGCTCTGGCTTTGCTGATGCTGGTCATGCTCAGCCTTGGTCTGGTTTCTGGGAAACTGCTGCGGGTCAACTCGGCGGAAACGACCACAATCGCGCTCGAGTCGGGGGTGCAGAATGCGACCCTCGGCATTGCAGTGGCTGGGTTCGTTGGCGCGCAGGCGGTTGGCGCGGGACTGCCTGAGGCGGCGCTTCCGTCCGCTGTTTATGGTGCCATGATGTACTTCTTTTTGGTTCCCTTTGTCCTCTGGCGGCGCTCCTTGAACCCCGCCACGGGCTAAATCAGGGCACCAGAAAACTGTCGAACCAATTGACCGCATCCAGCAAGGCGGGCAGCGCGCAATCGCCGTGGCCGAGCGGGGCGGCGAGAGCGGCGTCCGGGGTGAACAAGGAAATGTTTTGTGCGCCGTTGGCGAGGAACGAGGCGTAGGCTTTGTTGCTGTTGCCGTTCGGGACGGTGGTGTCGCCGCGGCAGTGGATGAGGCGGACTGGAGCCATCGGGGTCCAGTCAAACAGGTCGTTACGGCGCAGTAGTTCGCGCAGCGGGTGGTTCGGGTCGGCGGTGAGCGCGGCGCGGTAGGCCGGTTGCAGGATGTCGGCGGGAACGGTGCTGGCGGGCATGGCGGCGTTGATGGTGCCGCCGCCGTTTTGGCCGTTGAACAGGGGGCGCAGGGTGGTGTCGTACGGGGGCTGCAAGATGTCGCTGTCGTTGGTCATGAAGCCGTAGACTTCGTCATAACCAAACAGGAGGTAGGGGAAATAGTATGGCGTGTCGAAGGGCTGCTCGAGCAGGTCGAACATCGTGCCGGAGAGGTCGTAGGGGCCGGCCATCGGGGCGGCAGCGGTGACGGTGAACTCGTCGGCGTGTTGTTCTTCGAGCATGCGGTGCGCGGCCATGGTGGCGTGCCCGCCTTGCGAGTAGCCAGCGAGAAACAGTTGGTCGTTGAGCGCTTGGCCGTTGGTCGCGGCCCAACTGCGGGTGGCGCGGAGCATGTCGACGACGGCGGTGGCGGAGGCCTTGGTGTGCACGTACGGATGGATGCCGGGCGAGTCGCCGAAGCCGAGCAGGTCGGGCAGGGCGACGACGTAGCCGAGCGAGGCGAGGGCAGCGGCTTGCAGTTGCTGGGTGGTGCTGGCGGTGGGCGCTTCGTCCTCTTGCAGGATGGTCGGTCGTTGAATACTGGCCAGCGGACGCGCGCCGGCGGCGCCTTGCGGAATGGCGATGATGCCGCTGGCGAGGACGGGTCGGTTGCGCGCGTCGAGCGTCTCGTATTGCACCCGAACGATGTCCACACCGAAGTCGGGCGTGATGGATACGCCGGCGAGCGAGAAGAGTAAAAGCAGGTCGAGGCGGGTCGCTGAATTCACCGCAGCGGTGGCGGTGATGGTGCCACGTGGAATCGCCTGCACGCGGTAAAAGCCGCAGTCGGCCAAGGCCCAGGCGGGCACCACCGAACCGAGCACCGTACCCGGCACCACGTCGTTGGCGATGGTCGGCGTCCACGCGGTGTTCGCAGAAACCGGGGCGAGTTCGGGCGCGTGTTCGACGAGGTAGGCGTGGTTGGGTCCGGCGTCGGACCAGGTCAGAAAGTTGGTGGTGGTGAAGCGCAGTTCGAACTGGGCCAGCGCTGGCGTGAGGAAAGAGGAGAGTCCCATCACCGCAAAGGCGATGATGGATAGATGGAGCGTTTTCATGGATCAAGCTACCCGTTCGGGGGCATGGACTTAAACGCAAAATCGATCTTTTAAATCTATGGAAGCGGATAGTCGTCTGGGCGGGGCCGGCCTCCCACTTGGATCAACCCAAAAGTCTCACGACCCTTCCGCCTACTTCATCCCGAACGCATCGCGGATTTCCTGCTGACGCGGACCCGCCTTGACCAGCAGGGCGCGCGCCGGTTGCACCATGTTGAGTTTGAGCAGGTAAAACGAGGCGATGGCGTTGGCTTGCACGTTGTCGGGCAGACCGCGGGCGAGGGTCATGGCGAGGCGGGCACGGTCGGCTTCTTGGAACGTTTCCCACGGCACGGTGCCTTGTCGACCACCGGCTTCGATTTGCAGTGCGTTCGCGTCGGTGATCCCGAGCAGCTTAACGGTTTGCCCGCCGATCTTGACCGGAACCCGCGCGAGTTTGTCGCTGTTGCCACGCAGGAGTTCGGCGAACTCGGCGTCCATTTTTTTCACCATGTCTTCGTCGGGCTTCTTGGTTGGTTCGCCGGATTTCACCAGCATGCCGGCGTCGCGCTTCACCGACCACGTGCCTTTGGGGTCCATGGTAATGGTAAGGTTGCCGCCGCCTTTGGGCAGGCGCACGGCAGCGAGACCGCCGTGTTGGGTAATGGCCTTGATCCCGGCGGCGATCTTGGGGGCATTCTCTTTTGCGCCGAGCGGCAGCAGGATGGTCAGGAAGGTCATCTTCACCGAGGGAGCCGGTTTGACGAACGCGCTGGCCATGTGGTTCTCGATCGAGGTTTGGATGCCGGGACCTTTGGCGTAGTAGATCATCACGTTGGCTTCGTGCTTGCGTTTGTCGAGATGCAGGCCGGTTTTGTGCTCGGCGCTATAGGTCCACCAGTTGTCCCCTTGCGCCTTGGGTCCATGATCGCTGTCGATCGGCCAGGTGACGCCGACCGTCCCGTCTTTCCATTCGCGTCCGGGGGCGATGTCGTCGCGCACGAGCAACATGCCTTCGGCGGTGAGCAGCAGATGGCGGACGGCGGCGGTGCGTTCGTCGCCGTAATTTTTGAAGGTGATGCGCGCGGAGGCGTCGGGTCCGCGGTCCTCGACGACGACGTCGGTAATGGCCGGCCGCTCGTTGTCGGCGCGGAACAGGTTCCAGGCTTTGGCCAGTTCGGGCATCTTTTTCGCGTCCGGTCCGGGTTGCGCCAGTTCGATGAATCCCCGCGCCGCGAACTGGGCCGGGCACATCGGGAAGTCCATGTCTTTGCGTTGCATCACCAAGCTGGCTCCGTCCCCAGGCAGGAAACGGTTGGCGACGAAGTAGTGGCTGAAGGTCGCGCCGGCGGCGGCGTAGAATGGGATCGATTGGCGCTGGGTGGCCATCGTCCCGTGGCCGAACCCGAGGTCCATCATGACGAAGCCAGCTTCAATCTGGTGGCCGGTGCGCAGCACCAGTTTGTAGGGTTGGCCATTGTCGAACTTGGCGCTTTCACGCGGGAAGCCGTTCGGCAGACTGATCAGGCGGCTGCGTGTTTCCGGGGGGACCGGTACCATCTTCGCCAGCTTGGTTCGGTCGAGCAGCACGTGGGGTTGGACGTATTCCTTTTCGACGTAGTGGCCGTGCAGAGTGCTGTGAAATACATTCACCTTGTCGGCGGCGTAGAGAAAGGTCGGATCGTCGAACAACAACGCGCCGGCTTCGAGGATGAAGGCCCAGTGATAGGCGCGTTCGCCTTGAACGCCGTAGCCCCAGGTCGGCGGCATGCCGTTCGGCGAGACCATATCGCGGTGGAACTCAAGCCACATGCGCATCTTGTCAGTTTTCAGTTTCTTGAACTGGTCCGTCAGGATCGCGATTTCGATCAGGTGCTTGATCGCGGCGGCGCTGTTGATGGTGCTGTTGTCTGGCAGGTAGTGTGGGTTCTTTAATACCCCATCGAACCAGTTCTTCAGGTAGCGGTCGGCCTTCGACATGCGCGCGGAGAGAATGTCGTGACCGTAGGCGAACGCGACCAGATTTGCGGCCTGGTAATTGTCCCCGCGGAAGCTGGTCGGCGCGTTGGAATAATAAGCCTTCTCGCGCGCCTTGAGCACGGTGGCGAGAATCAGTTGGTCTTCGCGCGTGAGCTTTTTCTGCTGGTGCATGATCCAGGCGGAGAAGATCAACTTGTTGAAGTCCCAAACGCTCAGTTGTTGTTCGGCCATGGCCTCGACGGTCTTGATTTTTTCCCAGCGTTTAATTTTCGCGCCGAACACGTTCGGGGTGTAGTCCTCGAAGTTCTTGATGGTCTCGGTGACGAACTTTTCGGCGGCTTTGCGCCGCGCCGCGATGCGTTCCGGCGGGTCCTCGCCGACCACGGTGGGCTTGGTCCAGTCCGGGGTGATGATCTGGGCGTTCGAGGTGGGGACCGCGAAGGTGAGCAGGACTGTTGCGAGCAGCGAGGCGCGGGTGAGGAAACGGATCATACTCCATTCTAACCCAGTTGATGTCAGATTTCGAATCTCAAATTTCACAGGGTTCCATGAATTGGCTCGGGAGGTCCTTCGCCCTCCAGGAGTTTTAAATGAACCCTGCGCCTACTTCACATTTCGGATGATCTTCATCTCGTCGATCTTCGCCGCATCGGCGGGGAAGGCGAAGAAGATGGTTTCTTTGCCGCGGCGGAAGGAGACGTCGACGGCGCCGCTTTCGACCCGGCTGATGCGCAGGGCCTTGGCGGCTTCGTCGTCGTCCATGTCGGCGGGAACGGGCAGGGCGGCGGTGATGAACTGGATGGGCTTGCCGGCGGTCAGCGGGCGTTTTAAGTAGGCCGTTCCGCCTTTGGTTTTGCTGCCGCGGGCGGCTTTGCGAACGGCCCAGGAGTCGAACACGCCGGTGCCGGTTTTGCCGATCTGGTCGATGTCTTGCGCGTCGAACGCGACCACCAGTTTGCCGGGCAGCGGCATCTCGGCGGCGGGGTGGCAACCGGGGAACAGGAGGACCGGGGATTGCACGAAGGTGTTGTCGATGCGTTCGGCGTCGGACTCGAATGGCCACTGCGGACCGGCGGCGTGGCTGCCGTCGAAGGCGGGCCCGGGCGTCAGCGTATCATGGATGACCAGCGCGCCTTCGGTGGTGAGGAACAGGCGGCGGGTGAGCGAGGATTCGGGACTGCCGTAGGGGGCGAAGGTGATGGTAGCTTGGCTGTAGCCGTCGTGGTCGGTGACGCTGGCGTCTTTGATGCCGAAGTGTTCGATGAACGGGCCGGTGCCCTCGTCCCAGTAGGCGAAGGGGACGTCTTTTTCTTTTTCGGCGACGCGCAGTTTTTCCCGGCGTACGGCGCTGAACGGGTAGGGGATGTCCGCTTGTTGAACCAAGAGCAGATTGCCCGACTGGGCGCGCCAGAGTTTGTCGTCCGCGCCGCGGTACAGGGGCGTGCCGGCGCCGGCGTAGGCGGCGATGCCGGGACGTTGGTCGGGCAATCCGGCGGCGGAGAAATCAAGAACGAGGAAGGGCGCGTCGGCACCGTGGCGGGGGCGCAGCACCAGTTTGTCGTTCGGCAAGTACACCGATTTTGTGCTGGCCGCGGCTGGTTTGAGTTCGGTCGCGGGCAGGTTGAGCAAGCCCATGGCGACGTGCGCTTTGGACGCGACCAAGCCGGTCTTCTGCGGGTGGTGAATCTTGTTGTGCGCGACGGCGGCGAGGAACGCGCGGTCGGCGGCTTCGAGGTAGGCGGCCGCGTCGTCCGGCGCGTCGGCTTCGAACAAACGCGCGGCGGCGTGCAGCGCCAGTGCGTGGTTGAAACTGGGGCCCCAGTTGGCGCCGCCGGTGCGGGCGGGATAGCCGGCCGGACCGAGGGTGGCGCGCAGGCGTTCGAAGGCGGGTTTGAGGGCGCTGAGTTCGGCGAAGGATTCGCGCGCGGTGGCAATGCTCACGGCGCGGGCGAGGCCTTCGGCTTGTTCGGCGCTATCGCCGAGGATGTCGCCGGCCTTGAGTAGGTCCGCGAAGTGCGCGTCGGCCATCCGGCGCATGTGGCCGAGTTTTGCGGCGGTCGGGAAGACGGTGTTGAGCCAGGCGATGCCTTCGTAGCGGCGCAGGGCGTCGATGCCGTTGGCGGGCACGGGATTGCCCTGTTTGTCGGCCACGTTGTCGTCGAGATAGGATTGTTGCAGGACGGCGAGGTCGGTGAGGCGTTTGGTTTGCAGTTCGGTGAGTTTGGACTTGGCCTTGAGCAGGGCGGCGGTGCGACCGAGCGGGCCGGCGGTGCGCGCGTCTTTCCAGACGGGTTCCATCTCGCGTTTGCGCAGGTTGCTGGACAGGGTTTCGAACAACTTGGCGCCGAGTTCGAGGTCGTCCGCGTCATCGGTGCTTGCCTGATGTTGCAGCAGCGCGGAATTGTAGGCGAGCATGTCGCGCAACAGGAAGATGTTGGTGGCGGTGCTGAGTCCGCCGTCGTCTTGTTCTTCGCCAGCGAGAACGGGTGGAAACTTCTTTAAGGTATCGATCGCGGTGGCCGCCCAGGCGGTGATCGCCTCGGCATCGGCGCGGGACGCGCGTTCGGCGACGGCGGCGGCGACCGCCTCGGGTCCGGCCTTGGCAATGTCCTCACTGGTCCGGTCCCAGTTCTGGGCGTACAGCGTGGCGGGAAGAGCCACGCAGAACGCGAGGCGGATGAGCAAAAGGTCGAGCGGTCGCTGGGGATTCGGCATGCCTCTGCGTCCCAAATCCCTGCCCGTCGGGCAAGTCCGAATGGCGTACTCAGTAACCACGCGCGTCTCAACATTGGAGGGCGAGGGACCTCCAGAGTCGATTGACGGCACATGTCCTACTAGGATAGCCTTCGGCATGATTCTACTACGTTGTTGTTTGGTGTTGTTTCTCTGTCTTGCATGTTCCGTGTTCGCCGCACCGAACTTCATCGTGGTCATCGGTGACGATGTCGGCGGGGACGCATTTGGTTGCACCGGCACTGCAAGCGCCCGGACCCCGAACATCGACCAGCTGGCCACAACCTCCTGCCAGATGGACCGCTTTTATTGCAGCGTATCGCAATGTGCGCCGTGCCGGGCCGAACTCTACACCGGCTTGCTGCCAAAGCACAACGGTGTGCTTGCCAACGCGAAAAAGGAACCGCGTCCGGGCGTTAAGAACGTCATCGATCGACTCGCCCCGCTCGGCTACCGGGTCGGTTTGACCGGCAAGCCCCACTTCGGACTCGGCAAGGCGAAGTTCGACAAGAATCAGGAGGATTAAAGAGAAATATGTCTCCGCAGAGTTGCCGCCAATGTCTCTGCACGAGAGTGCTCCACTGGAGCACTCTCGCTAGCTGCCGCACCAGCAACTTGGTCAGGCCGAAACCGTGGCACACCTTTCTCTTTTTTCAGCAACTCGATATGCGTGGGATCCACGCCCGATTGTTCAAATATATTAATGATGCTGTCTTGCCAGAACTGGTCGGCGGCACTGGCTGGAGACGCCCAGGTTGTGTAATCAAGCAGCGGCAACCCTGCCGAGTCAAAGACCGCAAGGACGAAGCTCGCACAGGTTAAACCCGAGTCTGGCGTGGAGATCCTAAGTTTACCTGACTGATCAAATCTTAACTCTGGGCAGGAAAAACCGTAGGGTATGCCATCGGTTCTGTTCAATTTATTGATCCTCCGGCAGAGCGTCGCCACCAGTTCTAACCGTTCGTCGCTGAAAGGTGGATCCAGGACCAGTAAAAGGTCCGGGGGAACGTTAGATGAGAGTTTTAAATGCCTCATTAGATGGAGGTAAGAAATGGCCGCAGTATCTAAGGCAAAGCCGGAATGCATCTGACCCTCGATATCTCCACTGAGAAACACGGCTGCATGTCTCAAGTCACTAAGGCCGTGTACTATGTGTAATGGTCCAGCAGCCCTCGCCACGTCAGTCCAGACCTTTAAGTAATTTGGGCGAGAAACTGCTAGATCCCGAAAGGTGGTATTCCACGCGCTTGAAAAAATTAGCCCGATGAGAAAGCACGTCTTTGGCTCCCAGGGTGGCAGTTAAAAGGCACAGTAAAACTTTCTGGGCAAATTCAGCGCAGTCTAGTTTCTTCAGTAAAGTGTCTACCGCGTTGAAATTTCCTGCGATTAAAAGGTCATCTATGGTGTCATATACAAGGTCCAACCCTCTTTCTGAGGAACCATTTACTATAAATAATTGGGCTAAACGGATGAAATCCTCAGGCTTCAATCTGTTTGAAATTTCAAAATAAAGAGCTGCAAGTGCTGGAGGAGCGAGTCCATCACAAATCCCACTTGCGACATCTTCGGCTTGGGCTGGGCCCGCGTAAGGGGCATTTTCTACGTCCGGTTTGCCCGCATCCCAAATGTATATGTGAGTACCTAGGTCAACACAGCTTTGATGTATGGGTTTTCTATGGCCGATCCAATTGCTGAATCTGTCAAGCCCGTCAACCCAGCCGTGAGGAATATCTCCCGCTACCAAAGTTGGACGCGTTATGCTTTCGATTTCTTGGAAATGCCGCGTCTTCGAGCTTTGGGGATTTCTATGTAGGATATTAGCCATTTTCTGCGGGCTCACCTGTAATTATTGCTGGAACGCCAGTTTTTGTTAAAAATTCTTTAGAGGTGTCTGCCTTCTTTAATGCACGCTCACACTGAAGACGTAAGGTTTCGACATCCTTTTGATCAAGTGCATATGTATCCTCTTTTCTGCCATCAATTCCATCAGATCTTATCTTTAGCGCGAAAGAGATTATGCCGCCTTGGATATTTTCTCCGTCATCATCAAACAGTGGGCGGATGTCTGAGATTATGCGAATATCGCTGAGCAGCCTATCATGATCATAGATCAGCTTGATCGAGTTCGCAGCGATTCGTACGGATGGCAACTCTAGGAGGGATTTAAGGGTTTTCCCAACAGCGTGCCAGTCCTCAACAGAGGTGCTGCCGGCGGCTCGCAAGGCATCTGCAACTGCGGAGATGACTTCTTGACCCGTGGCGCCGGTGTCGGACTTAACGCCGAATAGCGATACAAGTTGCTTGGCGAGAATGCCTGCTTGCTCCGCACCAAGTACTGACTCTAGTTTAGCGGCAAGAATACCGGGCCTTAAAGAATCCAGAGGCCCGGTGTTTTCAAGATGCGCAAGTGCTTCCTCAATCCTCGCCTGTCCAAGTCCTATGATGAGCTCAAGGTCCCTGATCTGAGATGCACCTGGCTTCAAAACTAATTTCATATTGTATCACTGTCGCACAACAAAGGGAGATCGCAAGCGCAATATCCGAGCCCAAAGAGCATTAGGCGGTTCCTACTCGCGCTCATTGGCAACGCTTCAACCGCACATCCTCAAAGGTTTGCCAATCGGCAATCTCCAACCGCAGCGTCTCTGCGAAGAGGGAAGTGGGCACGATTACTGGCCAACCTAGAGTTTCCATGTACGACGAACACTCAGCTCTGGGACTTTCTCATTCAGATCATATTAACAAATCTTTCGGTGGTTCGTCGAAGGCTTTCGATTCCCACTAAGCTGCGCGTTCTTCGTTCTCGGGGCGGCTCGATCCTTCGGAACTACCGGTTGAACGCGGCTTGCGGGCGAATGGTCACCGGGATGCGGATGACTTCGCGGCCGGGTACGTCGGTGCGCAGTTCGATGAAACTGCCGTTGAGTTCTTTGGTGGCGGAGATGCCTTTAAAGGCGACGGTGAAGCCGCGGATGCCGTTGTCGTCGATTTTGACTTTGGTGTTGGAGCCGGCCCAGTTGGCGGACAGCACTTGGAAGTTCTTCACCGAACCCGCACGCACGTAGATGGTGCGGTCGACTTTTACGCCGGCGCTCTCGGGGATCACCAGCGGGTTGGGGGAGATGGTAAGTTTGTCGAGCACGGTGCCGTAGACGGTGATGCGATGGGTCGGCGATTTTTCGCTGTCGGTGGTGATGGTGATGGTTTCGCTGATGCGGCCGGGCGGCAGGTTGTTTTTATTGGTGACCTTGAGCAGGAACTCGGTGCCCGGCTTGAGGACGGTCATTTCGTGGGTGACGGATTGGTTGGCCGCGACCACGGACTTGATCTTGATCGGCTTCTGCGCGGTGATCTTGATATCTTTGGTTATGGTCTGACCCTCTTCCAGTCGGCCGAACGACAGCGCGCTGGGGGTGACCGTCACTTCGGTAACGGCGCTGCCTTTGAGCGTGAGTTGGAAGCTGGGCTTGCGCGGGTCGTTGGAATAAACCGTCATCGGTTTGGTCTGAGCACCGGTGCGGCCCTTGAGGGCGAGCGAGGCGGTGATCTCGGTGCTTTGTCCGGGGGCGACGACTCGGCTGGAGATTTTGGCGACGGTGCAGCCGCACGCCGGCTTTACGCGTGAGATATTGAGCACGTCGGTGCCGACATTTTTCACAATGAAGGTGTGCTTGATGGTCAGCGAGTTGTCTTTTTGGCCGAAGTCGAACAAGGGGGCGTCACAGCTGATTTCGGGTGCGGCTGTCGCGGTGAGGGCCGAACCGAGTCCGAGCGCGAGGGCGCTGATGATGGCGGGCAGGAGGGAGAGGGCGGAACGATGCTTCATAAGTCCTCGGGGGTGGGCGTGGGAGAGGGAATGGTTGAAAATCAGGGGGCAGGGAACGCTTTCACTTCCGGCACGACAGGTGTCGTGGGCAGACCTGGAATCGTTGGACTCAGCGTGGGTTTGGGCGCGGTGGTCGGCGCGGCGGCGGTTACGATTTCGACCGGCACGCGGATTTCCTCACGGTCTTCGACGTCGGTGCGGATAATGATCTCCGAGCCATCGAGCAGCGGTTGTGCGTCGATACCTTTAAAGGTGATGGTGAAGCCACTGGCGCCTTGGTTGGCGATGACCGGGGTGAGGTTCGAACCCGGCCATTCGGCGCTGAGCACTTGGAAGGTTTTGACTGAACCCGCACGCACATAGATCGGCCGGTCGATTTTTACGCCGCTGACGTTCTCCGAGATTTTGAGCGGGTTGGGCGTGACCGTGAGTTTGTCGAGGACGGTCCCAAACACGCTTAGGCGCTGGGTTGGGTTCTTCTCGTCGTCGAGGTTGATGGTGATGCTGTCGCTGATCCGGCCCGGCGGAATGCTACTGCTGTTGCTGACTTTGAGCAGGTATTCGGTGCCGGGTGTGACGGTGACCAGTTCGGTGGTGACGAGGTTGTTGGCGGCGACCACGCTGGTGATGGTGGTGGGTTTGCGGCAGGTGATTTTGACTTCCTTGGTCACGACTTGGCCGACCTGCATGGTGGTGCCGAGATTCACGGAGGTGGGGCTCATCATAATGTCGCTGAGGGCGTTGCCTTTCATCGTGAGGATCAGGGACGGTTTTTGCGGATCGTTGGAGAACACCGTCATCGTTTTCGACTGCGCGCCGGTCCGGCCCTTGAGGCTGAGGTCGGCGGCGATCTCGGAGGTTTCGCCGGGTTCGAGGACCTTGCTGGAGATGTTGGCGACGGTGCAACCGCAGGCTGGTTTGACGCGGGCGATGGTGAGGGTGGACATGCCTTCGTTTTTCACCACGAAGGTATGTTTGACGTTGGCGGAATTATCCTGCGTACCCCAGTCGAACTCGGCTTGAGCGCAGGTGATGCGCGGCGGGCCGAGCTGGCCGTGGCAGAGCGGGGCGAGGGCGAGGCAGGTGAAGGCGGCGAGGGCTGGCAGAAGATGTTTCATGGGGTGGTTCATCCGTTGGTCGTCTGTGGTTCTTTGATTCTTCAATTCGTCGGGGTCTTGCGCGCTGGCATTCTTGGCGGCAGCGCATTTCTTTCAGTTCGATCTTGTCGACGAACCGAAATGAAAGATAGCTTGCGGATGCCTGATTGAATAGCGGAATTTGCGTTTTTTGCTGTAACGTCCATGTAACGTTTACGCACTGAATGAGTTCTTTTGGGCGCAGCATCTTTATACAAACTACTGCAAACACTACGACTAACGCTACCGCAAACACTACTGCAAACACTACCGCAAACACGATGTTCGAACTACCCGGATACGAGACTCTCGGCAAAATTGGCCAAGGCGGCATGGCCATGGTCTGGCAGGCCCGCCACCTAACCCTCGACCGTCTGGTGGCGATCAAAGTGCTCACCGCCAACTTTTCAGAGGACATCGAGTTCCTCGAACGATTCCGCACCGAAGCCCAAGCGGCGGCCCGGATCAACCACCCCAACATTGTGGCCGTGTTCGACGCTGGCGAGGCCAACGGCTTGCCGTTCTACGTGATGGAGTACGCGCCCGGCGAGACCGTCTCAGCCCTCATTCACCAACACAAACGCGTGCCCGAGGAGATCGCTCTACGCATCCTGCTCGATATCGCCAAGGCGATGCGCGACGTTTGGGATCAGCACAAGATCATCCACTGCGACATCAAGCCTGAGAACATCATTCTCGACGCCGATCATAAAGTGAAGGTGCTCGACCTCGGGCTCGCACGCATTCTTGACGCCGCTAAAGAGGCGGAAACTCAGGAGTCCGACGAGACCGTCGGTACGCCCAATTTCATGGCCCCTGAACAAGCCATGGGCCGCGACGACCTCGACCCGCGCGCCGACATCTACTCCGCCGGCGCGATGCTCTACCAAATGGTCACCGGCAAACTACCCTTCGACATGCTCGACCCGAACGCGGTCCTCGACGGCCAAGTCAACGGCTTCATTGAAGATCCGGCGGCGCACGTCGACGGACTCAAGGCCGGCACCGCTTGGCTGATCGAAAAGATGATGGTGAAAAAACGCGAGAAGCGACACGAGAGTTGGGATCAGGTGATTTCCGACATCAAGTGTGCGATGGGCGGTTTCATGATCGAGAGTTCGCCGCCGCGCGAAGGCGAGAGCACGGTGCTGCGCAGCCCCGAACGTCGCATCCCGAAAAAGAAGCGGGTGGTCGTGTCCAAGCAATCGCTACGCAGTGCCACTGGCGAGGAAGACGCCATCGTGTACAACACGCCGAACAACGAGACCCGTTCGCTGTACACGCTGCTCAGCCTGCTGGGCTTGGTGCTCATCTTGTACTTCATCACGTTTGTCGTCATCGGCGGCCCCGTCTAGTTTTAAGGAATCTTCATAATGATGGATATTCGAATCAACCGCCGAACACTATGAAAGCCATGAACGCCACCCGGTGTGCATGGCGGCCATCGCGGCCATCGCGGACATTGCGGACATTGCGGACATCGCGGATAGTCGCTTGGGCGGGGTCGCCTCCCGCTTTAAATAATCACCCATAATTTAATTCCATTCTGGCAAGCCCCGCGTAGCTGATTCCCCGCACCCCGCACCCCGCAATTTCTAAACCCTTCTTATCCAGAATTATTTTATGAACAGTGAACAAGTGCATCTGTTGATTTTTGGCGGTGGTTCGGCCGCGATGAGCGCTGCCCACCGCGCGCTCGACCACGGCGCGACCGTTACCGTTGCCAACGCCGGTCTGCCGATGGGTGGGACCTGTCTCAATGTCGGTTGCGTGCCGTCCAAGTATTACATCCGTGCGGCCGAGTCGGTGCACCGCGCCGGTCATCCGCACCACCCCGGACTGCGTTCGGCCGGTGGCATCGAGATCGACTGGCCGGTCTTTGTGGCGGGCGCGCGTAGTCTGGTCGACGAACTACGCCGGGTGAACTACGAGGAACCGGTGCCCAAGACCGAAGGACTTCGCTGGATCGAAGGACGCGCCGCGTTGGAGTTCGACGACACGGGTGCGCCGCTGATGGTGGTGAACGGCGAACGGATCGCTGGCGACTTCGCGTTGGTCGCGACTGGCGCCAACACCTTCGTGCCGCCGATTCCCGGACTCGCCGACACGCCGTTCATCAATAACGAAGAGATTTTCACTCTGCCCGAGCAACCGGGTTCGATGATCGTGCTCGGCGGCGGCTACATTGCTTTGGAATGTGCGCAGAGTTTTCAGCGACTCGGAACCCGCGTGACGCTGCTTCAGCGTTCGGCGCGGATCTTGAAACACGAACCCGAAGACCTCGCGCTGGAGTTGCAGGACGTGCTGCGTTCGGAGGGGGTGAACGTGGTCACCGATGCCGGGGTCGAGTCGGTTCGATTTGATGGCGACAGCAAAGAATTTGTCGTCGAAAGCGCGCACGGCACCTTGCGCGCTGAGCAAGTCTTTGTTGGCACAGGACTCCGTCCGAACAATGAAGGGCTGCCCGAAGCAATTCTCGGCGAAGAGGGATGGGTGGCGACCGATCTGTTCCAGGGCACCGCGCTCGACAAGGTCTACGCCGCCGGTGACATCACCGGCGAGGCGCAGTTTGTCTACACCGCCTCGGTCGAGGCAGAGGCGGCGGTCGACCATATGCTCACCGGAACGGCTGAGGCCCGCAACTATGATGCGTTACCTTGGGTCATGTTCACGGATCCGCAAATCGCCGGGGTGGGCATGACCTTGGCCGAGGCGCAGGCGGCTGTGATTGACGCCGACACGGCGGTGTTGGAAGTCGCGCGTTGGCCACGGTTCCGGGTGTCGATGGAGAGCCGCGGCTTTCTTCGTCTGGTTCGGGATCGGAAGACTAACTGCTTGGTCGGTGCGCGTGCCATCTGTCCAGAAGCCGGCGATCTCGTGTCCGAACTCGCCCTGTGCATCCGCCAACAGATCCCGGTGTCCGAGATCGTGAAGGTGTTGCATCCGTACCTGACGCTGTCGGAAGGGATCGAGCGGGCCGCGTTGCGCTTCACGGAGCAACCTTGAGTATGCGATTCTTATTTTAGAACACCACAACTCTAGGTGTCAGGAAAGTTGACCGGTTCCCGGATTCAGATTCTTCATGAACAACCTCGCTTCATTGCCCCCGGCCAGGCGAACTCATTGGCGGAGAAAGCCTTACAATCTACGCGTCATTGAACGTCTTGGCGAATTATCGGCAATTTTACTTGCATTCTGTTTGCACGCGTGCATTATCATGGAGCAACCAAACCATAAGGCGCTGCAATGGCGCCGATTAAACCGCCCTCGAGGCGGTTTTTTTATGCCCTGAAGACCAGAGCGACAGGCTGAAACGAGCCAATATCTTCATGGGTTTACCTTGTTCAATGGGGGGTTGCCACGGTTATCAACAGGCTGTTAACATGTGCGCATGTCGAACCGCCTTCAATTTACGAATCAGCTCGGCGTGGGGGAGTTCATCGAACGCGGTCGCACGGCCAATGCGCGGGAGGCGAAAAACTTGTTCGATGACATGCCCTGGAAGTTGGTGTCGGCCATGCGGGTTACCAATCCCGAAGGAGCGCTGTTGGAGATTCGCGGCTCAAAAATCGAGGGATTCGAGATGCGCTATCATTTGGGTCGGGAACACTATTTGGCGATCGGATCGCCGAACGCGGCGCTCTGCCGCGAGACCTTGGGTTTGTTCGCGCAGGGAGATCCCGCCTGGGAAAACACGACGGATTGGGATCCGGAGGAAGGCGGGGCTGCGGATGGCGAAGCGGCGTCGGGTTCGGTGAAGTCGGCGGGCTGTTTCGGATTGTTGCTGGCCGGGTTAGGCTTGTTCGGCATGCTTCGTTTGCTGCCGTTGCTGCCTTGGCTGCCTTGGCTACCACCTCTGATGTGAGCAGCCCTCGCCGGGTTCGCAGCGACGAACGTCGCGCGGGATTTTGTGCTTATGTGTGTGCGTGTGTGCGTGTGTGTTGGCCGCTGCGCGGAGGCAAAAGAATGTTGAGCAAAGGAATGAGCCCTGCGAGGGATAGCGTTCTTTGTCTCGGCATGGCCGACCTATGTAGGTCCCGATGACCTTCGAAAATTTTAAACAGGCCGGTCGGCCCATAAAGGCTTAGCTGACCCCTGGTCGCGCTCGTGCCTCGCTCCACTCGGAGCTACGATCCTGCCAGTCCTCCGTGGTTCGTCAAAGAGGGTATGGCGTCGGTTCGATGAGCGTCAGATTTTAAACGCGCTAACGTTCTTGTGGGGTGCGTGCCGCGGCCTTGCGGAGAGCCGCCTTTCAACGGCCTGCTACTAGACATTACAGCAGATCTTGCTGCTGCGGTTTGGGCACGATACAGGCGGACACATCGTTGGTCGCGCGGTTGACGATGGTCTCCACTTCGTAGGATTCCATCTCTTTGCTTGGATAGGGTTCAAGCATTTTTTTGAGTTTGGGAATGTCATCGAAATGCGGGTCGAGCCAAGCTTCGTAGTCCTCGGCACGGAGGATGCAGGGCATGCGCGGGTGGACCAGTTGCGCGAGGTCGTTCGGGCGGCAGGTGAGAATGGTACTGGTCATGTGCAGACCACCGCCGCCGTCGTGCCACTCGTCCCAGAGGCCGGCGAGGGCGAAGGGGACATGTTGTTTCATTCGGTAGTACACGGGTTGTTTGAGCGAGCTGCCGGTCACTTTTTTCCATTCGTAATAGCCGTCGGCGATTAGGATGCAGCGCTTGCGTTTGAACGGCCCTTTGAATGAGGGCTTCTCATGCGCCGTCTCCGAACGCGCGTTGATCATGTTGTACGCAATCTTCGGATCCTTGGCCCAATACGGGATCAGGCCCCACTGGGTGAAGGTGGTTCGACCCTTCTTGCCGCCGATGGCGTGGTTGAGCACGGTGACCACCGGCTGGGTCGGGGCGATGTTGTATCGGGGTTGAATCATCTCGTCGATGTCGAACATCGCAAGCGCCTCTTGGATGGCTTTCGCCTCCTTCGCCAAACTGAATCTACCGCACATAGAAGGAAACGTATGGCCTTTTCTGGACAGGATTCAACCCTGCTTTAACACGCGGTTGGTTTGCAGATTCACCAAGGACCAGTATGACACTGGTCCTTGGCGCAGTTCGTCGTGTGGGTCCTCCAGAATGTCCTATTGCGTGGACGGTGAGGTTTGTCTCTTCCATCAAATTGAATCTATCGCACATAGAGGACACTTATGACTGTTCCCGTCTCCGAATTTCGCAGGCGTGAGAGGCGGACTTGGTGTGGTTGGTCGCGCCGCCAGAGTCAGGTTTAACTAGACTGGCATACATCTAGACCATGTTCCCACCAATCGGGATAAAGAGGCAAGTGATCTGAGAAGGACAATCAATCTTTCATTTATTCATTCTTAAATTTGAGGATTCCAGAAGGTTCTTGGGAGATGAATTCGGTCCTTCGTTTCCGATGTTACGTTCACATTCCTGCCGTTTGCCCAAAATTGATGTTTTCCTGTCTAAAATCCATATTTTCGGAAATATCGTATGCTTGGCACGCCGTCTGCGTCCGTTCGTGCTTATGACGCAACCTAGCTATCCTTCAGTTCTCGCCCATGTCCCTTCTTATGTATTTAAGACGGTGACCCTGTTTCTTTTCTGTTTCTTTTTCAGCATGATTTCTCCCGGCGTTGCCCAGCAACTCGATATTGAATTTGATTATCTTCCCGGGTATCCAGAAAGTGTGAAATTTGGGGATGAGGTATGTTGGAAGGTTACCTATACATGGCCTGACATTACCAACGATTTACAGAACGCAACTTTGGATGTCGCGTTGCCGCCTTGGTTCGTGTTGTTGGATGCTGGCAACACGGTTCACACCACCCAGCTTCCTGGGCAACCAACGATCTCCTTTAATCCTGGATCTACCGATGTGCACTGGGATTTCAACGCGCCGCTCGGCCAGGGGGGGCGGGGACTCCCTGCAGGTGCGGCCGGTGTCTTTGAGATGTGTGGCGTGGTCGGCTGGACTTGTGGAAACGCCCCGGTGGCTGAATGCGTGGTTCCAGAAGCGGTCATCAACGCGCCCGAATCGGGGCCTGATTCCGAAACAATCACCTTTTGCCTCGTTGATAACTCGTTCCCATGGACGGGGATGCATCTCTGGCGCCGCGCGTCGGCCACACCGGTTCATGAATGTGGAAAGGGCTTTATGTCATTCAATGCGGAGATGGTCTGGTCCAACACCGTGGGGGAAGTTGAAACTGCGCCAGAGTGGTTGGACGAGCAAATTGACAATCCGGTCATTACGATTTGTCTGCCAGCGGATACAGAGTATGTTCCCGGAAGCGCATTTCCTCCCAGTGGAATCTACGACCCAGGCACCCGTTGTCTCACGTGGACGCCCAACCAAGTCACCTATCAAGGTTCTAGTTTTTCTTTCGAATATTGCACCGACTCGGATGCCATCGTCACCTTTTCGGGAACTGCAACGGGCGATACCTGTTTAGGTCCGACAGAGGATACTCATGAGCAGGATGCGGAATTCCGCGACTGTTGTCCGTTCAGGTGTGAACCGTCTCCCCAAATTCTGCAAGGGGCCTCGACCAACGTGGTTTTCTATCAAGTGGAAAACATTCCAGGTTTAGAAAGTATCACCACAACCAATTGTCTTTTCGACAACACAGACTACACGATGTTCTATATTGAGGCGGGGACCTCTACTGTGTCAATTTCTTACCAGACTTCCGCGAATAGCAGTTGGCAATCGTGGGTAGCCAATAGCACAGGTTCGATTGTCCTCGACCCGAGTACGCTGGGGCTGGCCGCCGCTGAGGCGATCACCAAAATCGAAATTGTAGCCGACGGAGCACACTCCTTTGGAGCTGATATCACGGCTCTTGATGAGTTTACCCCGAATTTCGACTCGCTATGTGCGCGCACTGTGGTGAATGGGATCGTTGGCGAATGTTGCCAAACTCTGTGTCGCTGGGATGTTCTCGTTCCTAGTAGAATTCCAGAAATTTGCATGGAAAAGGAGATCAACCAAGCGACTTATAATATCGGTGATGTGGTCGATATTACCCTGCGCCTTGAAAACTTGAATGACAATCCTTTGAACGAGCTCGTCATCGCCGATCTGCTGCCGCCGCAAATGATGTTTGATCCGAGTTCCCCGGTCGTTGTCAGCGACACTTCTGCGACGGCTCCCTCGGCTCCGGTGTTTTCCTACACGCCCAACTGGAGCGGTACCGGCCAAGAATTTCTCTCTTGGACTTGGTCGACCAACAACCCGGTCAACTTAACTTCTGGCCAGATTGTCATTTCTTTCAAGGCTGTCATGATCGACTCCGATGGTGACTTTGTGCCCAACTGCATCCGCGCGGTCTTTCCCGAGTATCCGCAAGCCAGTCCAATCCGTTCCCGCGACTGCCCTCAAGAGTTCGACCGCTGCAGTCCCTTCGGTGGACTGCTGTTTACCGAGTTCGAGGAACCCTTCTTCGGCAATGACGAGTTGGATCTCCACATGGACGGCCCTGGTGGCGACAAATCCATTTACAATTGCGACTGTATCTCTCCCAACATAGGCAGCGGCACGTCCACCGAGGCGAATAAATGGGTGTCGGGTGCCCTCGATAACGGCGATCAGACTCGCTTCCCCGACAACAGCCATACTTACCTTGGCGGGCCGTTTGAATACACCCTTGAGGTCATCAACAACGGGGCCACCACCGTGCGTGACCTCGATCTCGTCGATATTCTTCCTTATATCGGCGATACTCAGATCACCGATCCTTACGGTATTCGCGACAGCGAATGGATGCCCTGCCTTGCCAAGCCCATTGTGGTGCCCATCGGAACGGTCTATTATAGTACCGAAATTAACCCCTGTCGGACCGAAGTGGAAAGCTCGCCGGTCCCTGGGTGTGTTCCCGCAAACTGGACCACCACTTTTCCGGTGAGCGATCCTTGTTCGGTTCGTTCGTTCCGAATCGAGGCACCAACGCTTACGCTTGAACCGAGCGAAATGTTCGAATTTACCGTTTGCATGGAGGCCCCGACCAATGCCCCCACTAATGGGGAAATCGCTTGGAACTCTTTCGCCTATGACCTCGATGGCGGCTTCGGCACACCCGACCCTCCGCCATCCGAGCCGATTAAGGTGGGTATCGAGGTTCTCGAATGCGGCATCGAAGTCGTCAGCGTAAACACACGATGCGAGGATGCTGGGACCGCCGATGGCGCCGATGATATCTTCAATGTCGAAGTGCTCATCAACAGCATCGGCGAAGGCACGTTCACTTATTACCCGCCAAGCTGCCAGGTCACGAACATGGTTCCCTTTGTTAGCCCCTTTAACGGTTCGACGAACTTCTTTTCTGTTGTCGAACTCGACCCTGACTGTGCGGATGCACAGGCAGACTTACTCGGTGGATCCATCTATTCCTTCGGCTCTTTCCCGACGTCGGGTGGGGCGCAGACCCTCACCTTTGCCTCTGGTTGCCAAACGGTCGAGGTGCAGGTTGCATCACCGCCCTGTTCCTCTTGTGCAATCGTCGACGCTGGTCCGGAACTTGTCTGCAATGACGGCGGAACGCCAACCTTCATCGGCGACGATGTCATTGATCTCTACTTTAACCCGCAGCATACAGGAGCAGGAAGTACGTATTCGATCTATGAAATGATCACGCCTAGCTTCGGTATACTTTGGGCCGCAGGGGTTCCTTATGGAAGCCCGTACTTGGCGACCCAGTATGTTTCCGGTGCCGCGCAGAGCCTGACGTTCGAGATTAGGGACGACGACGCCCCTGAGATCTGCAAGGATCTTGTGGAGGTCGAAATCCCCAATGCCTGTGGCGAAAATTGCGGTCTCACCTTCGACAGCCCGTTCGACGTGGTCTGTAATGACGATGGGACTTATACCGCAACGTTCCCCATCTTCGCCTATGTCGAACCCAGCGGCGGCCCGAGGCCCGGTGCGATTTCTCCTAAAACCCTCCTCGTGACCAACCAAGCCCCGGTTAACTTTTTCCCGGATGGCGACAGTGGCCCCTACAACTTTACTTTTACCTTCCCCGTGGGATCCAATGTGGTTTTCGCCGCAACCCTTTTGAAGGGAGACGAATTGATTTGCAGCTTGTCCGAAACCAACGATTTTACCCCCACTGAGTGCATTCCTTCGGATGGGATTTTCGACCTCGCTCTTACCAAGGTTCTCGCCGTCGGACAGCCCTCGAGTGTTCTGCCCGGTGATGACGTTAACTTCACAATCACCGTCACCAACCAGGGAACGATCGCCGCAACCAATGTTGTGGTGACTGATTACATTCCCACGGACATGACACTGAATGATACCAACTGGACGGGTTCTGGATCGACCGCTGTCACCACGCTAGCCGGTGTGCTTCCGCCCGGCGGCTCGACCAACGTCAACATCATCCTGACGGTCGATCCTAGCTTTTCGGGCAGTTCGATCACCAACTGGGCGGAAATCAGCGAAGACAACTCCGGCACCCCGGATGAGGACTCCACTCCGGACGGCATGGACAACGACCCCTACGGTGGCGACAACGTCACTGACAACAGCGACGGCGATGAAGACGACCATGACCCGGCGGAAGTTTCCGTCGACGAATTTATGGACTTGGCGTTGACTAAAGTGCTGAGTTCGACCGGGCCGTTCGTTCCGGGCGACCCCGTGACGTTCACGGTGATGGTGACCAACCAAGGCACGATGACGGCCACGGACATCGGCTTGGCCGACTACCCGCCGAGCGGTTTGACCCTGGTGCCGGACGCCAATTGGATGATGGTCAGCGGTCAGATTAGCGCGAGTATCGCCGGGCCTCTGGCTCCTGGCGGCAGCACTAGTTTGCCGATCACCTTCACGATTGATGCCGGCGTGACCGGCGTGCTGACCAACTGGTCTGAGATCACCGGCCAGAACGGACCTGATGGCCCCGAGGACGACATCGACTCGACTCCGGACGGCACCAACGACGATCCCTACGGCGGCGACAACGTCACCGATAACAGCGACGGTGATGAAGACGACCATGACCCGGCGGAAGTTTCCGTGGGTGAGTTCATGGACCTAGCGCTGACTAAAGTGCTGAGTTCGGCCGGTCCGTTTGTTCCGGGCGACCCCGTGACGTTCACGGTGATGGTGACCAACCAAGGCACGATGACGGCCACCGCTATCGGTCTGGTGGATTACCCGCCGAGCGGTTTGACCCTGGTGCCGGACGCCAACTGGTCGCTGGTCAGCGGTCAGATTGTTGCCAGTATCGCCGGTCCACTTGTGCCCGGCGGCAGCACCACGCTTCCTATTATGTTCACGATTGATGCCGGCGTGACCGGCGTGCTGACCAACTGGTCTGAGATCACGGGTCAGAACGGACCTGATGGTCCCGAGGACGACATCGACTCGACTCCGGACGGCACGAACGACGATCCCTACGGCGGCGACAACGTCACCGATAACAGTGACGGCGATGAAGACGACCATGACCCGGCGGAAGTTTCCGTGGGTGAGTTCATGGACCTGGCGCTGACTAAAGTGCTGAGTTCGGCTGGTCCGTTTGTTCCGGGCGATCCCGTGACGTTCACGGTGATGGTGACCAACCAAGGCACGATGACGGCCACCGCTATCGGTCTGGTGGATTACCCGCCGAGCGGTTTGACCTTGGTGCCGGACGCCAACTGGTCGCTGGTCAGCGGTCAGATTGTTGCCAGTATCGCCGGCCCACTTGCGCCCGGCGGCAGCACCACGCTTCCGATTATGTTCACGATTGATGCCGGCGTGACCGGCGTGCTGACCAACTGGTCTGAGATCACGGGTCAGAACGGACCTGATGGTCCCGAGGACGACATCGACTCGACTCCGGACGGCACCAACGACGATCCCTACGGCGGCGACAATGTCACCGATAACAGTGACGGCGATGAAGACGACCATGACCCGGCGGAAGTTTCCGTTGGTGAGTTCATGGACCTAGCGCTGACTAAAGTTCTGAGTTCGACCGGTCCGTTTGTTCCGGGCGACCCTGTGACGTTCACGGTGATGGTGACCAACCAAGGCACGATGACGGCCACGGACATCGGCTTGGCCGACTACCCGCCGAGCGGTTTGACCTTGGTGCCGGACGCCAATTGGATGATGGTCAGCGGTCAGATTAGCGCGAGTATCGCCGGGCCTCTGGCTCCTGGCGGCAGCACTAGTTTGCCGATCACCTTCACGATTGATGCCGGCGTGACCGGCGTGCTGACCAACTGGTCTGAGATCACTGGTCAAAACGGACCTGATGGTCCCGAGGACGACATCGACTCGACTCCGGACGGCACCAACGACGATCCCTACGGCGGCGACAACGTCACCGATAATAGTGACGGCGATGAAGACGACCATGACCCGGCGGAAGTTTCCGTTGGTGAGTTCATGGACCTAGCGCTGACCAAAGTGCTGAGTTCGGCTGGTCCGTTTGTTCCGGGCGACCCGGTGACGTTCACGGTGATGGTGACCAACCAGGGCACGATGACCGCCACCGCTATCGGTCTGGTGGATTACCCGCCGAGCGGTTTGACCCTGGTGCCGGACGCCAACTGGTCGCTGGTCAGCGGTCAGATTGTTGCCAGTATCGCCGGCCCACTTGCGCCCGGCGGCAGCACCACGCTTCCAATTATGTTCACGATTGATGCCGGCGTGACCGGCGTGCTGACCAACTGGTCTGAGATCACCGGTCAGAACGGACCTGATGGTCCCGAGGACGACATCGACTCGACTCCGGACGGCACCAACGACGATCCCTACGGCGGCGACAATGTCACCGATAACAGTGACGGCGATGAAGACGACCATGACCCGGCGGAAGTTTCCGTTGGTGAGTTCATGGACCTAGCGCTGACTAAAGTTCTGAGTTCGACCGGTCCGTTTGTTCCGGGCGACCCTGTGACGTTCACGGTGATGGTGACCAACCAAGGCACGATGACGGCCACGGACATCGGCTTGGCCGACTACCCGCCGAGCGGTTTGACCTTGGTGCCGGACGCCAATTGGATGATGGTCAGCGGTCAGATTAGCGCGAGTATCGCCGGGCCTCTGGCTCCTGGCGGCAGCACTAGTTTGCCGATCACCTTCACGATTGATGCCGGCGTGACCGGCGTGCTGACCAACTGGTCTGAGATCACTGGTCAGAACGGACCTGATGGCCCAGAGGACGACATCGACTCGACCCCGGACGGTACCAACGACGATCCGTACGGCGGCGACAATGTCACTGACAACAGTGACGGCGATGAAGACGACCATGACCCGGCGGAAGTTTCCGTTGGTGAGTTCATGGACCTAGCGCTGACTAAAGTTCTGAGTTCGGCCGGTCCGTTTGTTCCGGGCGACCCGGTGACGTTCACGGTGATGGTGACCAACCAAGGCACGATGACGGCCACCGCTATCGGTCTGGTGGATTACCCGCCGAGCGGTTTGACCTTGGTGCCGGACGCCAATTGGATGATGGTCAGCGGTCAGATTAGCGCGAGTATCGCCGGGCCTCTGGCTCCTGGCGGCAGCACTAGTTTGCCGATCACCTTCACGATTGATGCCGGCGTGACCGGCGTGCTGACCAACTGGTCTGAGATCACCGGTCAGAACGGACCTGATGGCCCAGAGGACGACATCGACTCGACTCCGGACGGCACGAACGACGATCCCTACGGCGGCGACAACGTCACCGACAACAGTGACGGCGATGAAGACGACCATGACCCGGCGGAAGTTTCCGTGGGCGAGTTCATGGACCTAGCGCTGACCAAAGTTCTGAGTTCGGCTGGTCCGTTCGTTCCGGGCGATCCGGTGACGTTCACGGTGATGGTGACCAACCAAGGCACGATGACGGCCACCGCTATCGGTCTGGTGGATTACCCGCCGAGCGGTTTGACCTTGGTGCCGGACGCCAACTGGTCGCTGGTCAGCGGTCAGATTGTCGCGAGTATCGCCGGACCTCTGGCTCCTGGCGGCAGCACTAGTTTGCCGATCACCTTCACGATTGATGTCGGCGTGACCGGCGTGCTGACCAACTGGTCTGAGATCACGGGTCAGAACGGACCTGATGGCCCCGAGGACGACATCGACTCGACTCCGGACGGTACCAACGACGATCCCTACGGCGGCGACAACGTCACCGACAACAGTGACGGCGATGAAGACGACCATGACCCGGCGGAAGTTTCCGTGGGTGAGTTCATGGATCTGGCGCTGACTAAAGTGCTGAGTTCGGCCGGTCCGTTTGTTCCGGGCGACCCCGTGACCTTTACGGTGATGGTGACCAACCAAGGCACGATGACCGCCACGGACATCGGCTTGGCCGACTACCCGCCGAGCGGTTTGACCCTGGTGCCGGACGCCAATTGGATGATGGTCAGCGGTCAGATTAGCGCGAGTATCGCCGGGCCTCTGGCTCCTGGCGGCAGCACTAGTTTGCCGATCACCTTCACGATTGATGCCGGCGTGACCGGCGTGCTGACCAACTGGTCTGAGATCACGGGTCAGAACGGACCTGATGGCCCCGAGGACGACATCGACTCGACTCCGGACGGCACCAACGACGATCCCTACGGCGGCGACAACGTCACCGATAACAGTGACGGCGATGAAGACGACCATGACCCGGCGGAAGTTTCCGTTGGTGAGTTCATGGACCTAGCGCTGACCAAAGTGCTGAGTTCGGCTGGTCCGTTTGTTCCGGGCGACCCTGTGACGTTCACGGTGATGGTGACCAACCAAGGCACGATGACGGCCACGGACATCGGCTTGGCCGACTACCCGCCGAGCGGTTTGACCTTGGTGCCGGACGCCAATTGGATGATGGTCAGCGGTCAGATTAGCGCGAGTATCGCCGGGCCTCTGGCTCCTGGCGGCAGCACTAGTTTGCCGATCACCTTCACGATTGATGCCGGCGTGACCGGCGTGCTGACCAACTGGTCTGAGATCACCGGTCAGAACGGACCTGATGGCCCCGAGGACGACATCGACTCGACCCCGGACGGTACCAACGACGATCCCTACGGCGGTGACAACGTCACTGACAACAGTGACGGCGATGAAGACGACCATGACCCGGCGGAAGTTTCCGTGGGTGAGT
>Ga0209187_1001275_pt1 | contig 30796 bp, 26 predicted proteins | sample BantaG_FD_187430 | JGI IMG/M metagenome (GOLD analysis project Ga0209187, IMG submission 187430) | Marine algal microbial communities from Bantry Bay, Ireland - BantryBay_4 metaG (SPAdes) (version 2) | ecosystem: Host-associated > Algae > Red algae > Unclassified | place: Bantry Bay, Ireland...
GAGTATTTCTTTTAAAATGACTCTTCACCAAAAAATCCTTAAATACAGTGAGTATTCGCGTCATTTTTGATTCGATTCATTTCAAAATAAACGTCAAAAAATGTAAATAAATTTATAAAACAGTGTACTAAGTCCAGTTATAGTTGTGCAAACTGTTGTAAAATAGGCTTTAATTGTTGAGGTGTTTTGTATCCTCTGACAGCTTGCATAATTTGCAAGTCTTCATTGAGGATGACCATCGTAGGAAAAGCTCTTACACCAAAAGCATGAGAGAGTTGGTGTGTGCTATTGCGACGATATTGTCCTTTTTTCGGGTTATAATTTGGGTTGGAATATTTATTACCACCGAACATGATGTCATTTTCCTCTTGTGCATTGAATTTTACTGCATAGTAATTTTCGTTCACATATTCAGCCAATTGCGAATTGGAAAAAGTATTGCGGTCGAGCATTTTGCAAGGTCCGCACCAGTACGTATATACGTCCACGAATACCTTTTTCGGCGTTTTTTTCATAGCCTCTTGCGCCTCTTCGAAAGTCATCCAATTGATAGGTGAATCGGCATGAGAAGGGGCGGGTCTGACTCCATTCTTTTTTGGAGTAACGGTTTTGACTTGTGGCGTATTAGGTGTTTCTGCTGTTGCTGTTTTTTCTTGTTTACAGGAAGTACTCAATAAAAGTACTGCACCTAATATTACGATGATAATGTTTTTCATTTTGTCGAAATTATAATATTTTACACCCATTAAATGTAAGTAAAACGAAAAAACAAATTGAACCACTAAGTGCACAAAAAACACTAAAATGTAATAAACGCACGAGCAAACTAAGTTGGTCTAAATAGTTTATTATTAGCTATTTATGAAGTCCTAAGTTTTCTTTGCGTTAGTTTGGTTTTCGTCCTGATAGCTATCGGGATTAGTGCGCTGAGTGGTTCAGTCTATTTTGTTCGCTTTGCTAATGGGTGTAAATATTTGTAATCAGTTATTTATAAAGATTTAAATTGTTCTAAAATAGGTAAAAAAGCATCTGCATCTCTATAACCGGGAACTGCTTGTATAAGGTCTAATTTCTCATCAAGGAATAGTACAGTTGGATAGCTTCTTGCTTTATATTTCACTGCCAATTCGTGTGTAGCATTGCGCGCTCTTTTTGGCTTGCTTTTATCGAATCTTGGATTAGAATATTGCTTACCGCCCAATTTGATGGGTTCCGGGTGTTGAGCGTCAAATTTGATAGCGTAGTAATTATCATTCATGTAATCTGCTACACGCTTGTCAGAAAAAGTTGCTTGGTCTAAACGCTTACACCAGCCACACCAATCGGTATATACATCTACAAATACTTTCTTTGGTTTCTTTTTGATTGCTTTTTCGGCTTCCTCAAAAGTCATCCAATTGATTTTACCGCCCGGTACTTTAGGGTCATAGCTTTTTGGTTTACGTTGTTGCGGTCTTTTCTGTGCTTGTGCTTGACGTTGTTGTGCATTGCGCTGTGCATTGCGTTGAGCAGCAGTTGGTTGTGCATTTTTAGTGGGTTGCACAACTTTGCTTTGTGTCTGAGTTGTCGCATCAGCCTCTGCACTTTTATCTGATTTGCAAGACACCATAAAAAATGTAGTTGCAACGATTAAAAGGGCGATGTTGAAATATGTACTTATCTTTTTCATTGTATTAAATTTGTTGGTTTTTGATTGTACTTCATGTTATAATCCACAAATTTACGTAAAAATCAATAAAATATGTTATTAAGAATTTGTTAAGATGCAAAAAATAAAGGTCGCGCGTGCAAAAAAACGCAAATCTGGACAATATACAGACCATAAAATGTATTAATGTGCATCTCAAAATCCCCGTTCGAAAATCGCTAAAACCAAATAATATGTTATATTTGCATAGCTAATGCCGGATAACAGATATACACATATTTTCATTGCTTATGCCTCTAAAGATAAAGCGGCACACGATACCTTTTTGTCTCACCTGAAAGTTCTCGAAAACAAAAACGATATTAAAATATGGAGCAAAGCCAAGTTAGACGCGGGTGTTGATATTGAAAAAGTAACACAAGCCGAACTACAAAAAGCCGATATAGTCATCTTTCTGGTGAGTGTTGATTTGCTCAATAGTCATACTTATCAAAATATCAAAAATCAGGTGCAGACATCCACGACTTTAGTACCTGTGCTATTACGTGACTGTGAATGGAGAGGCGACACTTTTCTTGAAAAACTACAACCGCTACCGAAAAACGAAAAATTTATCACCGAAGCAGAAAATAAAGATAAAGTTTATACAGAAATTGTCGGAGACATCAAGAAAATGGTTGTGGGAAAGGCGGTGGACGTACCACTCACTCCACCTGTAAACACATCACCTTTTTGGAAAAAATCCGTACTGATTACATTGGTGGCGGTGATGATATTAGCAGGGATTTGGTTGGCTTCAAGTCTGTTTAATGGCAAAGTTGAAACACCGATTGATGATGGTACACCCGATGAACCGCTTGTTTCGACTACCTTCATTCCCGCTTATGGAAATCCCATTTTCACTACAGATACTACGCTTTTCAAAATACTCATTATCCGCTTTGAAGATAATCTGAATGAAGATGATGACACGTATTGCATAGGACGTGCGATACGTAAAAATTTAGTTAAATTAGAAACTAAAAAAGGATTGCCAATCACTTCCGTATATGAAGATAATATAGCCTCACCCGGCCACCCAGATGAAGCCGAAAAACTGCAAAAATACCATAACGCTGATTTACTGATATATGGAATTGCTAATCAAATACAAGAAAACTGTGTAGGTGCAAATATGTGTTTTCGGCATGTTGTAGCTGATACTATTATGACGAATATAGTTGTACCAGAAAATGTGAATAAAAAGAATCATAGCTTTGATAAACCTATCTTCATTGCTCATGCCGATATAGAACAAGGAAAACTCTCTGTGGATGAGCAAAGTATGGAAGCTTGGGTAAGTGGTTTGGTGGCATTGAAGAAGGATGATAAAGAGATTTATTTTGAGGAAATTGAAAGAATGGCTGCGGATATTGCGCATTTGACGCATGAAGAACAGGCGAGTAGGTTTTATAATCAAGGTACTATATATTATGAATCTAAAAATTATGAAAAAGCTATTGCGAGTCTCTCCAAGGCTATAGTGTTGAAACCAAAAGATATAAAATTTTTAAAATTAAAAGGAGAATGTTATTACGCATTAGGTGATTACGAAAAAACTATCCAAATATATCAGGAATTGATTATAATAGGCGAAATAAACTTAATCAAATTGGAAGATATTAAAAAAGCATTGAATTGATAAAATTACAATATCATTAGTCATTAGTTTTTAAAAATTAGGTACTTGAAGAAGAATTTTGTGGGAGAAAACAAATTAATCATTCCCAGCCCTTAGCCTCCTCAATCAACGCATCAGGATTCCGACTACTATGATGTATCTTCACAATATTCACCGTTTCCTCTTCCTCATTGATGTAAAAAATAATCTTATATTTCCACTTTTTCGTGTAGCGGTAGGTTCGTTTTTCGCTGCTAATCTCTGGAAATAGTGAATTTCCTGTAGGCATTTTCCGAAGTTTTTCAGTTTCGTCTAATATACCGTTTGCGACTTTTTCTGCGGTAAAATCAGAGGCGTTTTCTCGCAGATATTTTTTGATACTTCGTAAATCTGCTTTCGCACGACTTGATATTTGAACGTCATACTTTACCATTCCTTCATCTCTTTACGAACTTCCTCAATGGTATGAAAATTCCCATTTTCAATATCTTCCGCAGCTTCGTCGCATTGGTCTTTTAGTTCCTCATAAGTCATAGGCGTACCGTCAGCTTCGTAGCCTGCGATTTCTTGCTGCTGTTGTCTGTATTTATCGAACATCGCATGTACGATTTCCAAAAATGAATCATCTGCCTCATCTACATATAGGTGTAGACGCTCTCTGATTTTTAGTGTTGCATTCATACCATTAATTTTTTCAAAGATACTAATTTTTTAGAAAAAATGTAGCGAGCTACGGTCGTTGCTTCCACTTAAAATTCCAAGTCACCGAAGGAATAATCGGAAACAGCGACACATTATAGGCTTTCAAGACAGGTTCGCCACCGATGAGGTCACCTTCGGGGCTAAAATAACTAAGAAAAGCATTTTTACGATTATAAATATTATAAATGGAGAAAGTCCAACTCGAATGAAAGGCTTTGTCTGTGCGCTCGGCTTTGGGCGTGTAAGTGGCAGAGAGGTCGATGCGATGATAAGCCTCTTGGCGGTTGGCATTGCGAGGTCCGTACTTCGTAGCCAACTGAAAATTAACCAAATAGAAACTTTTCGGTAGCGTAAAAGCATTGCCTGTACCATAAATAAATACACCGCCAAAATCCCATTTTTTATTCAAAGTATAATTCGCTACGAGCGAAAGGTCGTGTGTGCGGTCGTATTTGGTTGGGAAAGGTTCGCCATTTTCAATATCATCAAAAGTGCGATAGGTACGCGAGAGTGTATAGCCGAGCCAACCATTTAATTTGCCTGTTCGCTTCTTAAAAAACAACTCCAAACCATAAGATTTGCCATCACCAAAAACAAATTCGTCCTCTTCTTCGACATTGACATCCGGCACATAATTTTCGGAATAATCAATCTGATTATTGAGGTTTTTATAATAAACTTCTACGGAAGTTTCGTATTTATTATCTGCAAAATTTTGGAAATAACCGAGCGCGTATTGAAGCCCGTTTTGCGGTTTTACTTTAAGCGTACTCGGCACCCAAAGGTCAGTCGGCAAAGTACTCGTCGAACTTGACACTAAGTGAATATATTGATTCGTATAAGCAAAACCCGCCTTGATGGAAGCCGAAGGCGTAAGGGAATATTTGGCACTTAGGCGCGGCTCTATTCCGGTATAAGTAGTGACCGGTTCACCTGCTGCAAAAACCTTTGTCGAGTCATCATTAGCATAAGGTCCGAGTTGGGAAAACAGCGAAGCGCGCAGCCCGAAATTGACGGTCAGGGCATCCGTGATTTTCATTTCATCTTGTGCATATATAGCAGCTTCATGCGCTTGTTTTTTTCTGTTATTTGTACCAAATTCGACATCACCTGCGGTTGCGGTTGCGGTGTATGGCGTGAAAGTATGGTGTGTATATTGTCCGCCCCATTTGAGCTGATGGCGTGGGGTAGGGTAGTAGTCAAAATCCACTTTTCCACTCCAATCTCGCACGCCTGAAAGCAGGTCAAAACGGAACTCTTGCTGTTTGCCATGTAATTCAAATTCATAGTCATTATAAATCGCCATAGCGTTCATAAATAACTTGTCAGAAAACAAGTGATTCCAGCGTAGTGTCGCTGTCGAATTGCCCCAAGGCATTCGCAGGGAGAAATTGCGCGGTGCTGAGAAATAATCCAAGACATCACGCCCAAAATAACCACTAAAATACAAGCGGTCTTTTTCCGAAAAACGATGATTTATTTTGGTATTAAAATCATAAAAGTAATAATTTGTTCCGGCAAAATCGGTTCTATCAATCGCGGGCTGTGCTACGTCAAATAGGTAAGTTCGTCGCCCTGAAATGAGGAAGGAACTACGGTCTTTGATAATCGGACCTTCTGCCGTAAGGCGTGATGCGATGATGCCGATACCGCCTTCGGCAGCAAAGCGTTTATTATTGCCATCCTTCATCTGAATATCGACCACCGACGAGAGGCGACCACCATAATTAGCAGGCATACTGCCTTTTATAAGTGTCGTATTCTTTATCGCATCTGCATTAAAGACCGAGAAAAAACCCAATAAATGCCCCGAATTATACACCACCGCTTCATCCAGTAAAATCAGGTTTTGGTCAGGTCCGCCACCGCGCACATAGAAGCCCGCATTACCTTCTCCTGCCGACAGTACGCCGGGCAGCAACTGAATGGATTTGAGTACATCGACCTCGCCGAGCAGCGCAGGAATTTTCTTTAATGTTTCGGTCGAAAGCTCTACGGTTCCCATCTCGGTACTTTCCACATTTCGGTCTAATTGTTCGCCTGTAACGACGACTTCATTCATAAGCGTACCGCTTATATTCATCTCAATATCAAGGGTTTGACTCTCGCGAAGTGCCACCGTAACTTCTTTGTCTTCATAACCCAAATATTTGATAATAAAGGTATAGTCCCCTTCCGGCAAAGTCAGCGAGTAGAAGCCGTAAACGTTGCTCGTCGCGCCTTGTGTGAGGTCATTTTTATCGTAAATATTTGCTGCTATCAAGGTCTCGCCACTTGCAGCATCTTTGATGTAGCCACTTAATGTGTATTTATTTTGAGCATAAAAAGTCGTAGTAATTAATAGGAAAATAGAGGTAATCAGCGTGGTTATTTTCATTGTTGGAATTGATTGATTCGTGTATTGGTAAGTGCAGGACAAATTTTTTAATCTGTGATTTTTACAACACTTTGTACAGGTCGATTTTAATCGACCTGTGCGATTAAAAGTAAACATCCTTTCCTCCCAAAAAGAAAGCGTCTTTCTGAATTTATTTCTCCCGACAGCTGTACGGGAGAAACCAGTTCAGCAAGACAGTTGTTTTTTTAGTTTTGTTTTAATCGCCTGTACGGTGTCTTCATTTAGTAAAAGTAAAGTTTGACTTTAATAACATTTAAAGGCTCGGTAAGGTTTTAAGCGTTTTCTAAAGTTGCAAATTGAATTAAGTTAATTTTTATGTGTAAATATTTTCAATTGGTGGGTAATAATTTGTTCTTGCCTGGAACTACTGTATGTAGCACCCGATAAACATTTTTGTCTATCAGTCCGCAGTTGTTACAATCGCTTGAATTTCAATACCTTTATAACTCACTGATTATCAAAGTGTCCAATGTTAGACGGGTAGCCTTGAATTTATTTAGTATAAAAAGCAGGATATTCGATAGTGGGTGTCCTGCTTTTTTATACCAAACAATCTTCATTAATCTCTGACAGAGATTTGCAACCGACGAGTGCCATCGTCAATTCAAAATCGGTTTTATAATTTTTAATCAATTCTTCTACACCATCCTTTCCTGCGAGGGCAAGCGCATATACGTAAGGTCTGCCGATACAAACGGCGGACGCACCAAGCGCGATGGCTTTAAAAGCATCTGCACCGCCTCGAATACCGCTATCCATGAGTATCGGAATTTTCCGATTAACAGCCTTTGCTACACCCGGAAGTGCCTCAATAGCACTAATCGCACCATCCACTTGTCTGCCACCATGATTGGAGACTATAATGCCGTCAATTCCTTGATTAACAGCTTTCAACGCATCGTCAGGATGTAATATGCCTTTGAGTATAATCGGCAGTGAAGTTTGCTTACGCAAAAAATCAAGCCGCTCCCAAGTCAAAGACGGACGTGAATATATATTGATAAATTTACGAACAGCTTTGAGCGGTACACCCGAACTCAGGTTTTTCAAAAAACTACCGGGAAATCGCCATGCCAAACGAAATACCATAGCGAGAGAAGTTGGATTAATCTGCCGAGAAGTAGATGAGGCAGATTCATCTTTTTCTTCAAGTAGCCGTAGGAAGGTCGGGTCGGAAGTATATTGCGCGATGCCTTTACCTTCGAGAAAAGGCAGGTAAGCCAAATCGAGATCGCGACTACGCCAACCGAGCATCGTGGTATCCAAAGTCACAACGATAGCTGTACATCCACAGGCTTCGGCACGTTTGGCGAGGCTGCTGACCAGCGCATCAGACTGACTCCAATACAACTGAAACCAGTGTGTCGAATCCTCCATGATTCGCGCACAACTCTCCATCGAAATGGAAGCCTGATTGGAAAAAATCATGGGCGTGGCGGTGTTTTTGGCAGCTTGGGCAACGGCTCTGTCTGCTCCTCTGTGCGCCATTTCGAGAACGCCTATCGGAGCAAGCAAAAAAGGCGAAGACAAAGACTGTCCAAAAAGGTCAAGTGACGTGTCTCTTTCGGATACATCATTCAATACACGCGGAACGATTTGCCGATTTGAGAAGCCTTGGCGGTTAGCAGTAATCGTATCTTCTCTACCTGCTCCACCGTCAATGTAAGCAAATGCCTCCGCCGAAAGTCGTGCTTTGGCAGCCGCTCTCATTTTGTCGAAGGATGTGGGAATCAATGGTTTATGTCCGCTTAATCCTTTAATGTAAATATCTTTCTGCCTGTCAATTGCACTCATACTCGGTCTATGGTTTGTGATTGTTTGGGTTGCTTGTATAGGTTTCAACGAATAAAAATTAGTTCTTTTTCGGTTGACAATTCTTCACTATATGTATATCTGTCGTAGTCAAATCCTTTGAGGTGTTCGGGGTTGGTAATTTTATTTTTTATAATGTAATTACACATCATGCCACGAGCTTTTTTGGCAAAAAAAGCGACGATTTTATAGGTCCCGTTTTTATCTTCTTTAAAATTGACATGATACAAATCACCTTTAAGTAATTTGGGTTTGACGGACTTGAAGTATTCTTTTGAAGCCAGATTGACGATGACCTTACTGTCGCGTGCTTCAAGGTCTTGATTGAGTCTATCAGTGATTTTTTCATGCCAAAAATCATAGAGATTTTTACCTTGTTTGTTGATAAGTTTAGTTCCCATTTCAAGGCGATAAGGCTGCATCAAGTCGAGCGGTTTTAGGATGCCGTACAAGCCTGAAAGTATCCGCAAATGTTCTTGTGCAAAAGCCAAATCTGCCTCGTCAAAACTATCTGCATCTAGTCCAGTATAAACATCACCGCGAAAAGCCAACACAGCTTGTTTGGCATTTTCCGAATTAAAAGGTGTTTTGAAAGACCGAAAACGTCCGACGTTCAACTCTGCGAGTTTATCACTCACGCCCATTAGTTGTTTGAGGTCTTCTGCTGATTTTTTTTTCAGTATGCCTACCAGTTCTTTACTTTCTTTTGTGAAGGGGGAAGTTGTATGTTCTTTGATAGGGGATGGGCTGAAATCCAGTGTTTTTGCAGGTGATATAAGTGCTATCATATTATCGAAATTGTTAATTATTTATAAATCTAAGCATTAGGTGCTTATTGAATTTTTTTCGTTATAAGTATTTCTTATGTATTTTATAAATTTTCAATAAAAACGGCTTCAAATTGTGATTACACAAAAAATAATGGAAATTCTTTAAGAAAGTTTATAAAAATAGCGTCACCACAATAATGATTTTAATTGATATATTAATAATGAGTAAAATAAATCTATTATTTTATAATAGATTGTTTATCAGGTTGTTATGATTTATTTTTAAAGTAAAAAATAATTGAGAAATACCAACATTAGCTTAGTCTATAATGACAGTTCAATGTCACAGTATTTCACGGTATCTATTGTCTATTTAATTTATTCTATCTACTTTTGAATCACAATACTGCTACAGCAAAGTAGTTTTTTGTGTTTATTTGTTTGGGTTAGGGAGTCCTTATTCAATATTCAAATTGAGTAAGGTCTTCCCGTTTTTAGGGGTGTCTGTTTGCTTTTTCTTTGCATCAAAATTCTACATCCAACTCAACTTCCTCTCCTTCTCTTTCTACGACAACCTTCGTTTTATCTCCTTGACCAAATTTGCCGAGTGCATCCATATATTCATAAATGTCTTTTACATCATAATTGCCCATTTTGATAATAATATCGTCGGGCTTGAATCCTGCTTTGTCGGCGGATTTGCCTTCACTCACACCATCTATTTTCATGCCTTTGCCAGAGTAACCATAATTGGGCATCACACCGAGCGTGACGTTGAAACGCTGTCTGCCCATCTTTTGTGAATCTTTGGTTTTTGTAAAAGCGAGTTTGTCTTCAGACTGTGAAGCGAGGATGAGCGAGTAGATAAAATCCTGCACTTGCATCATGCCGTAATAATTGAGTTTTTCGGGGTCGTCGGCAGGTTTGTGATAGTCAGAATGTGTACCGGAAAAGAAACTCAAAACAGGTATATCTTTAAGATAAAAAGAGGTAATATCGGTAGGAGCCATACCCGATTCGTGGGTTTCAATATTGAGTGTCCAATCGGAAGGAGTCGCCCTAACAATGAGGTCGCCCCAAGCTGGGGATGTGCCTGTACCTTGCAAAGTAAGCGTGCGGTTTTTGATACGTCCGACCATGTCCATATTGAGCATATAATTCACATTTTTGAGCGAAATAGTAGGTTGACTGACAAAATAATTTGAACCTAATAAGCCCATTTCTTCACCGGAAAATGCAATAAATAAATAATTTAAATCATCCGTTTTCTCATTGTCTTTCAGTGACTTAGCAAGTTCTATCATCACAGATACGCCACTTGCATTGTCATCTGCACCATTATGGACTTGCGGCTCTTTGCCTGTGTGTAGCGAACCAAAAGCACCGTAGCCGAGGTGGTCGTAATGTGCGCCAATGACAACTGTGTTTTCAGCTTCATTATCAATAAAACCTACTACATTATAACCCTTACGTTCATCAGGAATTAGCTCAGTAGAGATGCTTGAATTTTTACACAATGCCTTTTTTATCTGTGTAGCATTTGTCGCAAATACGACGGGTATTGAAAGTGCTGTAATCTTTTTCGTATAATCGGGAATTGGCGTGTCTTTGTTTTCGCCGGAATTGATAAAAACGACCGCCGATGCGCCACGCTCTTGGGCGATTTCAGCTTTATGTTTGAGGTCAGTAAATTGTGCGACGGCGGAGTGTGGATTATTATCATTGATTGGTGTAGCGGTTTCTATGACAAATATTTTTCCATCCAGATTTTTCTTTTTGGCGTAGTCGTTCACACCTTCGTCTGGCGATACAATGCCATGTCCCACCGACTCCAATTTGCCACTTGCAGTTCCATTTCCACTGAATTCCAAAGCATAAAAATCTGTTCCGGTTTGAAGGTTTTTACCCTTGATGGTCAAACTATTTTTTTTGCCATAAAAGCGACCTGCCAAAACATCAAACTGTTGTAAATAACTTTTTTCATCTCCTTTTGGAATCAGTCCGGCTGCTATAAATTGCTCGGTAATATAATCGGCTGCCATGCGTTCACCTTTCGTACCGGTTTCGCGTCCTTCCATTTTGTCGTCGGCAAGAACTTCGACATGCTTTTTCAAATCTTCTAAATCAACTTCGGGCTGTGCGTGAGAAAAAACATTAATAAATAAAATGAAGATAAACGGATATATAATTTGCATATTTAAGTTTTTGTAGTGTGAAGTTGTGTTATATAAAATGATTTTTTTGATGGGAAAAGTATTTTCGTACAAAAGTACGGATGAAACCGCTCTTTTTTAATGAATGTTGTAAAATCTTTATTAAAATAGGTGAACAAACGATGACGAATAGCTCGTTTTTCGTCTCTATAATGAAGTATTTTTTATATCAATAAAAATAATTAATTATAATGTCTATTCAAAATAATTATGCTGCGGAAGATTGGGAAACGGTGAGTCTTTTACCTTCTATGGTCGGTGCAGCAGCAGCTTGTGCCAGTACGAATGGTTTATTCGGAATGGTGAAAGAATCCATGAGCAATGTTCAAGGCGTACTTGGCGGTGTTAAGTTATATCCTGATAATCAATTGATTAGGGCAGTATCTCCTGACATGACCGACAAACAGTCTGCAAAAGCAACCGCTATGAAGCAGCGAGAATCTTTTAAAGCCAAAATGAAAAGTCAAGACATCAAAAAACGAGAAGACCTTATCAGGACGGCACTGGATGACGCAGCCAATGTCGGCAGAATTTTACCCGCAGGAGCAAGCGAGCAAGAAGTCACGGAATTCAGAGAGTGGATATATGCTATTGCACAAAAAGTTGCCGAATCTGCCAAAGAAGGTGGCTTCCTTGGCTTTGGTGGTACGCCTATTAGTATGGAAGAACAGCGGTTTTTGGACGACTTGAAGTTGGCGTTAGGATAAATACGTAACTGTCAACTCAATTATTTTCGACCAAAATCTGCGGGAATTTCGCCCCAATTGTCGGTATCCCACTTGATGATTTTGGTGGTATAAGTATTATTGTTTAACCATAGGATAGCTCTATCTACTAAGGTAAACATTTTCTTATTGGTGGGCGTGCGCTTGATCGTCGTCTTGACACGCTTATTGCGTACCCACGCCATAGCAGTACGCGAATCGGAATAAATCGGCACATCGCTACCTTGTTGCTTGAGCAAAGCCAAGCCGTGTACAAGCGCGAGAAATTCGCCAAGATTATTTGTACCATATTGAAATGGTCCGAGTCTGAATATCTCCGAAGCATCGGCAGTATGTACGCCACGATATTCCATCACGCCGGGATTGCCGCTACATGCTGCGTCCACACTGATGCTTTCCATGATGATTTGAGCGCGTATTTTTTCGTCCAAAGAGGCAAGTGTAGGTTTGGCAGTGGCTGCCTTTTTTTCTATATAACCCGTTTCATTTAAGTATGCTTCTTCTGCTGCTTCCTTTGTTTTGAAGGATTTGTACCGCGCTCCGGGATAACCTTTTATTTGCAGTTGGCAGTCGGTCCATGAATCAAAAACGCCTGTTTCATTACCATCCCACACTACGTAATATTTCTTTTTTTTTGCCATTTTTTTCTTCAAATTCCCAAAAACAAATTCCAAATTCCAATCGGAACGAATTATTTTTTTCGTAAAAATGAACTAAATTGTCCATTCAAACGTAAAGTTACAAAGGTATTTTGAAATTAATTGTACCAAAGTTGGGAAGATTAAAAAATAAGATTACCTTTGCAGCCTTGTTTAAAGAAAACAAGTGGTTATAACATCGCGGAGTGGAGCAGTTGGTAGCTCGTCGGGCTCATAACCCGAAGGTCGTAGGTTCAAGTCCTGCCTCCGCAACAATATTTAAAATTACACCTGTAAGTCAATGACTTATGGGTGTTTTTTTTTGTTATTTATTAAAATTGTAGGGGGAAGGAGGTTTCCAATTAGGTTTCCATTTACCCATAGGAGGTTTCTAAAAAGGTTTCCTAAAAGGTTTCTAATCAGTACATTATACAGTGATTCATAGCTAAAAAATTATTAGTTATGTTGAACGAAATTAAATTAATCTTTTTCTTATTTAAAGCCAAAAAGAACTCGAAAGGAAAAGCCCCTATCTACGGTAGAGTTACCAAGAACAACAAAAGACGGCACTTCTCTACGGGCTTCTTTGTTCTTCCCGATGAATGGCATACTCCTTCTAATTCCGTTATTAACAATCCATTAGCAGAACAAATTAATAACCACCTGATAGCTATTAAGGCTAAAGCTATGGAACTTTCTCTACAGCACCGACTTACTGAAAGGGAATGTACGTTGGATGAATTTGTTAGTTTACTTCTAGGTAAGAAAAGCCAAAATCTATCTTCCTTTTTGGAGGTGTTTAAGCAGCATAATTTAGAAGTAGAGGCATTGGTGGGTAAGTCTTATTCTCCAGCTACCTTAGTGAAGTTTAAGGGCATTTATAAGCAGATAGAGGGCTTTATCAGGCATACTTATCAGCAGGAGGATGTTATACTTTCTAACATAAAGTTGAAGTTTCTGATGGACTTAGAATATTATCTTTTAACAGAAAAAAACATGAAACAAATCTCCATCAATAAGACCATACAGAGAGTTAGGAAGATTATAAAATATGCTATTGCTCACGAGTATATGGAAAAAGACCCCTTCCTACTGTACAAGCCAAAAGCCGTTCATTTAGACGTAGTTTTCTTAGACAGCGAGGAGTTGAATCTAGTAGAAAAGTATAATTTTGAGAAGGACAGACTGGATAAAGTTAGAGACTGTTTTGTGTTCTGTTGTTACACAGGATTGGCTTATAATGAAATGGATAGTTTATCTAGTAAACACATAGTAAAGGGCTATGACGGCAAAGACTGGATTAAAATGAGCAGAAAGAAAACAGGAAAGCCTTTGATGATTCCTATACTTCCTACTGCACAGGCTATTCTGGATAAATACGCTGGGGCTGATAGATTATTACCTAAAATATCCAATCAGGTGTTCAACAGGATAATGAAAGAAATAGCTGAGATTCTAGGTATAAAAAAGAAACTTAGTCACCACGTAGCCCGTAAGACTTTCGCCTCTACTGTGTTGCTTTACAATGATGTTCCTATGGAGATTGTGTCAGAACTTCTGGGTCATTCCAGTATGAAAATAACACAAAAACATTACGGAAAAGTAGTCAACAAAAAAGTAGGGCAGCAGATGGATGAACTAAGTAAACGGCTGGATAAAGAGTAAAGAGAAAGGGGAGTAATTTTGCTCCCCCTTCTACTATGGATGTAACATTAAGCTGCCAACTTAACCGTATTATCATATTTATATGTTTCTTTGAGACTATGTTGTTTAGCCTGTGGTAATGGGTAATCTGAAAACAGATACACCGTACAATCATTACTTACCAATCTGGCTCTACCTACCGCCTGAATTAGTTGGTCTTCTATAAAGTGAAATTGGAGCTTCTGTATGTCAGGATTGACGGATGTTGGGAAATTAAACTCTATGCCGTTATGCTCTATTTTCTGTCTCTCAAACTGGAAGTCCATAGAATTTGTGGAGATACCTAATAGCTTGCTATACAGTTTAATAACAACAGGATTAATGTGTGGTGTTCCTACTACTTTAATATCCTGTCCTAAATATTCATTAGAGCCTGTACAGTTCCAGAAATGTAGATTTTCACTGGGTTTATCAAAATTTCCCTTGTAGGATTTAAAGGTAATAAGTGGTAGTTCAGTACAGAATTTATCGGCATTTTTCATTCTGTTATTTTCCTGTTTAGCCATGCTATTTTTAGAGTAGCTTTTATCAGAAAATTGGGTAATCTGACCTTTTAAAGCTACGTTAGAAATATCCTCAAACTTTACCCTATCACCGTATAACTTTCTGTAAATAAACTCATTAGCCGTAGCAGATAGGATGATGTATTTTTTATCTTCCATTAATGGCGTATGCTTGATGTAGTGGATAATTTTATCTGATTCAGGGTCATTTTTATCTATTGGTTCTGTTATATATTTTACATCCTGCGAAAATAAGAAAGCATAAACATTGCTCTCTTTATCAATCTTTCCTTTAGAGGATAAAGAAAATATAGCAGCATCAGTTTTTAGGATATTTATTATAGATTCAGGGTCTTGGAAATCAGGGCTTAGATTATTTGTAAAGGCATCTATTCCATTTTTAATGTGGTCAGCAATATTCTTAGTTAATTGACTATCAGCGTTATTTCCTTTTTGTTGTAACTTATGGGCTAATAATCTAAGGTCTTTTGTCGTACAGAATTTTATCTGCACTAAACTATTCAGGGGGTCTTCATCAAAAATAAGATTTTCCAGATTTGTAAAGTCTGTGTGAATACCTTTGGAATGGGTAGAATAGACTGCCTCTGTGCTATTTCTGCAACTTTCTAAATTAGTCAGATAGTTATTAAGTGCCAACAGGGTATCTTCCTCAAAATATTGTCCGTCGGCTTCCTCTGAAACTCTGTGTAGATAACAAATAGCCTTCCTATATAATCCGGCTTTACAATAACTATCAAACTGTCTCTGTATGTTATTTGGTAGCTTGGGTAGGCTTGGCGTACAAATATGGTCTATTTGAGAATCATTAGATTTTTCTTCTTTTAGTTGATGTGTAGGAAAGAATAAACCGACATTAGGTAATTTTAGTGCTTGGTAGGTTTTCCCCACGCCTGTAGATAATCTAAAAACCCATATATTGTTACCCTCGTCATTTAGGGCTTCTTTTAATTTAGTATCTAATTTTATACGTGCTTTTTCTAATGAAATGGTAGTAGTTGGTTTTATAACTCTGGCTTTTGAGTACTGGTGATGTGGTCTGATTTCTAATAGGTTATTATAGGTTTCATGTAGTTTATAGTCAGGATGAGCTATGCTCAATGACTGGAAAGACTGTGGAAATAAAGGGCTATGTTCCCATCTATATTTTATGTAGTAGATAATATCAATTTTATCATTGTTTATATATGAATTATTCTCAATACCTTTTTTATATAACTTCTCACCACCTTTTATTCTAAACATATTAGTAGCTAAAAAGAACAGGTCAGGATGAAGTAGCTTTTTTTCTCCCGCTAAAAACTCTTGAAGTATGGTGCTTCTCCTTTCTGCATATTTCCAGTTATATTTTTCTAACTTATTATCTATGTTAAACTGTGGGGATTTTTGGGATTCCCCTATAGTATTCAATAGGGCTTTCCCGTTTTTCCCCATATAGCTTTTAGCTTTTCTGGACTTATGCTTGGGGGATATTCCTCTTAGGTTTAGCAAAAATCCTATCTCGTTTATTTTCTCAATAGGTAAGATATAGTCTGTCTTGTACAGTAATTCTTTTCCTCCAAACCAAATTCTTACAGGTTCTTTGGTATTATCAGCTTCGGGGAATAGATTATAAATATTTTCAATACAGGTTTTAGCAGCATTATGGTCTGTTAGCACTCTGTCTAAAATCCATACTGCTCTGTATTTTCTATGTTCGGGAGTATCACTAAAAGTGGAATAAATAAAGGACACATCAAAACCATTTTCTTTAGCTCTTTTGATAAGGTCTTCAGGGGATAGTGTTTTTTCTCCTTTGTTGTCAACATCTACAGCTATACTCTGTAAGGATTTAAAATGGTCAGTATGTCTTTTCCCTGTAAAGGTGGCGGATGACCATGTTCTTCCATAAGTTACAATGGCTTCTATAAGCTCATCTGTGGTAACTGTTTTTTCATTTTCAGCACACATAAGGCTGTTTTCTTTGTAAAGATTAGTTGGTTTGCCTGTTCTGTTTTCAGGGCTTAGTGTTACATTAAATGTCATTAAATAGTTTATTTTTTTGACGGTTATAAAATACGGTTTACCTACTTTAAGGTAGCATGTTGGCATACTATAAAGATACGAAGAATATATGAAAAAGTCCAGTATTTTCACGTCTTTTTTAAAAATAAATTCCTTTTAATCAAGTAATAATACATCATATTTTAACACAACCTAAAAAAGCCATTTTCTCTAATCCTTTATATATAATAACTAATCATGTCATCAAAGAGGGTGACTATTTTATCATCAAATAATTTATTATGCAGCTAAGAAAATCTGAAAGGAAAAAAGCTAAAATCCGTATGGCTTTACAAGCTCCAAGTGGGGCAGGCAAAACCATGTCTGCCTTACTAATCGCAATGGGAATGACGGGAGACTGGAATAAGATAGCCGTAATAGATACGGAAAATAACTCGTCAGACCTGTATGCTCATTTAGGAGATTTTAATGTACTCCAATTAGAAGCTCCGTTTACACCAGAACGCTATATGAAAGCCATAGAAGCCTGTGAAAATGCTGAAATGGAGGTCATAATAGTAGATTCAATCAGCCAAGAATGGGAAGGCATGGGAGGTATTCTTAATATCCATTCCAACATGACGGGCAACAGCTTCACCAACTGGGGTAAACTAACACCGCGCCATAATGCCTTTGTACAGAGGATGCTCCAAAGTCGATGCCACATTATAGGTACTATCCGTTCCAAACAAGACTATGTTTTAACGGAGAATAGCAAGGGGAAATTACAGCCTGAAAAGGTAGGTCTAAAAGGAATTACCAGAGACGGCATGGACTATGAATTTACTTTAGTCTTAGAATTAGATTTGGCGCACAACGCTACATCTACAAAAGACCGTACAGGCTTATTTATGGGAAATCCTCCATTTACTCCTACAGAAGAAACAGGCAAGAAAATACTGGATTGGTGTAATGAAGGTACAGACCTACCCACCATAAAGAAGAAAATCAAAGCCTGTAAAACTCTGGAAGAACTAACAGCCACTTATCACCAATACATCAGCTATTATGATGATGTAGAGGAAGACTTTAAATCCAGAAAAGCAGCTATCACAAAACTGTTAAACAAAAAATCTAAACAAAATGGTACAGCAGTTAACCAGTAATGGAGTTAAAACAAAAGAGACTCCGGTAAAGGACATCCGTTTCATTAATTCTAATACCCAAGCAGTAGGATTAGATGAAATGAGAAACGGACATATTATTCCTGTCTTTGTCAAGGACAATGAACAGATTATTTCTCACCAACAACTCATTGACACTACCTATGAAGTAGCAGATGATATTTTTGGTGATTTAGATGCTCCGGCTCTGAGAGTTAGTCATCCGGTAAAAGGTAGAATACCCTCTGCCAGAGATAAGAAAGTAGCTGATTTACAGCCTAATGAAAAGACGGTCTATTATGAGAGATTAGCTTTCCTGATAGACATTCCTAATATTACACAGACCGTCAACGGGCAAGAACTATCTCTTACCGTAGGAGGTGTCAGGGCTTTAAATCAGGAGAATTTATACTCCTTCAAGGGCATAGAGAAGTTTAAGATTTTCATAGGTTTTAAAGTCTCTGTCTGTACTAATTTGTGTATTTCTACTGACGGTTATTCTGACGTTATCCGTGTAAGTAGTCCTGATGAATTGTCTGCCAAAATCAGAGAATTATTGTCTGGCTACAACATGGAAAGTGACCTAAAGTTCTACAAAAATATGCAGGACTATGCTCTGTCAGAACAACAGTTTGCCAATATGATAGGCAGGGCTAAAATGTACCCTTTCCTTTCTAAAGCTGACCGGGAGAAAGTTCCGGCTCTACAGTTGGGAGAATATCATTTTAATACTGTCGTCAAGGAATATTATAAGGACAACCACTTTGGTAGAAATGATGACGGCTCTATAGATATGTGGAAACTCTACAATTTGTTTACCTCTGCCAATAAAGGAAGCTACATCGACACCTTTTTAGAGAGAGGAGTTAATGCCTTTTCCTTTACACAGAATATTGGTAATGCACTGGAAAACAAAACTTCTAATTGGTTTCTGAACTAAAGATTAGTTTTGCCAAATTACCCTCATGGTCTGATTTTATTGGGCTGTGGGGGTTATCATTTTTGTTGATTTTTAACCTGTTTTTTCTTATCTTTGCTAAAACAAATTTACCCAACACACACTATGGACTACAAGTATTTTCCTGATTATGAGGATATTAGGGAACGATTAGAAAATTTGGTTAAGGCTGCGGAAGATAAAGATTTTGGAGATTTGGACTTGGAAATGGAGGGCTTATATTTTAATATAGAAGACCTTTTGGAACTTCTGTACGAAAAATTAACAGCAGCAGGCTACTCCGATGTAGAAGGATTAGATGCTGATTTGCAGCTACTTATAATAAGAGCTACTATCCAACTTGAACAAAATTACTAATCATTTCCCACTAATTTTTAGATTATGCAATACGGAAAAACATTAAAATTAATCAGAGATAAAAGAGCCTATACATTAGACCATGTGGCTAATGAAATTGGTATTTCTACAGATAAATTAACCCAATTAGAAAAACAGCAGGAAGCCCCTGATGCAGAAACACTTACCAAGTTAGCTGACTTATACCAAGTTCCTTTACATTCTATTGAGCATCTTTCCATTGACCATAATATCAACGGTAATAAAGATGAGCAAAGAAGAAAAGAGCTAAAGGATAATATTGCCCTTAATTTGTATATCAATAAAAAATACCCTTTAAAAAAACTAATGACTGACCTGAAAGAACTAAAAGCCCTCAAAGTAAAACGAGAAAGTCTAAAAGTCAGTCAATCCTCCTAACATCATCATTCTTAGACATAGCGGAGTTAGTAGAGTAGCCGGAGCTGGTTATAATTGCGAAGCAACAAGCGAAGCATAACACAGTTAATAAGAAGAAGTTATTATAGTGACTAAGTGTGTCATTAGTCAGCTTTTTTAAAAGAGAAATCATCCCCATCGGGAAGAGGTACACCAATAGGGTCAGCTTCTACAACTACCTTATTTTCCTCTATCCCCAAGCCATTAAACATATCATTAGTATCTAATCCCTCTCCTAATTTGGTGGTGACTTCTATTTCTCGTGGATTAATTCCTATGATTTTATGTTTGACGGGATTTCTACCTGTCCTTGTTACATTAAAATAACAGTTTAAAACCCTAACAGCCTCTACGGTTCTTCTAACCTCTGGAATGCCAATATCAGCACGGGCATAGATATTATTCATTTTGGCTAATACTTCATCTCCTGTGTGTATAGAATTTAGTGGGAACATCTTATTTAGCTGTCTTTTAAACAAATGCTTATCTACCAGAGACTCAAATATAACAGCCTGATAGAACCTATTAAAAGCCCTCCTGTCTCTCTGTGGTTTATTCTTTTCTTTATCAAGATTTAATTCCTCCAACCATTTTAAAATATCCTCCTTTTTCAGAAATTTATACAATTTCCCATATTGGCTATAAATGCGTTTCTGCATTTTAGTAGCATCTTTCTTTAATTCTCTTAAATTAGGCTTATCCTGTTCTAATTCTTTTAGCGCATCTTTTATTTCCTGTACTAATCTGATTTGTTGTTTTTCTTTGACTACATCAGCCTTAGTCTGTTCCTCTGATTTAGTAGGATAATCCTCCTTGATTTTAACAATGTTATAGCCTTCTTTTATTTGTTCTAAAATCAAATCCTTACTCTGGTACATATCCTTTTTAGTATGATAATCCAGCAACAAAGAATCTATATTAAAATAAGCTATTTGGTAATCCTTACCCTTCTCTCGGACTAATTTAAAACTTCCTATTTTTAAACCTTTAGATGCAGCTTCTCTAACGGTAGTCATTAATTCCCCCGAAGCTGCGTCATCCTCATAGACATGCTTAATACAGTTTAATGCCTTTACCCCCTTTTTAGCACATCTTAGGAGATAATCTTGGGTATAGTTTTTATCCTCAAAATCCTTTATTTCAGAACAAATCAGATGATTGCTCAACAAGCCATTTCTCATCCTTCCCTGAACTTGTTTTAGTTTATCTAATGATAATAAAGTATAGTATTTAGAGCCATTAACTACACAGATTAAATGACATTCTGTTATAATATCTATTCCTGAGAAATAAGCACTTGTCATAAATGTAATAGGGGCTTTTAGCTCTGTACTATTCAACTCCTGATAAAAACCCTCTACTTTATTTTTACTGTCTTTACTACACAATATCCTGCATTTATCTTGTAGTTCCTCCGGTAGTTGTTCTATGACATTTAGAATCCCATCTACATAATTATAAGCCACTAAGACCTTTCCCCCTGATTCTATATGTTTTATAATATCCTGTGTTACAAGATAATCTATATGAGTGGATTTAGTAAAAGTCGGGGAAATATCAGTCTTTTCCTGTTTTTCATAATCAAACACAATCAGAGGTTTTTCCATAAGTTTAGGATTACTAAAATTTCCTAAAGTAGCAGATACCACACAACTGTTTTTAAACCTAAAAAAGTCATCCATAGTATTTTCCAATCTCTCTCTATATCCTGCATCTGTCTGAAAAGTATCTATCTCGTCCAACATCAGGAAAGGCTGCCCACTTTCGCAGACAGCCTTTTGTAAATCATTTCTTTCTCGGTTTCCTATTGGATTACCACCTTCTTAACTTCACGTTTCCTATCTGCAATAATCTCTACGAGATAAATACCTGTTGAAAGTCTTTGAGTATTGAAAGACGTGATAAATGTACCTGACGGATGATTCAACTGCGATTTATGTAGCACAGATTGACCATTTATATCCAAAATAGAAATGGATATATCAGTTGCTCTATCTAAATCATACTGAATATTCAAAATGTCATTAGTCGGGTTGGGATAAACTTTATTGATGAGTTCAAAAACTTGCGGTTTATCCACACCTACAATATAATCAAATCCTGCCACATCGAAGCCGTAATTTAGGCGATTATCGCGCGCATATACAAGGATAGAATATTCACCGCTACTATCCAGAGTATCTAAATCTATGATGATTTCATTGGTATAATCTACACGTTCATACGGAATTTTCTCACCATTTGCTGTTACTCCGACTGATGACCAATTGATACCGGACTCAATATCGGAGATAGTAGCCCCGATTTGTTTTGTTTCCTGATAATCACTCGGTACAGTAATTTCGACCATTGGTGCATTATTATCCTCTGCCAATGTAAAACCAATCGCGTAATTACCAAGCCCATTATGAGTGAGGGTATCACCTACGCTACCAAGTGTTGTCCAAAGGCTGTCATTATAGCCCTTGTAATATACGTTGGTAATAGCATCTTCGGGCAAACCCAAATAATCTAAATCATCCATACCGAGTTCCGTAAAAATGAGGAAATCGCCATTTGGTGCAGTAGAAAGTGTATCGCCTTGATAAACCGCATCCAAATAGAATAAATCACTCACTACAATAAAAGTATCCAACGAAATCCCTGCAACACCCTGTACTCTCCCTTCAGGGTAGTAATAGCTAAAGTTAACATCTGTTCCTAATTCAAAGACCGAATCATCGTTAGCAATTCCGACTGTGAGCAAGCTATAATCGTCAAATACGTAACTTTTACCCGGACTATTACTTTTCTGAAAAACATCGCGTACGGAATTGACTATCCAGATGATGTCTAAAACACCACCACCGACAGTAATAGCAGTATCTATAAAAAGTGCAGCCAAATAATCGTTTATTTGGTTTATTCTGGCATCTATCGCAGCTTGTATTGCATTGAGAAATTTATTTAAGACCTCTGGGTCAAAGTTATCCACCACACTTTCGGTATCGTAATAATCAACTGTACGTAAATACCTATCTAAATCATGGCAGTAGTGGCTATCGAAGTAGGGATATTGTAGTTTGTAATAGGCATTAGCAGAGAGTTTAATTTCTCCTTTAGCACCAAGTCCTTTGCTGAATTGACCATCAAAAGACCAGTCGTGATTAAACTGCGTACTATACTTTTTGCTGATTCCGTTCTGATAAGTATCGTTGTCCCATACATAAGGGTAGTTTTCTTGAATATGATTGGTCAAGTTAGTCAACTGATTACCAAGTATAGTAGCGTCCGAAGAGATTAAAAAAGATGCTTTACTTCCATTATGAACCAATACATTAGCTATCGAATTATCATAGCTCGTATTGAATGATTCATTTTCAAGCCAAGTCATACATATATTGCTCAATTTGAGTTTATTTGTGTATTCTTTATTGGTGAATAAATAGGTTTGCATAGCAGCCTCATCCAATATACCATTTTCGATATAGCTGATTTCCCCTTTTGTAAAAGAATTGGTGAGGCGACTTTTGACAGAAACAACCTCAAAGCCCCTTTTGAAACTTTCAGAGAGTGGAAGTTGTATGTAATTATAGTCAAATTTAAAGAGTTCAAAGTCGGCTTGAAGAAAATTATATGTTCCAAAATTTCTCAGCCCGGTTTTTGTTTCTGAATTTATGCCCAAATAAAGCCTATCCTTCACATAATATTCTGATTGAGTATTTATAGAAGCCAAACTAAATTTAGTACCCTTAAAGCCACTAAAAGCACCACCATTCAAAGCAAAATTTAAATTACCTGTACCTGATTTGGTAAGAAATTCATAACCGTCACCAGTACCAACATAAGATTCAAAAACGGTTAATCCGGCATCAATCAAATAGGCTTCCAAGACTGTACGTAGTGGATCAATTACGTCGGCATTAGAGTCGTAGGGAGGGAATATCCCTGTAATTGTGAACAAGCCTGTCAGCATATCATCGAAGTTGCTTTCTGATAGGTAAAGCTCGTCATAGCGTTTAAGATTAAATCCGATTTCACTATCAACAAAATTACCTTTTATCCACGACCCATCAGCGGTAGCTAACTCCACCTTACCACCAATACCTAGCGAGTTGGTGAATTGGACATTGAAACCAACTACGTCACCATTTTCCAAATCGTCTTCTATCTCAAGTTGAGAAGCACCTTTGAGACTAACCCCTATATCAATAGCAGAAATACCGAATGTACCAAGCCCGAAACATCCGGCACATACCTCAGCTTCAGCACTACCCTTTACATACATACCATACTTCTGCGAAGTACTTGTATGTGGCACAACACTCACATTAAACGGCTCAAAATCATTCACAAGGATTTCAGGTACATTGGTACAAAAAGGACTGGGGCTGGGTATATTTAGCTCCACATCTTCAAATGTAATGTTTTGAGTAAAGCCAATTCCAATTATATCATCAGAGTTATCTCCCGCTTCCGCTCCGCTGGTTTTTATATCTAAATCAATAAAACCCTGTTCATCACTAACCGTAGAGGAATAAACATCTACAAAACTGCCAACACGATAACTCACCGTAGCATTAGGATAAGGATTACCGTCACCATCTTCCAAGATGAAATAGTGATGTACGATTCCTTCTTCCATCACTTCATATTCGGCTTGATAGGGAAAGCAATCTATGCTTCTGATACTCAATAGTGGTCTGCCTGTAATTTCGATTGTACTGGAAAAATCGTAATTTGTTCCGTCTGCATCTGTTAGCGTGAGTGTAATCGTATAGTTGCCGACACTTGTATATATGTGCGTGGGATTTTCTTCGGTGGATGTTGTGCCGTCACCAAAATCCCAGAGTATGGACTCCGCCAAAGACAAGCCCTGCGACGTATTATTGCAGCTAATTTCGGCATCAATACAGTTGCCTTCCAAAGTGAAAGACGGCACAATAACCACCGAATTATCCACTTCAAAAGTCTGCTCTACCCAAAAGCCCCAAGTATCGTCACTATCTTTGGCGCGGATGAAAAAAGTATGCGTACCCTCTTCGAGTTGACCGACATCTACGGGAATATCCACCGTTACATCTTCGGCGGCTTCAAAATCGCTGAATTGTTCGGTATTGTCAGATTCATCTACGAAGTATTCAAACGCCGTAATATCAGGTACGCCCATATTACCGCTAAACAACTTGACGAAAGTACGACTTTGCAACAGACTCCACGCACCATTGGAATCTTGTGCGCGGACGTAGAGCGTGTGAATGCCATTGCCGAGCGTAGAGACATCCACCGAAAAATCGAAGGTATAAGAACCGTCCGCTTCGGGTGCAGGTGCGGATACGCTTGTACCACTGCCAAAGCCGGGGTCTTCGTCAATAAAATATTCGACGGACTGTATATCGGTAATACCGCCCGTGCCATTACCGATTTTGATAAAGGTGCGGCTTTGCAGCAAACTCCACCTATCTTGCCCGTCTAATGCACGTACATATAGCGTATGAATGCCGTCGCTAAGTCCGGTGGTAGCAACCTCAAAATCAAACTCCGCCGAACCATCCGCAAGAGTCGTAAAATCACTGACCGTAGTACCGCTACCAAAACCGGGGTCGGTATCAATAAAATATTCTACGGACTGTATATCGGTATTGCTTGTAGTACCGCTACCGATTTTGAGGAAGGTACGACTCTGTAATAAACTCCAATCGCCGTCACTATCTTGGGTGCGGACGTAGAGCGTGTGGATGCCCGTGGGCAAACTGCCCGTATTGACATCAAAATTGAACTCATACGTACCGTCGGCTTGTGCGGCGGGAACGGCTACGCTCATGGCACTGCCAAATCCCGGGTCGGTATTGATAAAATACTCTAATGCCGTGATGCTCTGTGCGCTCACCATACCGGAAAGCAACACAAAAACAAGGCTAAATATATAATTTTTCATGGTGCAATATTTTTAACTTAGCTCGTAGCCTACTTGTCCGCAGATAAGGGTGATATTTTTTCCACGTTCACCTATGGACTATGGTCTATCGACTAAGGACTATATCATTGATTTGATTTTGCTTTGACGGTGACATTCATATTACCGGATACAGTACCCGGCGTAATGACCTCATCTACAGTAGGAATACCCGTTATGCCAAATATCGCATACGGGGTTTCGCCACCGAATATACCGCAATCTATACCGCCGTATCCTGTGCCGATTGCGGGGGAATCTGATTTAAGAATAAGTTCATAACCGTAGTTAATACTTCCAACGATATTATCATAATCAAATACAGTTGTTGGAGAAACATTAAACTGATTGCCCACACCACTTACAGAAGGTTCATTGGCAAAAATACAGTAGGAATAAGTGTTGTCATAATCTGCATCGTATGAAAAATTGGCGTTCATAAATATACAGTTTGTAAAATTCGTATTCTCAGTTAAACCTCCTAACCATGATAGAAACACACTATTATAAACCTCAAAGCCATCTACGCGAAAACCATTAGTATTACTTCCTAAAAAAGCACAATTAGAAATTATTGAATTATTACTTGCATTTGTCTGAATAGTGCTTGTAAAAATTGATTTAAAAATTTGGGTATTTATAGCGTTTATAGTTAAAACGCTACTTATATAACAACTTTCAACAATTATAAAATCAACATTTATATAACTTCCACCAAAAATACGACAGTTTTTTATAATTGAGTTTTCAGAACCCGAATTGAATGTGACTGCATTCATGCTGGTTTGCTTAGAGTTCGTCTGGTAATCCGGGTGTTCATCACCTGCATAACCACCTCCGATTATAGTAAGTTGTTTTGTGATAGTCACCGCCGGATAGGTAACATCACTCCCTTGTACCATAATAATATCTCCCGCACTCGCAGCATCATGTGCATCTTGTATAGTAGTAAAGTCAGCTTCAAAGCCTATTTCATTACTGACTGTCCATATATTTTGTGCATAAGCCGTACAGCCCACACATAAGCATAATATCGTGATTAAATACTTCATGATTGTATGGTTTTGATTTGTTATTGATTTGATTTTGCTTTTAGATTGACATTGAGCGTACCGCCGACTGTTGAGGGTGTATTCATTTCATAGATGAGTGGTACAGGTGGCAGCCCTGATAAGATATAAGGGTCATCGCCACCAAAGATACCGCAGTCTATACCTCCTGCTCCTTTGCCTTTAGCATCGGAGTTTTCGGTTAATTGCCACTGACCATCCGGGCTGTTATCCGTAGTGCCTTCAAAGAGTGTGGTGGCATCTGCACCGAAGAAGTTTGTGCCTGTTGGGAAATTCGTTGGTGGTGTAGCATCTACAAAGACGCAATAATTGAAGTTACTGTTCAAATTAGAACCAAGATTAATAGCATCGTCAAGAAAAATGGAGTTGGAATAATTAGTATTTGCATCCGCTTGTAAGAAACCAGTAATAATACAGTTTGTTACTGTAGCATCATTTACATCTCGTATGTATGAATAAACTGAGTTTTCAATTTCAAAAAATATATTTTGGGAAGATACACCTGTATAAATATGATAAGCTGAACTGAAAATAGATTTATCAACATATAAATTTCTATATACAGCGGCACTACCCTCAAAATTTATACTCCCCACATTAACTCTATTTAAATACAAAGAATTAGAAGAAATATTAATGCTCCCAGTCTTTACACTCATCAAAGTAACATCTTCTACTCCTTCGGGAATAGTTACCGTTCCAAGTGTAGCACCGGTAGCATTACCTGCGGGTGCCCCATTCTGTCCGAGGTAGTAGCCTGCACCCATGATAATTACGGATTTGGATATGGTCACATTTCCATAGTTACCACCATGTACTTGTAGTATATCGCCATCCATTACTATTGAGGTATCAAGTGCTTGTTGTAGCGAGTTAAAGTGTGTTCCGGCAGTCGGGTTGAGGCTTACAGTCCAAGTATTGTTCTGTCCATAAGCCGATACAGTACCGCATAGCAGTACGAGTAAGAGTAATTCTTTCATCAGTCGTAGCGTTTTAAAGTCCAAGTACAAGCGTCAAGTACAAGCGCAATTAGTCATTCGCTTTCAGCGAATGATAAGCATGTAGATGTAACCTAAACTTGTCTGTATTTTGTATTAAAAAATGTAATTGCTTGCTGTGTAGTGGGATTTTCGGCGTTATATCTTTCTGTGCTTCACTCGGTGCTTTTGCTCACACTGTCTCGTCTGCGGTCGCTCGAAAATCGTGTTGGCATGAAGGTATGTACTAAACTTTATATTTCAAAAATAATGTTAAATTTTTTATCATATATTTTTGAATCTTTATGAATTCAATCTCCACACCTGCACCCCCTACCTGCCAACATTCTCAATAGGAAGTAGCCTATCCCCCTACATTTATTTCCTAATTTCTAAAGCCACCTATCATAGTGGTACAAAATCTTATTTTATCATGGCAAAACTAACAATTATTAGATTATCACAAAGTCCTAATCAATATGGTTCATTCTCTTACAGAGTCACGGAAGGTACACCAGAGAAAAACACTAAACTCTACGGAGAAAACGACGACATTATTTATTGTAATCAAAAAATAGGTCTTTGGAATAACCCTACGGAGGTCGAGCAGTTTTTGGGTAAGTCTAAAAGCGGAAAGACCTACACCGGCTTTTCTGTAGATAAGGAACTCAACAATTTCCAACAGCGCGGACATACGGCTACATTAGCTGTTAAGAGTGGGCTAAATACGGAAAAGATAGAAATGCTACAGATGTTGGCACTATTAGACGAGCAGGAGCTAAAGGTCATGGTCATGCAAAAACAGCTAAAATCTCTTCCCAATCCTACGGCAAATCAGCGTAAAGCTGTCAGTCCGCCTATGGAAGATGCTGAAATAGTATCTGACGAGACAGTACAATAGGCTGTCAATTAACAAATTATGAGGGGTGTTCCTAACGGGGCATCCCTTTTTTATTTTCTTAATCATGGATAATTCTAAAGGTTGTCTGTATGTGGGGAGTTTTGGTTTATTCAAGGTATTCTGTCCTTTTATGGTTATCTGCATAGTAGATATAGGAAATTTTACCATTGGTGATACACTAAGGGTCACAGACGTAAAAACAACAGAATCAGGCTGTATAGTTTTCCAGATACAAGAACAGCTATATTACCACAACTACTTTGCATTGTATAAAATATAAATAATGAAAAATAATATAGTAGCAGAAATCAGCGTCAGTTATTCCTATGCAGTAAAGCCCTCTGAAAGAACTAAAATCAGAACCAGTCAGGAGGCTTACAAGCTATTTAAAGCCCACTGGAACATCGATTTAATAGAGCTACAGGAACAATGCTCTATGCTCCTACTAAACCCGGCAGCGGATGTCTTAGGCATTTACAACCTAAGCAAAGGAGGCACAAACAGCACCATAGTAGATGCCAGATTAGTCTTTGGAATAGCTCTAAAAACCAATGCAGCAGCCCTTATTTTCTGCCACAACCACCCGTCAGGAAGGCTCACCCCAAGCCTAAAAGACATAGCGTTGACCAAGAAATTTAAGAAGGGAGCAGAGCTATTAGACATCCAACTAACAGACCATCTTATTATCACCAAAGAGGCTTATTATAGCTTTGCCGATAGTGGTAATTTATAGCCTAATCCTCTGAAAAACAGCTACTTTAAAAGAATATGAACACTGTAATATGTACTTGTTTAGGTACTCCCAAAAAGGTATCTAATTAGTTTACCACCTTTCTATTTACCTAATAATCAGTTAGTTATAAAAACAATAAAGTCCTGCCTCCGCAACAATTTTTAAAATTACACCTGTAGGTCAATGACTTATGGGTGTTTTTTTTTGTTATTTATTAAAATTGTAGGGGGAAGGAGGTATCTAAAATGGTATCTAAAACCTAACTGGTGGTATCTAATCTGGTATCTAAATTTAGCAAAAAAAATTATACATTTCTGACAGTTTTTTTGTATTTTGAAGGATATCTAAACAGAAAAAAAGATGAAAAATAATATAGATAAAGAACCTCCAATTACAGGTGTTTTGACAGAACCTTTCAACGCTACTCCACAGGAAATTGAGCAGATAAAAGCTGCCATTAAAAAACGTCAGGATGAACAACCATTACCGGGTGCATTAACCGTTCCTATGGATTTTGATTCTGATGAATATAAAATACACAGAAAGATTTTGGATGAAAGAATAAAGTCTATGTCACCCGAAGAAAAAAGACAGGTGGTACTTATCCGTATGGAATATAAGATTAAAAACTATCTTGATGCCGAAGTAACAGAAGATGAGATAATTATAGTAGGTCAGTTTATAAAAATGTATTTAGATAAAATTAATGTAAAGCAAGATAAATTTGCTAAACATATTGGTATTTCTACTTCTTATTTTAATAAAATCCTATCCGGTCAGCATAATATTAATCCCGAACTTTCTGTTATCTTAGGACAGCTATTTCAGATAGACCCTAAAGTATGGGTACAAATACAATTGAAAAATGATTATATATTAATAGAGAAAACGAAGAACGAATATAAGGAAAAAAATGCCCAGTACGCTATGGCTGTTTAATCCCCTTCTATAATACTGTTCGGCACAAAACACTTTTGGTTCTTTGACAAATCCAGTGAAAGTGAATAATGGTTTGGGCGTATCCCCCTCCTTATCAGTCGGGGGTCGGGCTATCCGGCACTCTCTCCACTCCGCTATCGCTACGTTACGTTCAAACAACACCTACTATCCCTTACGCAAGGGACGAACAATCGCGAGGCAGAAAAACCAACAATCACGGAATTTGTCAAAGAACCACACTTTTTAAGTCCATAGTGGGTAAACGAAGTCGAAAAGAACTCAAAACTTATACTTATTCAGACCATGGAATCACGCATGAATTTGAATACATTAACAATGTTGTTTTAAACAATAGTCACCTTGATGTAAGAGTAAATTTTATTCATTATACACAAACAGATAGCAAAGGTAAAAAAACTGTATTTAGTTGGATTACAAGTATTAATACACTGTTTTATAAATTTATTTACATTTTTTGACGTTTATTTTGAAATGAATCGAATCAAAAATGACGCGAATACTCACTGTATTTAAGGATTTTTTGGTGAAGAGTCATTTTAAAAGAAATACTC
>Ga0209187_1001276_pt1 | contig 30784 bp, 18 predicted proteins | sample BantaG_FD_187430 | JGI IMG/M metagenome (GOLD analysis project Ga0209187, IMG submission 187430) | Marine algal microbial communities from Bantry Bay, Ireland - BantryBay_4 metaG (SPAdes) (version 2) | ecosystem: Host-associated > Algae > Red algae > Unclassified | place: Bantry Bay, Ireland...
CAAGGGCACGCGGGCTTTTTAAGGATTCGAATGTTTTTGGGCCGTTTTTAATCTTACCCATTCTACTACTTGCAGAGGAGATGTGGCGACCTGCTCTTCTAAAAAAGTGGCCGCTTGGATTACGTATTCTATGTCTCTTCGTTCTAAGCGCTGGAGTATTCCTCTCTTTTTCGCGTGCGGCATGGGGAAATTTACTTATTACCCTATTGATCTACGTGATGCTTAATCTCAAACGTTTTGAGGCCAAACACATTCGCTCTACCTTGTGGCTTAGCGCGGTTGGCGTTGCCACATTGCTTATTGTCGTGGTCATCTTCGATTTGGCTGATTTTTTGCACTATAGAGCAAACGTAATTCAGAGCTATGATGATGATCGATTTGGTGCACAGTGGTCTGGAATTCAGTTAGGCCTTTCGAATTTCGTTGGAATTGGTCCCGGCATGATGGATCGGAACGGATTGTTTGCTCCACATAGTCTCTATATTCGCACCTTTGCTGAACACGGCATTTTAGGATTTCTATCATTACTTGGCTTATTAGTAACGCTAATTGCACCCGTGATTCGACTACATATTCAAACAGATGAAAAGAGAGTTGGTCTTTCCCCTTCGATGATGATCGCTGTTGCGACTGGATTGTATCTTAATAGCTTTCTGATTGACACGATACACTGGCGACATTTTTGGTTCGTGCTTGGTCTACTGTGGGTAATGCATCCCCCCTACACGCTCGTCCAGAAAAGTTCTACATCACGTCTCAAAACGCAGCGAGTATTTCAACCAAACTCAGCAGCCGAGCCAGACAAAACTTATTTGGGGGAACTGTACCCGAACGTTCTCAGTAAATAGAGTAAATGAGCAAAAATGGAGAAAGAATGCAGGCGTTAAGGAAAAATTTCGTCTTACCGCTGTCGTCAGTATCGACTGATAATAAATCGGATAGTGAATCGGATAGTGAGCTATATATTGTATCAGAACCAAGCGAAAAGTTGAATAAGAGAAACAAATCACGCTATAACAAACCATGCTATAACAAACCACGCTATAACAAACCAAGCCATATAGTGTGGTATTTATTAGCCTTAATCGTGGCACTATCTAACATAGGATGGACTGTTTCAAACTCACCGTCATATTGCCAAGTGGAGCCAACATCCTGTATAAGAATCGCATATCAAAAGCTAGTTGCAGTATGGCCTCCATTGTTACCATCACAGTCGACAGGTTTGCCCCCCAGAAGTGGTGACAAAAAACCATTTTATGGGATGCAATATGTTCCCAATAACGCGTTAGAGACGGTAGCCGGACTGGGGATTAACATGCTCTTAAATGACTTTCCCCACAACGGAACTCCGGAGCAGTGGATTGCGCAGTTGGATTTAGCCGCAGAACATAATATGAAAGTTGTGGCATGGCAATGGCCCACCGGCTGGCAGTGGAATGAAGCCGCAGCCACATGGGACATTGATTCACAGGCACGCCTTTTTGTCGAAACTGTCGCCGATCATCCTGCTCTATTTGCAGTATATGCAACACATGAAGCCTATTGGAATGAGTGCTATAGTTGTGGCTATACCACTGCCGAGCTTCAGATGCTATATAGTCAGATCAAAGAAATTGCAGAGGTACCTATTTATTCAGCGTTTGGCGACTATGACTTCTGGAGGCACTATAGCGCCGATACAATTTTTGCCGATGGCGTTTGCGACTACTGTGATGTGCAATATTACCCTGTACAGGATAGTGGCTATCAATTAGATGAATATATCGATCGGCTTGCGCTTGAATTAGCGACAGTACGCGAACTAGCCCCTAATTCTAAATTTGTGTGGGTGATGCAAAGTTTTGAGTCTGCCGAAGCAAAAAAAGTTATGCCCAACGCAGAACAGATGCGAGAGATCGCTAGCATCGCGCTGGAAACTGATGTTGATGGGGTATGGTGGTATGTATGGAATTTTGATGAAAGCCAATATCAAGATGTCCTGAGTAAACATCCTGAATTATTTCCTGTCGTACGCGAGATATATGAAGAGTATATTTATGAAGAGCCCCCCCCACTTAGTCGGCGCTCCTATTTACCGATGTTGCGTTAATAATCATCCTTTTTCCCAGTTTGTGATTGTATCATTGCCATATCCGGCTCCATCAAAGAGACCTTCACCATGACACTTCGAGATTATTTACAACTTTTTTTATCAAAGCTTTGGTTGTTGCTTTTGGGTACAGTACTGGCAGCCATAGCCTGTTATATGGTAGCAACTCGTTTTACTAGTTGGCCCCCTTACGAAGCGCGTGCAACTGTCATACTAGAAGAAACGGCTATATATTCACCCACGTTGAATGCAGAAGGGTTAAAGATGATTCAACGGACAATTACAGCACTCGCTAGCCGCCCACCATTAACACAGCAAGTAATTGAGCAGCTAGAGCTGGATATAGCGGAGGACGAACTCACGCAATTTTTCTCCATCGATGCACCTGAAACAACCCCACTCATCGAAATCACATCTCGGCATAAAGATCCTCAAATAGCAGCCAATATTTCAAATGCAATCGCGCAAGAGATCGTTTTACTTGGGTTACCCTATACAGATTCGAGCGTTCTCTCTGATGCTAAAATACCTGTTCGGCCTATACTTAGCTCATATCTCTTGCCGGTTATTGCAGGCATATTGGGATTGATAGTAACTATAGGGGCCATATTACTTGCAGAAAAATTTAACAATCTCATTCGTCATGAACGAGATGTCAATCAAAATCTAATTGCACCGCTGTTGGGCAGAATCAAATGTAAGAAAAAACGTAATGGTAGAATCGAAGCACCGCTTAATAAATTAGAGTGGGTGATGGCAAAAATATATTTAGAGAATGGTTCGCTGCCTGATCAGTTGCTAATTACGTCACCGCGCGAAAGCCAATACCAATCGGATTTTGTTTACATGTTTATACATTGCAAACTGGGTCATAATTTGCAGGCAAGGTTAACTGATAAAGCCGAGAAAGACCAGTCAACTCAGCTTGTTTTGTATCGTGATAATAATGAAACTGATGAACAGTTAGTGTTCGGTAAAAATATGGTTTATGAGCTTGACATTTTTGAGTGGTCAATAAGCCAGGTTCGGGCAAATGCAAAAGGTCATTTCAAACAATCTAAAATTATTGATGGTACTCCAGTTTTGTCGGATGCAAATACCGCACTGATGGCAAGCCAGCTTCAACATGTTTTGTTAGTATTAGATGAAAAGCGGACAACCATTAGTGACAGTCGGATAGCTGAACAGCTACTGAATGAAGCAGGTGCGAACGTTATTGGTTCGGTATTACTCTCATAATAAATAATTTTGTATTAAACCATATGCACTTATTACAGCTTACTAGCAGGAAATTAGATTTTTCAATAAAATTCAGCGCAATTTTTGAGTAAAACATTCGTTTATCACGGGGTTGATGCTAAACGCTTACTATTTTGTCAGCAAATTGTAATAATATAGTAACAGTTTATAGTTACACAAAACCAATAAATATGTTATTATATAAATACACCTGTAGGCGTATTGAATATTTTCAGCAATATTTCTACATCTCCGTAATTGAATGATACACCCAAAATCTTTCAATTATTTGCGCTTATTTTTACACATTCCCATAGACAGATTAGAAAGTGCATCTTCGTCTCTCTCATCTGAACGACAACCCAAACATCATTTAACTTTCCAGCTTATTTGCTTCCATAAATCTATAATTTGGCTATATGTCATTACGTTCTACATTAAGATAAGCTCCAAGTCTCGAAGCTACAGAGCTTGGAGCTGCATACACCCAATTGATGCATTGTAGCAAAGAGCGCAACCTCTAGCTCGATCTTGGCGAAGTTTCCCTCTACGAAAAATTTTCTATAGACGGCTCTTACTATAATATTTTGGCTCGTTATCGGTATATGGTTGAAATTGCCTATATATTCAAAGCAAAATGACGCAATTTCAGTTTACCGTCCATATGGGCGAAAAATTTATCTATTGGGTAAACTTTATATTTGGTTCTCTTAAAATAATAGAGTTGGATCCTGCATCTAGATAATCGAAGTAGTGGTGCAAAGCAAAAAATTGGCCAGTTCTGCTTACGGCTCAGAGAGCTAAAGTAAATCATCCTCTTACAAAACATCATTGACGAACTCATTGTGTGGTATTCATGTGGATTATTTTTACAGTACATCTTCTTCTATCTCTCCTATCATTATTTATTATCCTATCTCTAAATAATAGGCAAAGCGCGCCTGCACACTAGGGATAAGTATAAAGGTGATTATTACTCACAATGTAGTACAGCAATATCGGACGGCAGAAATGAAGCAAACTGAAAAGTTAATTATTGCAAAACGATTCCATTTTGTCATAGGTGAGGAGTTAAATTGAAAACACTTCAAATTGTTGGAAACGCACGCTATGGCGGGGCCACACGCCTTATGTTGGAGTGGAGTCAATTTCTGCTTGCCCACAATTGTCAGGTCGATATTTTATGTACGGATAAACGAATGCAAGACGAGGCCCGAGCGATTGCAGGGGCAGGACTAGTTGATCACATTTTTGTTCCAAAAGAGATTCGGCCTGTCGCTAACACACGAGCATTTTTACAGTTCGTTACTTATTTTCGTCAACAACGCTATGATATCGTTCATACATATACGGCAATGCCCAGTTTTTTAGGTAGGCTAGCCGCATCCGTCGCACGTGTGCCGGTGGTGCTCAATCACCAAGGAGGCTGGGCGGTCAACGAAATATCGAGCTTTTTGGAAAAAACAGTTTACACACCAGCTGAATACATTGGAACATTAGCCTGTACGAAAAACATCTGTGTCAGCTACTCAGAGATTGAAAAAGCGAAAGCGTATCGGCTAGCCCCACTACGAAAACTTGTCACGATTGTAAATGGTATCGATCCAGCCAAGTTTGTCGCAGCAGTAGCTGATGACTCCAATAGAAAGAGGGTGCGAAAAGAATTACGCAATACGCTAAATTTAGCTGAAGATACGATTTTAATCGGCAACACGGGTAGGCTAGTTGCAACCAAAGGGAATGATACCCTAATTTTAGCTTTAGATTTACTAAGAGAGAGAGTACCAAATTTGTCCATTGCGTTAGCGTTGGCGGGCGACGGTGAGGAGAAAGAGAGGCTAACTGCGTTAATTATTCGTCTAGGATTGGAAGACCAAGTGCGTCTATTAGGATTTTATCAAGATATTCCTGAATTTTTAGCTGGCATCGATATATTTGTGACACCAACATTAACCGAGGGATTATCTATTTCATTGCTCGAAGCAATGGCGACAAGATGCCCCATTATTGCAACGGACATCCCTGCCAATTCAGAAGTCATCACCCATCAAGAAACAGGATTACTGGTTTCGGTTGCGGCTCCAGATGAGATAGCCGATGCAATGCTCCGATTTATCCGTGAGCCAGAACTTGCTTCAGCTTGTAGTGCCAATGCACAGCAGCGGGCTCTAGATTACTATACGCAGGAACGAATGTTTCAAGAAACGTGGGATCTTTATAACAACTTGCTTACTCAGCACGAAAATAGAGTACTCTATCCAGTGCAAACAGAAAAAAAACAGGCCGGATATTAAAAGAGAGCGCATAAGTGTAAACGTAAGAACAAACATTGTTAGGCCATTTCAAAAAATTAAATATATAGTACGGCCGCAAGCTACTCCAGAAAATCGCTGAAAATCCGTATAATTATTTTTCTGGTTAGCCTTAGATCAATTCCAGTGAGCACGCTCTCGTGCGGCACTTCGCAGCAATAAACCCGCACGGGATGTGTCCACTAGACGGCTTAAGTTTACACCTATGGGAGGGAGGGTATTTAGCAGGACAGAGATTTGAAGTAACTAAAAAAACCAGAGCATGCATAAAGCATACTCTGGTTCATTGCAGCGAATCGAAAACTACTGTGAGACTTTGGCGAGTGACAACAGTAATTTCGACGTTACCGGATACCCGCACCTTGTTTTTTTTGCAAAAGACATGGTATTGGGCAGCCTCTGCATTTTTATTTTACATTCCACAGGGTTCAGAGTCAAGCTTTTCCGCAAAAGAGTATTACAAATGTATTTAATTAGTAAGGAGATGGTCTGATGACAAAACGGGCGTTTGACATAATTATCGCCACAATTTTACTAATAATTGCTGTACCACTCATAGTGATAAGTGCAATCACTATTAAGATCAATTCGCCGGGGCCAATCTTTTATAAAGCTAGGCGGGCGGGAATAGATGGAACGCTTTTTCACATGCTCAAGCTACGCACAATGCAGGTTGGGTTAGATAGTGCCGACAAACGGGTCACCGAAGAGAATGACAATCGCATTACGCTTGTCGGAACAATTTTACGAAAATACAAAATAGATGAACTGCCGCAATTTTGGAATGTTTTATGCGGTGATATGTCTATTGTTGGACCTCGACCCGAAGATTGGGAAATTGTCCAGCACCATTATACCGAACGCCAGATGAAGACGTTGACTGTACGACCAGGCATTGCATCGTACGCAGAAGCACGTTGGTACCCCGATCTAATTTATCACGATCCGCCTCCAGCAGATGTTGCCATGCAGACATGGTACATCCAGCGCCACATGCCCACAGAATTAGAAGAGAGCTTGCGCTATGTAGAAGAGCAATCGCTATGGCTCGATCTCAAAATCATGGTTCAAATTGCACGCAATGTGCTTGTTTACTCTTTCATTCAGCCAAAAAAGCTGACATTCAGTGATGAATTAGACATTGAAGCCGGACGCGGAACACTTGTAGGTGCTTCGCCACAATAGCCAGCGAATTCCTGCCTCTTACTAAGAGCCATGTCCTGTACGGGATTTCACGAAACGGCTTACGTTTGCCCCTGTAGAGTCTTATTTATCAACCACATGCATAGAAGGAAAGATTTAGATGTCGAAACAAGTTTTAGTCATAGCCGCTCATCCCGATGATGAAACGTATGGGGTAGGTGGCACCATTGCTCGTCACGTTCAAAACGGTGATAGCGTCACCGTGCTCATCATGACAGATGGAGTTACGGCCCGACATAATGTGCTCGAACCGCAGAAAGAAGCGGCGCGTATGGCTTGTAAAGTCCTAGGCGTAGAAAGCGTACATTTTGCCGATTTACCCGATCAACAATTAGATGTGACGCCGCTGACTGAGGTGATTGAACCGATTCTTGGACTCGTTCGCGAAATTCAGCCACAGGTTGTTTACACACACCACAGAGGAGACGCAAACCAAGATCACCGCAGATTGTTTGAAGCCACGCTGGTGGCGGTTCGACCTTTTGGCAACAATCCAGTCGAGCAAGTTTTCTGCTATGAAGTAGCCTCCTCCACAGAATGGGGGCCATCATTTATTGAGTGGGCGTTTTTGCCCAACGTTTTTGTCGATATCGAGCCGTTTGTCGAGCAGAAGCAGGCAGCAATCGAGGCCTATAGAACCACACATCAAAGCGAAGTCAAACCCTATCCACACCCCCGTGCGCCAGAAGCAATGGAAATCTACAACAAGCAGCGCGGCATCTCTGTCGGCATGGAATCGGCAGAAGCATTTATGCTCATGCGACAGTTAGTTCGAAGCTAATGCCCCCTGTCGCGTTTATTTAGTAAAGCAGCTTATTGGCGTGGATGGGAGATTATATCCTTATTACGCCATTGAAGTGTCAGTAGACCACAATGTGAGGAGCGAACATTCTCTAAGACAGATGGTTACGGTTCGCAGCAAAACAATCGGCATATGAAAACGCCTCCTTTACTGTGATCTATTGAGTAAATAACATTTAAACAAGTTCAATCAAGAAGGAGTAATTACCATGGCGTTACTGATTGACGGTCAAGTAGCTGATGACCAAATAATTATTGAAAGCAAAGTGCGCGAGACATTTTTGCCGTTTGCGCTACCCGATGTGGGCGATGAAGAGATTGCCGAAGTTGTTGCATCGCTCAAATCAGGCTGGATCACAACTGGCCCCAAAGTGAAACAATTTGAAACAGATCTGGCGAGATATGTAGGTGCCAGTCATGCTGTTGCCGTCAATTCTTGTACTGCTGGGTTGCATCTTTCGCTGATTGCAGCAGGGGTCGGCCCAGATGATGAAGTAATCCTTTCAACAGTCACCTTCTGTTCCGCAGCAAATGTGATCGTTCACATGGGAGCAAAACCAATTTTAATAGATATTGGCCCAGACTTTAACATTCAGCCAGAAACGATTCGTAATGCCATAACGTCCCGCACCAAAGCAATTATGCCCGTTCACTTTGCTAGCCAACCATGCGATTTAGACGAAATTTACCAAATCGCCCACGAGCATGATTTAGCCGTTATTGAAGATGCGGCGCACGCCATTGGTAGCGCTTATCACGGCATAATGATCGGATCAGATACACTCCAAAAAGCATACCCAAATCTGCGTCGCACAACGGTTTTCTCCTTCTATGCCACCAAAAATATGACAACTGGCGAAGGTGGTATGGTCACTACCAATAGCGAAAGTATCGCCGCAGAGATTAGGCTATTAGCGCTACACGGTATGAGCAAGGATGCATGGAAACGCTATACAAGTGCCGGTTCGTGGTATTACGAAGTTGTTGCACCTGGCTATAAATACAATATGACCGATACGCAGGCAGCACTTGGCATTCACCAGCTACAGCGGCTCGATAGATTTTCGGAAACTCGCCAACATCAGGCGCAGCTCTATAACGAAGCATTTTCCAAGATGCCTGAGATTGAAACCCCTTTACTACATTCTGATCGAAGCCATATTTATCATCTTTATGTTTTACGCCTTAATTTGGAACAGCTCACCATTGATCGAGCCGAATTTATCGAGCTACTAAAAGAAAAGAATATCGGCGCAAGCGTCCATTTTATTCCGGTTCATACACATCCATATTACTGCGAAACATATGGCTACCAAACTGGCGATCTGCCTGTTGCCGAATCGATTTATGAAAGAATTGTCTCTATCCCACTCTATCCAAAAATGACCGATGAAGATGTAAAAGATGTAATTTCTGCCATTCGAGAAGTATTGACAATGCATCGCTCTACGATTGCGCTCCGACATCCGCAGGGTTCAGTAGCATAAAAATTTTATCCCAATCTATTTTGCCAAAACAAAGGATGGCAGCATCATGATGAACTTCTTTAAAAACACAACGCCAAGCACAGAGGTTCTGTTGCGGATCGCGGCAGATGCGATCTTAGTCAATCTCTCGTTAATTGCGGCTTTGTTTCTGCACTATATTTACAAAACAGCATTTGCTACACCCATTGTTTCGCATGGCGAAGCATTTGACTCTTTGCTCCTATCGTATATCTCAACATTTCTTATCCTTACATCAGTCAGCATCAACGTTCTTTATATCAGTGGATTCTACAACCGTGGCCGGCACTATCAAGCGAGCTACAAGCGTCAAGCTGCGTTAAAGGCAATGACGGCAACATATCTCATTTTTGCCTTGGTAGTTCTCTTTCTATGGGACACAATAAGCTTCCCACGCAGTGTCTTGATCCCAAGTTGGGCACTTAGCGTTTTTGCACTTACTGTTGCCCGCACATACATGCATAGAGTTCCATTTTTGAAGCAGATTACCGAGCGATTAAGTTCGTCCCAAACATCCGAAGTTGCAGCCCAGCGGATATTAGTTATTGGTGGCGGTGGCTATATTGGATCGGCACTGCTAACCAAGCTGCTAAATAAAGGATATCAAGTACGCCTACTGGATCGCTTACTCTTTGGTACCGAACCAATTCAGGAGCTAATCGGTCATCCTAATTTAGAGATAATGAAGGCTGATTTTCGCCAAGTACACTCAGTTCTCCAAGCCATGCGCAACATTGATGCGGTGATTCACCTTGGTGCAATTGTTGGCGACCCTGCCTGTGCATATGATGAAGATCTGACAATTGGTACAAATCTCGTGGCAACGCGTATGGTGGCTGAAATTGCCCAATGTGCTGGTATCAAACGTTTTGTCTTTGCAAGCACCTGCTCGGTTTATGGTGCAAGCGATGAAGTGCTGGACGAAAAATCTCTGCTCAATCCTGTTTCTCTTTACGCCCGCAGCAAAATTGCATCAGAAGAAGTGCTAACGCAGATGGCAAGTGACAACTTCTCGCCCGTTTTTATGCGCTTTGGCACAATTTATGGTCTTTCGGGCCGTACTCGTTTTGATTTGGTCATCAACTTGCTCACGGCCAAAGCACTGCTTGAGCGCAAGATTACCATCTTTGGTGGCGATCAGTGGCGCCCTTTTGTTCACGTTGATGATGCGGCTCAGGCTGTCTTTTTGGCACTTGAAGCACCCGACGCGGTTGTACATAATCGAGTCTTCAACGTTGGCTCCAATGAGCAAAACTATACCATCAATCAAATCGGTGACCTGATTCAGCAGATGATACCAGAAGCAGCGGTCATCCAAATGGGAGACGATCACGATAAACGAAACTATCGCGTTGACTTCAGCCGCATCAACAAAGAACTTAATTTTACGCCAGCATGGACAGTTGAAAAAGGTGTACGCCAAGTGCAGGCCGCTATTGAAAGTGGAAAAGTCGCTAACTATCAAGATGCACAATATAACAATTATAAATATTTAAAGGAAGGTGGCATTGAATTGCTAGATGAGCAAAGCGTCGAGGGACGAAACGACTTTATCAATAGCGCAACGGTTCAGCTGGCGTACAATATGAGGTTTGCATTGAACGATAATGATTGGACAACCGCTCTGGTTGCAAAGCCTGTAAAGATTGAACTACCACAGGCTGCGGCATCAGTATAGAGATAACTAGTTCGGTTGGGTCTGATGGGAGACGGTTGCGCCAACGGATGAAGATACAAATGGATATTGCTGGTCTACGTCAACGGGATAGTCTCACATCAACTGCTGGACAGCCCTAAGCACTCTAGAAAAATCATCAAAGTTGAATAAAGCATCCTATGAATGGGCCACAAAATAGCTTACAGAATGCTTTATTCAACTTGCCCTGCTGCGTGTGCTTTTCAATGCTTTCTCCACAAGATTGAATATTTATAGAAATCCATGGAGAGCTATTTATTTTTCTGGCACAGTCTTACCAAAAAGAATCTTCTTTGGGATCTCATGTGGTTGACAATGCCAGCAATCAGCGAGGGTCCTCCATGTCGAGTGCATTGCACTCTGTCGACCACATAAGAGTCGGTTGAACCCCAAGAATTTGATATTTAGAATAGATGATTGTAGTCCACTCTAAAAAAATGATCTACAAGAACCAATTTTTGTGACACAAGTTTCAAGGAGTATTAAGCGTGAACATCCACCCCATCTATCACAAATATTCTTATTTGTTTTGGATCCCATCACTCATAGTAGTACTACTCTTTACAATGCTCTATCTATTCACAACAGCCCACAATAAGCGCGTGCAAGCAGCCGAAATTGAAGTGGGTTCTTTAGCAGCGGGCCCAGCATCTAATTCAAAAATAATACAACAAAGCGATTTGCAGAATTTATCGCAAACTGTTTATGTACCTTTTGTAAGCACAAGCGGCAATACACTCTCACATCGTGATCAAGACATTGCGCCCGATTGGTCACAAGAAGAGTTCGATGCATTCATGGCGTGGATCCAGAATGAACGTATCGGAATGCGCCCAGCCGTGCAAGTAGCAGCATCTGGCCCACCAAATCAAGTAGGAAGCTGGTCGGCACCCTTTGATTGGCCCGTCATCGCCATGCACGCTAGCCTGCTGCCAGACGGCCGCGTCATCTCTTGGGACCGTACTTTTAACTCATCAAACAATCAAAACCGTCAATCTGCAATCTGGGATCCCAGGACAGGCTCATTTGAGCGTGACCCAGTTGATGGCAATGCGGATCTCTTCTGTTCGGGCCATATTTTACTGCCCAATGGGAAACTTTTCATCGCGGGTGGAGAAGTACAAGGTCAAAGCACAGTGGGTACGGTCTTTACCCATACCTTTGACCCGCAAACCAACAGTTGGACACGCGACAAGAGCATGAATGCTGGGCGTTGGTATCCGTCGATTTCAGTCATGCCCGATGGAGAATTATTTATATCAGGGGGTGATCCAGAACGGCCAGAAATACGCCAGACGGATGGCTCGATCCGACTGCTAAACAATATCGACAGCAGCCTTGGCCGCGAATACCCTTGGCATCAGTTGGCCCCAAATGGCAAGCTGCTTTACTTTGGGCCAGATTATAACAAGCTCTCGTACATCGACACAGCCGGTTTGGGCAGTATCCAAAGTTTTGGAAATCGCGATGACAACAATCGTTACTACGGCGGCTATGCCATGTTTGATATCGGCAAAATTTTGGTCACCGGTGGCGGATCCTATAACCGCACAGCACGCGTAATTGACCTAAACGGCAGCTCACCCACTGTTTCCAATACATCATCGATGCACCACGAACGCTACCAACTCAACACAACTATTCTGGCCGATGGTACTGTCTTTGCGAGCGGTGGTAATAATGTTGGAACCACCCTCTTCGATGCGCAAACCGCTGTCTATGAGCCAGAAATATGGGATCCGCAAACAGAAAACTGGCGTCGTATGGCAAGCATGTTCTGGACGCGACAATATCACTCCACTGCGCTGCTGCTGCCCGATGGGCGTGTCCTTTCGGCAGGTGGCGGCATTTGCGGGGCCTGCACGGCAGGAGGATACCATAATCTAAATGCGGAAATTTTCTCTCCACCTTATCTATTTGATAGTTCAGGCAACCTTGCCCTGCGTCCTGCAATCGAGCAGATCCCAAATAACATCAAGCCCGGCACTTCCTTTACGCTTTTGACCAGTGATGCGGATAGCATTCAAAAAGTTGCCCTGATCCAGCTTGGCGTCGCAACCCATTCAGTCAACATGACCCAGCGCTATATTCCCTTAACCTTTTCGAAGATAGGGAGGAGCCAGCTTCAGGTAAACGCGCCCACTGACTTTAACATCGCACCACCGGGCCACTACATGGCAGTCATTCTCAACGAACAAGGGACACCATCCGTCGCGGCCATTGTTAAAATCACAAATGAAGCTAGCGGCGGTATAGCAACACCGATTCCAACGACAGCACCAGAGCCAGACTCAACGCCAGCACCAACAGCAACACCCACTCCAACACCCGCCCAACCTCTGTCGATTGCGCCGATCTATGCTGCGCCTTTCCCCATCAATGCACAGATCGATTACGCCGCAGAAGTCACCGGCGGCAGCGATCAGAAACAGTATTATTGGACCTTTGGCGAAGGGGGAGAAGTTGGGCCCCAAAACGAGTCAACTGCTAACTATAGCTACAGCAGCCCCGGTCGATATAAGGTCACGCTTAGGGTAAACGACAATGCAGGCAATCAAGCAATTCTCCAATTTTTGCAAGAGATTCATCTCCCGCTCACCGCGCGTAAACCTGTCCATTCGACCTCTATTTTATACGCTGCAGCTGATGTGACAAGTAATAACGAAGACCGGATCTGGACCGTAAACCCCGACAATAATTCTGTTAGTGTTTTTAGTATAGGAGGCAGCAAAATAGCCGAAATTCAAGTTGGCAATCAACCCAAAACATTGGCGCACGCGCCGGACAATCGTATATGGGTGGCAAACAGAGGATCAGCCACAATCTCTGTTATTGATCAATCAACGCTACAGGTTACACAAACCATCGAGCTGCCCCGCGGGTCTCAGCCATATGGTCTTGTTGCGTCGCCTAGTGAGCGCGCAATGTATGTCGTTCTTGAAGCGACGGGGCTGCTCCTCAAGCTCGATCCAGATAGTGGTTTGCAACTGGACAGCGTGGACATTAGCCCCAGCGCGCGTCATCTTTCCATCGACGCTCAAGGCAGCAAAATCTATGTGTCGCGCTACATCTCCCCACCGCTTCAAGGAGAAGACAGAGTTGCGGTTGATCTCCAAAGTGGCGGCGGCGAGATAGTTGTGATCGATGCGCAAATGATGAGTCAAGAAAGCACCATCCATCTGCATTATAGCAACGCACTCGACTCCGAATCATCGGGCAGCGGTCTACCCAACTACCTCGGCCCGCTGGTCATTTCGCCAGACGGCGTGAGCGGTTGGGTACCGTCCAAGCAAGATAATGTTGGTCGCGGCGCGCTGCGTAATCAAAGTGCACTCAATTTTGAAAATAGCGTCCGAGCAATTACGTCACGCATCGATCTCGCAACCGCAACGGAAAGTGAGCCATCGCGCCTTGACATGGATAATGCGAGTATTGCATCAGCCGCCGCGCTAAACTCGACCGGAACGCTGCTGCTTGTCACACTCGAAACAGTACGCGAAGTGAGCGCCATCGATCCGCACAATGGAGCCGAGCTCTTTCGTTTTACAGTAGAGCGTGCGCCTCAAGGCGTTGTCATCTCGCCCGATGGTCACTATGCATATATTCACAATTTTATGAATCGCACAGTGACAAAACACTTGCTTACGGATACGCTTAGCGATCTTTCGCTGCCGGTGCAGCATGTGGCGACTTTTCAGTCTGTTGCAAGCGAAAACCTGCCGCTCCAAATTTTGCTCGGCAAACAAAATTTCTATGATGCTCGCGACAATCGCCTTGCCCTTGATGGATATATGAGCTGTGCATCGTGTCATGCCGATGGCGGGCATGATGGGCGCGTTTGGGATCTATCAAGCAGTGGCGAAGGGTTGCGCAACACCATATCGCTCAACGGGCGCGGTGGCCCCGAACACGGCCCACTACATTGGACGGCAAATTTTGACGAAGTTCACGATTTCGAGTTGCAGATTCGCACGCTTGCTGGCGGCAATGGATTGATGAGGGATGAGGATTTTGCCGCAACGCGTGATCCGCTTGGCGCATCCAAAGCTGGTCTTAGCAACGATCTCGATGCGCTTGCCGCCTATGTCAACTCGCTGACCACCGTAGCAGATAGCCCGCATCGTGCCGCCGATGGTAGCCTAACCCCAAAAGGTGCTGCGGGTCGAATCATCTTCGAGCGCGAGGGGTGTGCTACCTGCCATGGTGGAGATGCATATACCGACAGCACCACTAAAGTAAGGCACGATATTGGCACGATTCAAGAAGGAAGCGGTAGCCGTCTGTTTGCGCCTATTGACGGTTTAGACACACCGACATTACGCGGGCTATGGGCCACTTCTCCATACTTGCATGATGGAGCCGCACGAACGCTGCGTAATGCAGTAGAGCGCCATTCGTCTGTCGCCAACAGTTCATTTCTTCAGAACGAGGACGAAATGAGTAATCTCATCGCATTTCTGAAACAGATAGACGATAACGAACCAGCAGCCACTATCAACTATCCGCCGCAGCTTACTATGCCACCCAACCAGCAGCATTCTGTTGGAGATACGGTAGCGATTACGCTCCTTGCCTCTGATCCTGAGGGTGATAGTTTGACCTTTCGTGCTACGGACTTACCCGATGGGTTGACCATAGATGCAGATAGCGGACAAATTTCGGGCACGCTTACAAAAGCGGGGATTAATCAAGTGACGATTATCGCGCAAGCCAGCAACGGAGCGACCAACTCGGCTACCCTGGTTTGGAGCGTCATTTTACCGCCGACCAGCACACCAACAGATGCACCGACCAGCACACCAACAGATGTACCGACCAGCACACCAACAGATGTACCAACTAGCACACCAACAGATGCACCGACCAGCACACCAACAGATGCACCGACCAGCACACCAACAGATGTACCAACTACCGCAGCAACAGATGTACCAACTAGCACACCAACAGATGTACCAACTAGCACAGCAACAGATGTACCGACTACCGCAGCAACAGATATACCGACTACCGCAGCAACAGATATACCGACTACCGCAGCAACAGATATACCGACTACTGTGCCTGCCATTACATCGACAGCAGCATTAATATCCACCAGCGAGCCAACAGATACGCCGTATGCAATAAATACGCCGACAAAAGTGATTATCAGTGATGAAACAGTGCAAAAGGCAACGCCTTCGCCAACAAGCAACGAGGATGATGAAATTGAAGAAAATAGTGTGAGAGAAGATAAAGAAATAGACGAGGGAGATGCGACAATTAAGGCAGAAAAGAAGTTGTTATATATGCCTCTTATTCAATAGCCATCATCTTTTATATCAATTGCCATGAAATTCGAGTCTCTGAGAAATTGCGGGGGAGCTCGCAGAATGAACTCTTAGTGTAACGTCAAGCCTAAAAATACAGGTTGTTCAGATTATTTTTATAAAAGTGGTCGTCCCCTAACCCACTAGCCATAGTTTCGTATCAGATGCCAAGTACAGCAATTCAAATCGTGTGGGCATGGGGCCATGCCCACACGATTTGAGTTGCTGTCAATACCACTCGCGCCATCTTCAGAGACATTCCCGACCATAGTGCCCATTGTGTGTGTACCGTGCGTATTGCACAAACAATCTGCTGTCATATTCGATTCGCTTGCGCCAAGGCTAACCATCGGGATAAAGGCTCTCACCGGGTTCGAACCAGCTATCGTTGTAGTTAAATTCGTCGTTGCCCAGATTGCCCCGATATTGTTCGACCAACGCTGAATGTTGGTATTCAACCCCGGTGTCAAAGCCCGCCACCACGGTACCCTGCCCTAGTATGTCTAGGTCGCGCCAGACTCGATCTGCACCCACTTTGAGAATATTCCAGTGGCTCTTCGGGATCTCATGTGGTTGACATGGAAATGAGTCATTGTGGGGCCCTCTATGTTGAGTGCGTTGCACTGTTCTATACTGGATTCTGGCTCGAACAATTCTCTGAATAGTGCATCGCACTCTGTCCACCACATGAGATCCGGTTGAACCATTCCAGTTTGGTATGAGCTCATTTTCAAAATCGGAGCCTTGTTCAACTGATTTCTGCGCTGTGTCTCATAAGGGAGCTAGTGGATAGTTGGCCGCAATGCGCTCGACGTCAGGGCGTTGCGCAAGCGCGATTACCGAGCGCAGGTTAGTATCAACCGCCATGGCATTGACGATAAAGAAGGACAATGCGAGCGATTTTACGAGGCTTATGCTGAGCCAGTAGCACCCAAACTATTGAGAAGATATTCTTGAATCTCGTAAAATCTCTCATAAAATTCACGATTCTCTAATAATTTCACGTTTGAGGAACGCTTTTAGCACGCTTCATCCGCTACACTCGTTCTTTAGGCCATTCCAAAAAGTTACCTACATGCGCTTGGGTCGGAAAAACCAGCAGCCATCTTAGAAGCCTAGTAAACTTTATGGTTAATTTTTTGGAATAGCTCAATGCAAAACCAAAGATAGAAGGTGTCATAATGAATGAGATTTACACAAAATTTGGTCACAAGAAACGAAACAATACAGAGTGGATTGCTGATCTCTCTGGCGCGAAAGGTCCCATACAGCAAGAAGAGGCAATCGAAAATTTATCGCGCTACCTGTTTATTGTTGTTTATAACAACCTACGAAAACAACACAGCAACCTCATGCGTCTTCATTATTTGGGCAATGAGGAACTGTGTGATCTCGCCATGGACTTTACGCAGCAATTTATGGAAAAAATGGTGCAGAACCAGTTCGCCCTACTAGGAAAATATCATGCTGAAGGGCGATTTACAACGTGGGCAGCAACAGTCACATTAAATTTGGTGCGCAGCGAGTTTCGCAAGGCGCGTTGGTCTCGCGTCGAACCATTGTCAGATCGGTCGGTATCCACAATCCTAAATAGAGATCTTGGGCAGCCAGAATCAATGCTCATAAGTAGTCAATTTTATGAGGTAGTACAAGCCAGCCTCAATAAATTGCCCGAACGAACTCGAATAGTTTTTATTCGCAGCATAATAGATGGGGAAAGCACGAGCAGCCTCGCCACAGAGATGGGCGTTACGCCAAACACAATCTATCTCTTGATTCACCGTGGCCGCAAAAAGATACAAAAATTTTTGTTCGATGCAGGCTTCGAATACCAAGAAGCCCTTGTGTTTAAACGATAGCATCTAACGACAGTTGGAACTGCCGTCTGCTATAGCAAACTACGCTAAAGCACACTAACAATCATCTGCATAACCGGTCTTTTAGCCAATTTCCGGTAACAGCCAGAGCATTAAAATGCTCTGGCTTCGGTGTGGATTACCCTAACTGCGTGTACCTTCCATTGCTGTCTCCGCCAAGAAAAATCACACGAATTATCCGTATTCTTAGGCTTGACGATGCACTAGACACAAATATAGCAATTTTCTGCTGTGATCCGATTAGCATCCCTCGACCATTTGGAGCATCTAATGAATCAGAAAAACAGACGCGTATTCATTTACTTTTTGCCATTACTCATATCTGTCCCGCTACTGGTAAGCTGCCAAATTAACATACCTACAAGCAGCGAAAATACTGCCCGCAGCGCAATCCAGCAATCCCGTGGGGCGGACATAGATGCCGAGTTGCGCAACCTTATTGCGTTGAATCAACTTACGGGCGACCCCTCCACAAATCGTGATTTGCCAGCCATTGACACGCCACTAGCGCAACTCGGCAAGAAACTCTTCTTTACTAAAGCGTTAGGCGGCGATATGGATGTGGCCTGCGTTTCGTGCCACCATCCATTGCTGGGCGGAGGCGACGATTTAGCGCTTTCAATCGGCATCGGTGCGCATACGCCAGATCTACTTGGCCCTGGGCGGACGCACGTTTCGGGCAGGCCCAACGTGCCGCGCAATGCACCCACTACCTTCAACATTGGCATGTGGGATCAGGTGCTATTTTGGGATGGACGGGTTGAGAGTCTGGGAAAAACAGTCGGACAAAACGGTGCGGATGGCGTTGGCATTCGCACACCCGATGTCGCGTTTGGTGTAGCTGATCCAAACGCAGGCGCGGATCTTGTAATTGCCCAAAGTCGCTTCCCCGTTACGTCGCGCGACGAGATGCGTGGCTATGAATTTGCCGACATCGGCGGCAATGATGAAGTTCGACAACAATTGGCTATGCGCATTAGTCAATCCGATGAATTAACCACGGAACAGTTAGCGCGGGTGCAAACAACAAACGACAAGTGGAATCATCAATTTTGGGAAGTATTTGGTGCAGCGGATGAAAGTGGGCAATATATAAACGAGCAGCGGATCGCAACAGCACTAGCAGCTTATGAACGCTCTCAGATCTTCGTCGATACCCCATGGAAGGCATACATTGAGGGTGACAGCGATGCGTTGAGCACCTCTGCCAAGCGAGGCGCACGACTTTTTTATAATACAGATGATGCGGGTGGTGCCAACTGCGCCAGTTGCCATGTTGGCGATTTCTTTACAGACGAACAGTTCCATCTGCTGGCCATACCACAAATTGGGGATGGTAAGGAAGACGACATCGTAGGTGCGGATCGAGGGCGGTTCCGCGAGACAAAGCTACTGACGGATCTCTACACATTCCGCACGCCAACGTTGCTCAATGTTGCAGTAACAGGCCCGTATGGGCATAATGGTGCATTTTCAACATTAGAGGGAATTATCCGTCACCATCTTGATCCGATTGAGTCGTGCAATACCTATGATATGACGCAGATCGATCCGGCTATTCCAGTAGAAAATATACAGGAAAATACGCTTGCCGTTATAGCACAGTTAGAACGAAATCGCGCAGAGGAAGAAGATATGATCCAAAATGTGAGTTTGTCTGATAGCGAGGTTGCGGATTTAGTTGCTTTTATGCAGTCACTTACCGATCCATGCGTGGAGGATGCGGCCTGCCTTGCGCCGTGGATTATTGCCGAGGAGGAGCGCGGGCCAACGAGTCAATTTTTGTTTGCTCAAATACCCTCAATTGAGGGTGAATAGAAAGTTGTGTTTAGTACGCACAACCGTGCGACTTGTGCGTACTAAACACAACTACAAATGTAAACATTACCTATTCTGGTTATCTGTCCAGTGAGACTGTTACAAGAACCGAACGAATCCTTAAAACGGATAGCCCTGCATCCCCTGCATCCCCTTAATAGCAGCAATTTCACCCGTATGCCAAGAATTATTAAGCAGGATAAGTGTACAGAGCCAACTTCTGGTTTGTTCGCCAAAGCTACCCATGTCAACGATCTCTTCCAGATCGCTATCGCTCATGGCTGCAAGATGATCATCCACTGCCTTGAAAACAGCCAAACCATATTCGTGCATTACCTTCAGATCAACCTGAACATTTTTGTACCAGGCAGCAGAATCAGCACCCTGTGGCGGCAGTTCGCTCATCCCATGGCTATCGGCATGGCTAGTTGCTAACATCGGTGGGTTCCCAGTCAGTTGCGACAACATAAATGCATCCATGCCCGAAATAATGTGCGCCAGATTTGCGGCAATTGTTCCCGTTTTGCCACCTGGATCTTTATGTGCCACGTCGCTGGTGACGCCGTCTAGCGTACCCTGTAAAATAGTTTTGGTTTGTTCAAATTGTGATCGAAGTAGTTTAACAGCAGAATTAGACATTTGTATTGCCCTTTTGTTTCAAAGCGGTTGGTAATGCTAATTGGTAAATGTTTTCGACTATTGTGGATATCATCTCAATAAATGGGAGACCCACATGGTACCATAGCAGCAATTATTTGACAATCAAACAGAACGTTTGTTCCAAAAACAATGAGTGCGATGCATTCGCTTGTACAAATAGTTCATCAAACATGATATAGCCTTATTTGAGCACCAATTTTTACCGAAACATCAAAACGGGAATGAGACACGAGCGCAACATGCTGCTTGTCGTGCTGCCAATGATTAACGTGCGGATGCGCGAATGCCCGTATGCACCCATCAGCAGCAGGTCGATTTCAGCCGTCTTTACATAGTTGGCAATCACGGCGTCGGCGTCGCCCTGTCGCAGCAGCGCATTGACGCTAAAGCCGCTCTCCTGTAGCTTTGTGGTCGCCTTCTGCAAATCGCGCTGATTGGCATCGTTATCGGTACCGACTTTGAGCAGGTGACATTCCAGACCTTGAAACAACGGATTGTTGATCACATAGTCAATCGCCTTGAGCGTGCTTGGGCCGCCATCGTAAGCAATGACAAAACGACTGATGGGTTTAAATGTGCGCGAGGCAACCAGCACCGGCTTTTTAGCCACGCGCACCACCCGCTCTAAGTTAGATCCCAGATGCAGCGTCGCAAAATCTGCCTCTTCGCCTCGCTTGCCCAAGACAATCATCTGTGCGGCGTGCTCTAGCTCCGCAATGGACTCGACCAATGAACCGCGTCGATGCAGCGCTTCAGCTTTGGTGATTTGCTCTGCGGCAAGCATCTCCTTGGCATGGTCGATAATCAATTTCCCCTTTTGCTGCTCAAGCTTGCCGCGTGCTTCGTCAAGCTGAGTCAACTTTTCGAGCAGCGAGCTTTTGACGCCTAGCCCAATTGCACCACTTAGATTCGACGATGCGTCGCCATCAGCAATAGGAGTTTGGATATGTAAAAGCTGGACAGGAGCGGACAATCGCGTGCTTACCCACGCGGCATGGGCGACAACGCTATCCATGTAAATCGAACTATCGATACAGGTTAAGATTTTATCGTTTGTAGTTGACATAGTGTCCCTTAATGTTTTGGCATTAATTCGAGTGCGTCTGGTTTGTCGTAGATAGCCAGTTTGTTGACGAGCGTGGCGCTTGCTTCGTTCATGCCGACCAGCTCAACTTCGGTGCCTTCGCGCCGGAATTTTAGCACGGCTTTGTCCAGCGACCCAACACCAGTTAGATCCCAAATGTGTGCTTGACTCACGTCAATTGTCACATGCTCGATCACCTCTTTAAAGTCGAACGCCGCGGTAAACTGTTCTGCAGAAGCAAAGAATATTTGGCCGTATGCGGTATAGGTTCGTTGGTTCCCATCCTCGGAGAGCGTCGATTCTACTGCGACCAGATTGGAGACCTTACGCGCAAAGAAGACGGCACTCATGAGTACACCGACGCCCACACCCTGCGCGAGGTTGTGTGTCCACACGACGACGGCAACGGTTGCCAGCATCACCAGACTAGAGCTCATCGGGTGTACGGTCAAGTTCTTGAGCGATGACCAACTAAAAGTACCAATCGAAACCATAATCATCACCGCGACAAGGGCAGCCATTGGGATTTGGCTCACCAGATCGCCGAGAACCAAAATGAGGAAGAGTAAGAAGCTGCCGGCGAAGAGAGTCGAGAGTCGGCCTCGTCCACCCGATTGTACGTTGATTACCGATTGGCCGATCATGGCGCAACCGGCCATACCGCCAAAGAAGCCCGCCACAATGTTGGCAATCCCCTGCCCCGTACATTCACGATTTTTGGCGCTCGACGTGTCGGTCAGGTCATCCACGATCACGGCCGTCATGAGCGATTCCAGCAGGCCAACGATAGCGAGTGTCACTGAGTAGGGAAAGATGATCATTAGCGTTTCCCAGTTTAGAGGAATGTCTGGAAAGAGGAAGAGGGGAAAGGTGTCGGGAAGCTGACCCATATCGCCCACGGTTCGAATGTTCATGCCTGTGAAAATACTAAACGCGGTTAAAGCAACAATGCTTACCAGTGGAGAGGGGATTGCCTTGGTCACATAGGGGAAAAGGTAGATAATGGCTAGCCCGGCAGCAACCATGGCATACACTTGCCAACCTGCGCCCTCGAACTCTGGCAGTTGGGCCATAAAAATGAGGATTGCCAGCGCGTTGACAAAGCCCGTCATCACCGAACGCGAGACGAAACGCAACAGGCTACCAAGTTTGAAGATGCCAGCTAAAATCTGCAAGATCCCCGTGAGAATTGTTGCTGCAAGCAGATACTCAAGCCCGTGGTCGCGTACGAGCGTGACCATGACAAGCGCCATGGCACCCGTCGCAGCCGAGATCATCCCCGCTCTTCCGCCCACAAATGCAATCACAACGGCGATACAAAATGATGCGTAGAGGCCCACTTTGGGGTCGACCCCTGCAATAATCGAAAACGCGATGGCTTCGGGAATCAGCGCCAACGCAACAACCATACCCGCTAATAGATCCCCGCGGATGTTACCAAACCATTCATTTCTAAGAGTAGCTAAAGACATTCAATTTCCTATTTTACTTTTGTTCATAATAATTTCGGTGGATTAAGGCTAAACCAGAAAAATAATTATATCGATTTCAGCAGTTTTCTAGAGTAGCTTGCGGCCATGCTCTATATTTTATTTTTGGAATGGCCTAATTTACTTTTTGATCACCATAAAGCGCGTGGCTATTAATGATCAGAGCCAAGTATACAGGATAAGTGCAAAATCGGTGCTTTATGTTTATGCTCAAAAAAATTACTCTTCAAAATTATTCTCCGTTACAAAATGGACCAGCGTCTCCAGTACTCGATCAAAGCCCGATAGCCGCGCCACTTCGTACCCGTGGCTATTCTCGCGTACGTGGCCAAAACAGGCGGTGCGATGCACACCACCCGCAGCGTAAACTAAGCTTGCATCGCTGGCCGCTTGCGCAAAGACCGCCGGTTGAGCCTCTGTCCCTGCGGCGGTTGCCGACGCACAAAACGCGCGAACCAGCCGCTGATCGTAGTGCGTCAGCCGATCCTTACTCCAGACGCCCGGTCGGCCATCCAAGCTGAGCGGCACGCCCGGCGGAATCGGCGAACCATCAATCGAAACGAAGATGTCGGGCATTTCGGTGGCAGACAAAATCTTGGCCCCGTGGCCGCCGCCTTCTTCGTGTACCGTAAAAGCAATTAAAGTTGGATAGAGCGGTGTTACGCCGATTGCCTTAAGCGTTTGCAGCAGCCGCAGTAGCGCGACAATACCCATTCGATCATCAAAGGTCCACGCACCCACCAGCGGATCTGCGGGATCGCCAAAGAGTACGGGGCCAACTACTTCGCGCGTTGGCACCGCAGTCGAACCCGGCCGGATCCCAGCATCGGCCAGCTGGCTGGTTGTTAGCCCCGTCAAAATGCGCACATCAGACCACTGCACCGATTGGTTGGCTGCGTTGGCCGTATGTGTGGATCCCATGGAGAGCACGCCGATAATCGATTCGCTATCACCCAGCACCTCCACCGGACCTTCGCCCAGCTTCCACGGAAAGAGTCCGCCTGTACGATCTACCAGTAGATCCCCAGTAGACGTGATCGAAGTCACAACCATGCCAATTTCATCCATGTGCGCGGCGTAACAGATTAACGGACCATCGACCTCTTGGCCCCCTAGCCGGACAAGCAAATTGCCAGCGCCATCTGTCTCGTGGTCGAAACCGATTTGGTCCAGCTTTGTGCGTACTATCTGCGCCACGCCTTCTTCGCGCCCCGATGGGGAGGGTGCGGCCAGCAATTCTTTGAATAGATCTAAGGCTGTTTCAATCGTCATAAATTCCTCTCAAGTGATTAGGATGTGATCAAAATGATTATTAAAATACCAAAAGCCGACTGAATTTTCATCCAATCGGCTCTTATTTGGTTGGCTATTTATTTAATATGTACGAGACTCTAACGCTACGAACCTGTAAACATACCTAAAAAGTTTGGGATTTGCTGCGTGTAAAAAAGAAGCCCGGCGCATATTGCAGCGGTAACGAGTGCCCAGCCAAACCAGCGGCCACCAAAGTTACCAAATGGAATATCTCGTTTGTCGCGCAAAACTTTGTTAAAGAGTGGCTTCTCTTCAACGATGATGTCTGTACCCGCTTCGGTTGTAACGACTTTTGCCCGCTCTGGTGATAAGGATGCAGATTGATCGACAGATGCGCTGCTTCGTTCAAATGATGCGCTTGTTGGGTCGACAGTAGCGCCAGCGGCAGAACCACCAGGCAAGTCTGGACGACCTGACTTAAAAGCAAAATCCCGTCTGTCGGCTTCTACTTTATTGTAAAGAGGCTTTGCTGGTGCAATTGTATCAACGTCAATCGTGGCAGTTGGCATATCTACATCAGGTAAATTCATCTCAGCTGGAGAAACGACCGGGGCAGTAACTTTGGCATCTGGCATAGAAACAGCGGGTGTCGCAATTTTTGCATCTGGAACAGAGAGTGCTGGCGTTTCGATGCCCGACGCAGCCACATTACCGCTCTGGAAACTTGGCACCGATACACCGGACACATCTGTATCGACCGAAACAGTGTCAGTCGCTACCTTACCGGCAGCTACCGTACCAGCAGCTACCGTACCAGCAGCTACCGTACCAGCAGCTACCGTGCTAGCAGATACGCTCGGCGTGGCAACACCAGAAGAAGCTGATGAGGTTGTTGTAGTTGTTGTATACGACTTACTTGTAGCTTTACCTAAATCATCAAAGCTACTTAACCCAAGTAGACCCGTTAAACCAGCTGGAGCGGCAGATTGCAAAAAGCTCTTTTGCCCAAGAAACATACTCGCCAATCCCCCAGCACCCATATTGTTGCTAAGAGCTTGCTTACCAATTACGGCCAGCGCAAGCGGAGCCATTGCCTTCATTAATGTAGAGGCCGAGCCACTTCCAATGCCGGACGCAGATGAAATCATGCTGGTGCTATCTTCTGCTTTGCTGCCCATCAACCAAGCGATCAACGCTTCGCCAGTATCTTGTAACCAACCGTTCGACTCAGAATTGTCGAGCATACCGCTATAGTTATTCAGAAACTGCTCGCTGTCTCCTTGAGCGTTGACCCACTCCATCATCTTCTTCGCACCGTGCTCATTTGCACCTTTGTGCGCAAATGCACCCACCAATGTTGGCAACAGTGCATTCAATCCCGATTGTGCTGCCGCTTCACTCTCGCCGGTTATAGCACTTGCCTTACGCAAAATGTCAGGCGTGACTTGTTCACCAATCAACTGAATTAAATTTTCCATAATGTCCTTTTCTTCTTGACTATATTCTTATTATTCTATTCTTCGTTTTGGCTATATTCCTTCAAAGTAGTATTTTATAAAGCTTAAATTTTCGGGGTAAACTATGGCTCATTAGTATCTTATACTCAATGATATCTTATATAAGCGAAAGTACCGTTCAGTCCTTTCTTATTTAAATAAAGCCGCTGCGTTTCTGAGCTCACAAACCACTATAGCATTAGCGGTGGGCACTCAATCGGCGGGAGGGGCTAAATGGCGACGAATTAAGAGTAATGTTGCATGTTGGGAGAATGATAGCAGCAGATGATTATTCAAACTTAGCCCATATAAGCGTCAAATTTAGTTATTGCGCTCATAAAACGCTGCTAAACGAGACTTGCTATCACCACAGGCTATCTAAAATAGAATACATCTTTTTCGAGGAATATTCAAAAATATATATGACTATCTATTATAAATGTCCTCTATTATAGAGTATACATTAAATACAATTGGCTTTCCTGACGTACAGGCTGACATTTTTCCCTCAAATAATCGAGGGGTCATATCGCTCCCGACAAATGCGCCCGATCAAAAACGCGGGTTGTGATTTTGATCCACAACCCGCGTTTTTGTCACTGCTTTATAGTTCACAACCAACCTTATGCCAGTGCGTCAAGAACCCGTTCTGGCGTCATCGGCAAATCGCGAACACGTGTACCGGTCAGCGTAAAGAGTGCGTTCCCAATTGCCGCAGCCACCGGACCCATTGGTGGTTCACCCACGCCACGGGGTGTACCATCTCCCTCTAGCAAGATGGTTTCAACATCTGGCGCTTCTTTCATTGTCAGCAGCGGATAGGTGTTGAAGTTGTCTAAGTCAACCTGTCCATCCTTGATCTGCATCTGCTCGATCAAAGTTGAGCCAACGCCCCACATGACGGAACCTTCCACCTGTGCGGCTGCGCCATCAGGATTGATCGTGCGTCCACATTCCATGGCGCACGTGATTTTGTGTACAGTGATTTTGCCACTCTGCTCGTCTAACGAAATCTCGGCCACCTGTGCAACCACGGTGCCAACATCGGTGTTGCACGCAATGCCACGGGCATGACCAGCAGGCAGCGGACCGCCCCAGTCAGCTTTATCGGCTGCGGCTTGTAACACCGCACCCATGCGCTGTCCCCATTCATTATCGGGCATATGATCCAGCCGGAACTGAAGCGGATCCGCGGCGGCAGCGTGAGCTAGTTCGTCCACAAAGCTTTCGACAGCGAACGTATTCGCCAGCAGACCAAGCGCCCGCCACCAACCTGTACGGGCAGGTAGCGTTTTGCGCCATGCGGTGGTGCGATTGTCTGGCACCTCATAGTTGATGCGCGCGCCACGCCACGCGCCCAAATCAGATCCCATAACGGCGCTGAGGAACTTGGGCAAGAAGTCGTACGCGACGTTGCCGCTACCCTGCTTGTGATCCCATGCGGCAATGCGGCCGCTTGAGTCGAGCGCAGCCTGTAGCTTTGAGTGCGTTGGCGGGCGGAAGTAACCGTAGCGCATGGCCTCGGGTCTATCCCATCCGATATGAACCGGCACCCCCGCTTCGCGAGAAAGACGCGCGGCCGCAATGGCCCCGGGCGTGCCAAGTTTACGCCCAAAGCCACCACCTACGTACGTGGGCGAAACTGTGATATTTTCCTTCTCCAACCCAAGCGCCTCGGCTAGGGTTGTACGCGTACCGCCTGCATCTTGCGTGGTAATCCACACGTGCAGCTTGTCGCCGCTTAGGTCGGCGAGTGCAGCTTGCGGTTCGAGCGGGGTGTGGACGGCAAAAGGCGTCCGATAGTCGGCACTAAAAACGGTGTTGCTATTCTCTAATGCCTGCTCGACATTGCCCAAGCGTTGAATGTCCGTGCCGCCGTCACCTTCAGGCACAACCATGGCGTCGACATCGGCCTGCTGCCAAAGACGCCCTTCATCCCAATCGATCTGCATGGCGGCAATTGCCGCACGCGCTTTGGCGCGCGAGGTGGCCGCAACGCCAACAAAGCCGTCTTCGATATCGACGATAATTGCTTTGACGCCGGGCATACTTTCGGCATCTAATTTTTGTGCATCGACCATCTTTGCATCGAGCGTTGGTGGTCGGGCAATTGCGCCGTAGAGCATACCGGGCAGGCGTGCATCATAGCCGTACACCGCTTGCCCATTCACTTTGGCAGGGATGTCGACCCGCTTTACGGGTTTGCCAATGTAGCGAAATTCGCTTGGATCTTTGAGCGCAATTTCATCTTCGGGCACTTCCCACATGCTTTCGTTTGCGGCAAGTTCGGCAAAGTCGACGCGTGTGGCTACATCGCTGACCAGCGCGACGCCACGTCCGCTGATTTGTAGCGCATCCATTGGCTGGTCGAGCATGCGGGCGGCTTCGATTAGGAAGAGATACTTGAGCGTTGCCGCGGCGGTGCGCAGCGGAATGAAGGTACCCGATACGGACGTGCTCCCTCCGGTGATGGTTTCGAAGGGTCCGTTATCTGTCCCGGCCTGCACGACTTCGATCACATCCCAATCAACGTCCAATTCATCCGCCGCGCTCTGCGTAATCGAGGTATGAACACCCTGGCCCATTTCGACTTGTGGAATAAAGAGTTGAATGCGGCTATCGTCTGCCACTTCGAACCAGAGATTAGGTTCGCTAGTCGAAGCACCAAATGTGCCACCTTCGCCAGAGTCGATCATTTCGGCCATATAGAGGTGAACGTATGGCTTGCCAAGCGGGATGCCTAATGCGAGTGCTGCGCCAGTTGCGCCTGCGCCGATTAGGAATCCACGGCGAGTTGGTCGCCAGCGTCGTTTCTTTTTTATTTCGTCAGATTCTACAGAATCGATGGGTGGACTATTTTCTAATTCGTTCTCTATTTCTTTATTCTGAATTTGGTCACTCATGCGCTCACCTTACTTGGAACGCTGGCCGCGTTGGCCATCTCTTCTGCGGCCTGTGTGACGGCGCTTTTGATGCGCACGTAGCAGCCACAGCGACAGTAGTTGTTGCCCATGGCTGCGACAATCTCATCGTCGCTGGGTGTTGGGTTCTCTTCTAAGAAGGCAGCCGCGTGCATAATTTGACCGCTCATACACCAGCCACATTGGGGCGTTTGGTGATCGATAAAGGCTTTTTGCACCGGATGCAGGGTAATTTCGTCAGGTGCAAGCCCTTCGATTGTACGAATCTCGGCGTCCTCAACGGTGACAAGCGGCGTAATGCATGAGCGCTGTGCTTTGCCATTAACGTGAACGGTACATGCACCACAGATGCCCGCGCCACAGCCAAATTTTGTCCCGGTCATGCCGAGTTCATCACGGATAGCCCACAGCAACATACCGCTTGGGTCATCTTCTACTTCATGTACTTCGCCATTTATACGAAGCTTCATAGATTTTGTCCTTTATGCTACTCAGTTGTGCTAGTAAGTTGTATTATTTAAACAGTTCGTACCTGTTCACCTATTCTGGTTATCTGTCCAGTAAGCACGCCCTCGTGCGGCTGCGTTCCCATTGATTTTGGCTCCGAACCCGCACGAGGGCGTGCTCACTGCTTACTTTAAGTAGGTTTTTGCCTGCTAGGTGAACTGTTACGATAGTTCAATTGGTTTGATCTAAGAAGCTGTTTGCAAATTCCAGATTACTCTGTTTGCAAACAGCTTCTAAAATATGTCAACCTAAATTATACGCACAATTGCTTAGTGGCGCTGTAACAATTCATGCTAACTCGAGCTTGCTTTGGGCATATGTGGCCGATTGATCTTGATTTGGTGATCGCGACGGCGAATACGAATGTTTAGCAGTTCGATACAGACAGAGAATGCCATGGCAAAGTAGGCGTAATTCTTAATGTGTAGATCGTGCGCTAGTTCTGGATTAATGCCTTCGAAGATGAGCAATGCACCAATCATGATCAAGAATGCGAGCGCCAAGATCTTCATAGTCGGATGCTTTTCGACAAATTCGCTGATTGCCCCGGCGAAGAAGAGCATGACGGCAGCAGCTATGAGAATGGCGGGGACCATAATCGCCATAATGCCCGAGATGCCCACGGCAGTGATCACCGAATCAAAGGAAAAAACGACGTCGATGAGCAAAATTTGGGCAATGGTTCCGACAAAGCTGGCATATTGAACAGGCTTCTCTTCGCCGGTTTCTTCATGTTCCAATTTTTCGCCAATCTCGTGCGTGCTTTTGCCCACAAGAAAGAGACCACCCAAAATAAGAATGAGCGAGCGTCCCGAAAGACCCAAGCCAAAGACGCTGAAGAGCGGTTCGGTCAGACTCATAATCCAGGCGATGGCAAAAAGGAGGGCGATTCGGGTGACAACGGCAAGGCTGATCCCCAGTTTACGGGCAAAATCCTGCTGTTCTGCAGGCAGTTTAGCCGACAAGATGGCGATAAAGATAACATTGTCTATACCCAGTACGATCTCTAGCGTTAAGAGCGTGAGGAATGCGATCAAGTTTTCTGTTGTGAATAGTTCTATCATAATTGTCCAGTAGGGTTAATTGAGAAATGTAAGTATGGAAAAACCGCTTCGGGCTACCGTCGATAATGTTAGAGGCATCCCCAAATAGTGAAAAGTTTACTTTCAAAATAAATTATAGAGGAAACAATCGACGTGTCCAAAAAATAGAATATGTAAAGAACAATTTTTGATATCTCTATTAACCTTAGTTTTCGATTATAGGTATGTAAAGGTCCTTTAGGATCGAACTACCGTTCGGTGTTGGTTCGGCTGAATTAGTTGGCCGCGTGATGGCTGTGTTCGCGGGTTGTGGCGTTGCTGTATCGCCCGGTTGTGGCGTTGCCGTGTCAAATGATTGTGGTGTGGCTGTGTTCGTCGGTTGGATCGTGGCTGTGTTCGCCGGTCGGACCGTGGCCGTATTCGTCGGTTGGATCGTGGCTGTGTTCGTCGGTTGGATTGTGGCTGTGTTCGCCG
>Ga0209187_1001278_pt1 | contig 30743 bp, 24 predicted proteins | sample BantaG_FD_187430 | JGI IMG/M metagenome (GOLD analysis project Ga0209187, IMG submission 187430) | Marine algal microbial communities from Bantry Bay, Ireland - BantryBay_4 metaG (SPAdes) (version 2) | ecosystem: Host-associated > Algae > Red algae > Unclassified | place: Bantry Bay, Ireland...
TATCTGTACCAAATAATGGCTTTTTTGATCTTAAATGAGACCGTAGCTTATTCTCAAGCTCAGAACTTAATTCTAATTTATCTTTCATTTACGCTAAGTTAATAGACACAGTTTAATGAACAGTCTCGAACATCCCTAAATTATTTCATTCCAAAATTGTCTACATTAATAAAATGGCAACCTCCCGCAGTAATGAAATTACGATCATCATTTGTTTTTAATATATTCTGACCTCTTCCAGTAATATCAAAGTAATGAATATTTGATATCATCTTACCTTCATCATCTACGTAAGACAAAAAAGGTTTTGAATTTAAATCGTTAGTATTATAGCCTGTTATAACAAAACCACCACCTTCATTTTCTGCTACGGATTGACCATCATCTGAAGAGCCACCTTCACCGTGTTTAGATTCCCAAATTAATTGACCTATTGGATTGGTTTTAACTAAATGAATAAATGATGAATCAAGACTTAAAGAGAATTCAGTATTCATACGACCAAATAAAAAACTACCAACTGTTAATAAGTCCCCATTTGACAACTGAATTGTACTTCTTCCTCTACTAAAATTAGAACTGTAATTTTGTTCCCAAAGTTTTATCCCATCAATACTTATACAAAATAAATTAATCTTCCAGTTTTCTGTGCCCGTAAATAAAATATTTCCATCTTGTAGTAATAACATTCCACTTAAAGTATATTTTGAGCTCCGATTTAATATGTCAAAAAATATTTCTTTCCCGTCTGCATCGATCTTAAGTAAAACTATTCCATTATTATCAGTAGATCCAGTAACAATAATATTTTTTGAATCCACAAAGGCTATATGCTTTCCAATTATTTCACTATTCGTTCCATAAGTTTTCAGCCATACTACCTGACCTTCTGAAGACAATTTTCCAACTGTGAGAATTGGATCAGAATTGTTAGCCTCATCATATGAATATCCAACTAAGTAAAAACTCCCATTCTCTCCTTCACAAACAGCTTGGGCAATACTTGTATTAGAATTTAAATTAGAAAATATGTTACGACAAATTTCATTTCCATTACTATCTGTCTCGATAAATACCATTTTTGTAGAGTCAATACAGTAACGAGAACCAACAGTTACAAAATTATTATCACTTGTTTCTATGGTCGATGCATTCCAAGTGCCAATATTAAAGGTTACAGCATTTCCTAAAGGAGTTATACGGCTATCACCTAGTGAACAAACACTATTCTCAGTAACCATTTCATTTGAACTACATCCTATTAATAAAGTCAAGCCTAATAAAACCCTTAGATAATTAATCATGATCATTTTTTATGAAAATAATTAAAAATAGGAATAAAAACAGTATTCCTATGTTTACCTATAAAATACTAATCTTCATCCTTCTTCCCAGCCCACCATCAATTATCTTCTTTAGTGTCGATAATTCTATTCCAGTTTTATTGTTTTCTACTCTTGAGATATAGTGCTTAGTCGTGCCACTCTTCTGAGCTAGCTGCTCTTGAGTCAGACCTAATTCTCTTCTCGTTTTTTTGATGAGCATTCCTATTTCTAATTGCCTTGACTCATCTAATTGACTATTCTCATATAACACAATTGGATCTAAGTCATAATACAATGTGAGTGGCTCCCCTATATCATCTTCTGTCTCATACTCGATATTCTTCCAAGTCAAAGTCCCATCAACTAATTCTACTTTTTGAAATTCAACCAATGATTTTTTCAGAGGATATTCTATATCATCTTTCTTGACTTCCCAATTTGCAAACAGGTCAAGGAAGTCTATAATTCTTGATTCACCATTATTGAATAGACAATATACTTTGTAGTCTTTTACAGTATGGATTTTTACAATTCTTTTTACGGTTCTCATATTAATTTAGTTTTATCCATTGCTTAAGAATATACTCTTGATTTTCTCGAGCCCATTGAATGATTATCTTTCTGTGCTTTACAGGAATAGATCCAGAATAGGTCTCAAGCGTTTTGATAATAATTATCTCCTCAAACTCAGCAAATTTGACATGAAAATCAGGAGGATTATGATCTCTCGCATAAACATAGACCTTTATTCCATCAATGATTTTAATACATGGCATTCCTAATCTTTAATCTAATACAAGATATAGTATGTTGCGTAATTAAGCAACTATTGGATAAGGGTTAATAAAGAGCGAGAGTCAATGGCTCTCGCTTTATATTTATATTTTATAGTTAAATAGCTTCTTAACTTTAAGCCAATAACCTCTGAACAAAGTAATTAATCATCTCTTCTATCTGATCTTTTTTGGTTTTATTACAGTTAGTGATTTCCGTGAGGGAGCAGATCTGATCTGCATAATAGCTATGATCTATTGACATTTTTATGATTGTAGAAGCCATAGCGCATGGATACTTGAATTCAGGATTAAACTCTTTGACAATAGACGTAAGGTTAGAATTTAAGTTGCGATAATTAGCGAATAGGTTCTCTTTAGCGGTTACGCTTGTTGTTATATTAAACATCGCTTTGAAGAAATGCTCTACGATTACGATATTTAACTTAGACTGATCTATAAAGTCAGTTGGACTCTGAGCAGAAGAACCATTGACTATCATCTTTATTGCTATTCTTATTTTTTGCTCTGGATTAGAGACATTGCGTGTATCTATTTCTATCAAGTAATTCAGATAATCCCAATACCATGAGCATAAATAAACCAATAACATATGCTTATTCTCGAAATATCTATACACCGATGCTTCTGTAGATGACATTTGCTTAGCCAACTGTTTGAAATTAAAGCAATGGTAGCCTGTCTCTGAGAGTGTATCTATACTTTTATACCACCTATGATCTTAATACATGGCATTCTTATAATTAGATCCAATTCAATATGACTCATGTTGCTTAATTAAGCAACCCAAAAGATAAGGCACAAAAAAAGCGAGAGCCACAATTGACCCTCGCTTCAAAACTTTTTCTAGTAATCTTACTTCACTAATTGCACCTTACGGTTGTACAGTTCTGTTCCTTGCTGCATAGAGATGATATAAGTACCATCCGTTTGCGCTTCGAGGTTGTAATCTAAGCCTAACTGACCAGTGAAGTTAGAGAATATTTCTTTATGTATTAAGGCTCCTGTCATATCTGTTACTGTAAATATAACATCCTCATCAGAAGTAGACTTGAAGTTAATGTATGTCAAAGCAGGTGTCGGATTAGGATAAGCTGAAAGTGAGATAACATCAGAATCTAAAGCCTCAGAATCTATAATATTAATCGGCTCGTCTACACAATACTTATAAGTAACTTTATGTATATCTCTACTTCCGACAACTACATACTTAGAGTATTGCTTAGTGCCTTTCTCTAATCTTAATTCTACTTTATCTCCTATTGTACTTGCGTTTACAGCTTTCTGTAGATCACAGAATGTATTGATGTCTACACCGTCATATTCAGTAATAACTTCATTAGATATTATTCCTGCGATAGCTGCAGAAGTAGTCGGTATAACTTTCTTAATATCTACTCCGTCAAGGTCTACACTACCTGTACCCCACACACCTAAGAATGGATTCTGATCTGTGCTTGTCTCTTTGCAAATATATTCTCCATACTGATTAGCCTCATCGTTAGAGTCAAACCTAATGATCGTTGTAGATAGATCATTCTTAAATGTTCCATTAATAAGAACACGTTCCATATAATCGTTATCATTAATGAATGCTGGTATATCAAATGCAAGAGCCGCCTCTCCTTTTAATTGGAATTGCTCTGCTATTCCATCACTATCATATGTCTTAACCGAAATCCGTTCGGACTTAGTAACCAATTGACCAAAACCAAAATTTACTACACCTATAAGCAATAGGGCACACAAAATCATTTTTCTCATAATAAATTGTTAAATCTTTAATTAATAAAATTGAAGAGAAATCTAAAGAAGGAGCTCTTTAGATGTACACATTCAGGTTATCGCAGGTTGGTAGGAATGATAATATTAAGACGATAAAAAACATGAGAAGGTTCGTGAACGGTATGCCGAAGTTGGCATTTAACATATTATGACAAACAATGGACATAGAGCATGAAAACAATTATAATTTACACAATACAAAAAGCCCATAATTATAAAAGGTGAAGTTATTAAATCCTGGAACAGAATTAAGGAACTACACTGTATCAGCCATTATAGATATGGCGCATTATCGTGGTATAAGAGCACGATCGTTTTCTCATAAAATGTAATTATGTATAGTCTTCGCTGTTATACTTAATTAGAATCTGTAGGATGCACCTATCATATAATCTACTTCAGTATTAGATCCCTGTCCAAGAGATACACTTCTAAAAAACACCATCCCTTGCAAACTTAATTTTCCAAAGACAAAATCAGCTCCTGTTCTAGAAATAAAGGCTTTAGCAGATAGATCGGTCCCAAAAGATTGACTGTAGTATTGGTTTCTTGATAGGAATGAAATATTATCTGTAATAGCGAAACGGCCACCGAATTTTATTGCTGCGTCAATATAGATTCCGTCGGAGGTACCAAAGAATTCAAATTCTTCAAAATCAGTTACAGCACCATATCCTATTGTAAAATGCTTTTCGCGAGATCCAAAAGAAACCTGAATTTGGGGATTGATAATGTAGTCTTCTGAATTATCGATAGATATAGCTGATCTCAATTCTAGTCCAACATTGATATCATCAGCCAAACCAAAAGAATAAGATGGCGTAAGATAAAGGACCTCTGGATTGACAAAGTCAGTGCTTGCTATGCCTGTAGATAAGCCAAACTTATCGCCAAATCCCTTGTGGAAAAACAAAGTGGTCACATCACCTGACAAGGTGTAATAACTAAGGTTTGCCGTTATATTATCATCATATGAGTATCCAAAATTATCTCCCTGACTGGGTAAGAATACTGATTCTGGTGTTACAGCAACGTCACCTGAATCACTTGAGATAGATTGAGCATGAATGTCGTATGAAAGTGAATAAACGAATAGAAATAAAATAACAGTAATCAGATTTTTCATGGTTTCAGTTTCTTAGTGAATTATGATAAGTAAAACTAACTAAAATTCTAAATCTGCTATGATGAAAATGTTAACAGTTAAAAAAAATGACTAACCCTACGCTAATAACTTACCTACAAAATGGCTGATCATCTCTTCGATCTGATCTTTCTTGGTATGGATACAGTTAGTGATCTCTGTGAGTGAGCAGATCTGATCTGCGTAATAGCTATGATCGATCGACATCTTGATAATAGTAGATGCCAGAGCACATGGATATTTAAAAGTTGGATTCACAGCTTTCACTATTTCGGTAAGATTAGAGTTTAAATTCCTATAATTAGCAAATAGGTTCTCTTTCTCTTCCGTAGAGATTGTCTTATTGAACATTGCCTTGAAGAAATGCTCTACTATAATAGTATGCAGTTTCCTCTGGTCTATGTATTCTACAGGACTATCAGCCGTCGACCCATTAACGATAGTTCTTATTGCTATAGATAATTTCTTCTGTGGATCAGTGACATTGCGAGTATCGATCTCTATCAAGTAATTAAGATAATCCCAATACCATGATGATAAGTACACTAAAAGCATATGCTTATTCTCAAAGTATCTGTAGACCGATGCTTCTGTAGATTGCATCTGCTTAGCAAGTTGCTTAAAGTTAAAGCACTGAAATCCAGTCTCTGATAATACATCTATACCATGCTTGATAATTTTCTTACCGAGCGTCGTCTCCTTAGGGTCTCTAAGAAAAGTATTGGGATGTACAGAGATGGAAATATTTATAGCCATTAAGAATAGTTAGTCTCTATGAGGAATTATAACTGTCGTTAATATAACTATGCTGCTCTTAAATGGATTAAAGATTTCTTTAGTTTTTTTCTTGCGTGGTGGATACGACTCTTCACAGTACCTAAAGGAATGTCAAATTGCGTAGCAATCTCATCATATGAGAATCCTTCAAAATATAGAAGAAATGGCTGTTTTAAATTATCAGGAAGATCAGTAATGGCTTTATTGATATATTCTACTTGCATAATAGAGTCGCCATTATTTCTTTCCTTAAACTTTTCATTATCTTTTACATAGCTAACGATATTATCAGTATTGCTGTAGCGAGATTTCTTACGATACTCATTGATGAAGTTGTTACGGAGAATAATAGATAACCAAGCTCTAAGGTTAGTTCCTTTCTTGAAGCTACTCTCATTTTTTAGCGCTTTATATACCGTCTCCTGTACTAAGTCATCTGCTACTTCACTTTCCTTAGTGTACTTGTAAGCTACTTTGTATAGGAACGGAATCTGATCTTGTATAGCCATAATAGTGTATTTTTCATTTATAATAGTAAAACTATCATTTTTATTGCACATACTATAATTAATAGTTGAAAAATGATCATTTCTCACAAAAACTGTCGTTGCACGACAATTCTATAGACTGCACACTATCATATATACGATTATACTGTAACTATCGGATGTAGGAGATTTTCCTTAAGGAGTACCATTTTATCGAAGTTACGAGCGATGATCATTCTATTGAATTCATTGATCTCCCCACTAATCATGATTTCTGAGTAGGTGGAAATCATCTTCAGAATATGCTGACGGATCTGCCATAGTGATTCACTTTCCTGAATTTGATTAAAGTAATGACGTGGATTTGTGTTAGAAATGGTAAGATCTATGTTACTTTTTACTAACATAGCGCTGTACCTACTTATACAATTAATATTAAATTTTCTAATCTCGATTAGTGCATCTATGATGTCTGGATTATTGTTAGCAGAAGTGATTATATCTAATTCTAACTGAAACTCCCGATGAGCAGTTATAAGCTTACTCAAAGAAAGTTGTTGCTGACTGGTCTTAGCTATATTTTTTTTCATAAGTAATTGCTTTACTGTTCAATACATATCTATATTTAACTATATAACGCTAATAATCTCTAAATGGTCGCATTTATAAGAACAATTAACAAATAATTTGCTTCATATAATACATCCTGAAGAAGTGCCTTACTTGATATTACTTTATACCTAATTACATGTCTGATAATCTGACATCTCCATCTTCTACTGATATCTTAAATGTAGCTTGTCCAGATTTTTTAGTTTTCAACTTTTTGGACCGCTTAGTCTTATTAAGTACTTCGTAGTCGTCATCATTATAGTCTACATCTCCATCTTCGTAGCTAACATCTACAGTTGCTCCTTCTCCACTGGTCTTTATCTTAATATCTCCATCTTCAGAGTTAATATTGACTTGAGTTTTGCTATCACAATTTACAGCTATAGCAATATTTCCGTCTTCAGTCACAATCTTAGTCGAGCCAAGGGACACTTCATTTAGCATGACATCTCCGTCTTCTAATCGTAGATTAAGATTACCAAACTCACAATTCTCAGCAGATATATTTCCATCCTCTAACTTGATATCAAAATCAGTTCTGACCGTTAATAATTCCACATCTCCATCTTCTAATTTTACATCGAGCATCTTAGGGCTTGAGTCTGACAGGCTGATATCGCCATCTTCAGATTTGATTTTGATACTGCCATTGATATTAGTAATGGTATAATTATCATCTTCTCCTCTAATATCCATACTGACTCCTGATGGTAATCCTAACTCTATTGTATATACCGTTTTAGAATTCCAACCCATTGTATAAGAATTACCAGTTTTATTCTTTTTCTCTTTGATCGAAAGATTTCCACCCTCTTCTATATACTCTATATCAAACTTATGACTACGCTTTTCCTTACCTGTGACCTTCTTATGTATTTTCACATATGCATCTGATCGAATAGTACCGCTTATAACAACATCAGCGTCTTCAGTATCTAATGTCAATATACCATCAGGAGCAATCGCATGAGTTTCTTCATGATTGTATTCGTACTGAGCATGTAGAGATAAGGAAATAGATAGAACTAAAAGTGTAGATAGGAAGAGTTTCATTAGTATTTATTTTAAGGTGTCGTAATTGTAAATGAACCAGTATATATCTCATACGTAGCCGTTACCACTAAAGTTACAATTGCTTACTGAAATAATCAAAAAGACTGAAAAATGTTTGGCTTAAATTCTATGTCTACAGTTTACAATTCTATATGCTTAACTAAAAATGTAAAAGTAATATCAAAGGAAATAACATATTTTAATTTTTACAAGTAGAAAAAATCAGAAGAATTATTACGGAAATGTATGAGAAAAAAGTATCACCTTAGATTAACCTTTAGATATAAATACTAATCGTGCTCTCAGATGCCATACATCAAATCATTCTCGATAAACTCGGATAAGAAACGACCTTTCCCATATGACCTTCCAGTGGTCACATTAGCGAAGGATATCGAGTTAGATAAAAAAATCACTTTCCTAATTGGTGATAACGGTACTGGAAAATCTACAGTGCTGGAGACATTAGCGTATCGTCTACAGTTGCCACATATGGATGGATCAGAATACAGCAAAGATAGCTTCGCCACAGCCAGAAAGTTGTTGCCATACTTAGAATTAGATTGGGGTATTATGCGATCTATAGGCTTTCTCTTTAGAGCAGAGGACTTCGGAGATCTCATTAACAGCATAGACAGAAGGGATGATGCATTGCATAGAAACTTAAGCAGTCTGGAAGGTGAAGTTCCGGATCATATCATCAAAGAAATGGTAGAGAACGCCAATACGCAAAGACATCACATGAGACATAATTACGGGCAAGATCTGCAGAGCTTTTCTCATGGAGAAGCCTATCTAAAAATCATGAAAGAAAAAATAAATGATAAAGGTATCTACATTCTAGATGAGCCGGAAGCTGCCTTATCGCCGACTAAGCAGCTTTCCTTAATATACTTCATCCAAGAGCATCTGAAGCAGCACATGTCACAATTCATCATCGCCACACACTCCCCTATTTTGATGTCATATCCTGAGGCATTAATCTATGAACTCACAGATGACTCTATGGCTATCACTGACTTAGAATCTACAGAGCATTACTCTGTGACTAAGTCCTTCCTTAATAATCCTCAGATTTTTCTTAGGCACTTGTAAAGTCCTGACGTACAAACCAATAGTAACTATTGATCTACAATAATTCCCTTAAACCAGTACAGGTTTCTGAAAAGAAAACGTTCCCTCTGATCTCGTCAATCTCAGCAACTTCATAATAGGATGCTTGTCTCCTGCAACCAGTACCATCTCAGAGTACTTGATAGAGCACTTGATCTTAGTAAACATTAATACATTAAGCCCAGTGAGATCTATATCGGTGATACCTGTGATATCGACGATTAGTTTCTGACGCTTGTTAATGTACTTATGTAATTCTGATTTTAGATCTATGGCATCTATAGAAGTTAGACTGCCAGATAATTCTACGGATGCTCCGTTATGAATTGGTGTGTGTGTAAGGTGTAGGTTTTGCATAGAAATATTCGTTTATTAATATTTCCACGTTTCGATTCTCGCTAATAGAAATGCAATAAATGTGCCTAAAAATTATGGGTAGCGAAGACTTAAGAAACTTCTGAGCATAAAAAAACCACCTCTCAAACTGGAGGTGGTTATCAAATCATATAAATCTTATCCTATCTGAACTAAGAGATTTTACTTTGCAGCTTTTACATGGCCCCAGTTCTCACCACTCTGAATACGATTAATCTGAGTGTGACTGACATCATATTTTTCAGCGATTTTCTTCTTGATCATTTTGCCTTTATTGAGCAATTTCTTAATCTGTGCCACTTGCTTTTCTTTGAGCTTAGGATTACCACCTTTTCTGTGAGCTACAAAACCAAACTTCTTAGCTCTATCCTTGATGTATTTTTTCCATCTTTCTTCGGTTACCCAGATTACATTATTAGGCTTGTTATTAGATCTATTGAGATCTTTATGTATATATTTTATTTCTTTCTTGGTAGGTTTTTTAGACCAATACTTTGCCACTTGCATGTGTATGTAGATGGCGTAGTTTCTATCTTCTAACTTTACAGAAGATCTCATATAACCTTGTCTATCAGGAGAAGGCTTAAGTAAGTATTCTGACTTATTTTTTTTGTGTACTGATTTGAGTCTACCTTTATTAGATATATAATAGTTGACTCTATTTGAAGGTACTGGAGTTTTGATTTTCTTCCATTCTTCATTTTTGAGCTCTTTTATTTTCTTAGCTCTATTCTCTGGAATTTTAGATTTAGCCATTTAGATTTTGTTTAAGATTATTAAGATATTGATTTTTTAGGTAATACTCTTTTAGGGTAATTAATTCGTCTTTGTTATTACTTTCAAAACTAAATTTAGTAATAAATGCTGATACTTTACTATATATGTTGTCTTGTATTTCTGACAAGCGTTTCTCTATTTCTAATTTAGTAACGTCTGAGGGGTCCATTTTGTACTCCATTAATGCTTCATTGACTTCCATCATTTCCATTAGAAAGTCTTGAGGAACGGATTCTTTTCCTTCATTAAATGATACACCTGATAATTCTAACACATATCTCATTCTTTTGTGCTTGTTCTTTAGCACTAAGTAAGCTTCATTTATCTGCGTAGATGTATCCAGAGCTACTCGCTTCTCATCGTCTGTAGCCATAGTGTATCGATCAGGATGATACTGCATAGAAAGTGCATAGTACTTCTTAGTCAGCAATGACTTTTCGAGCTCTAAGCTTACTGGGATATCGAACAATTCGAAATGATTCATATGATAATTACAGCTGTCTCATGATGTCAAGAAATAATGCATATATCATAAATCCTATTAAAACAAAAAAACCAATCATTGTAGATTTTTCCATGACAGAATCGGAAACTTTTCTACCCGTAATGGTCTCATATAATAAGAACATAACATAGCCACCATCTAATGCAGGTATCGGTAATAGATTAAAAAAGCCCAAGAGAATAGATAATGAGGCAGTCATATTCCAGAATCGATGCCAATCCCAATCTGATCCGAACAATTTTCCGATAGTTATAAAGCTTCCCAAAGAATCCTTAGCCTTAATCTTACCGGTCAGCATCTGACCGAATGCATTGACCTGATCTACTAAGAAGCCCCAAGCATCATTCCAACCCTTCCCTATCGCGGGCCCGAGTGCATACTTCTCTGTCGCAAATTCATAATAATGATCTGGACCATACATATCAAATCCTAATCGTCTTCGCTTGTCAGCATCCTTACCTAACAATTTTTGCGCTAAGCTTTTCTTCTTATCGAATAGTGTATTGTAACTAACCGTAAGCGTATTTATACCTCTCTTGACCGTAAGGTCTGTAATAGGCAGACTATCTGTGGGTAATGCCATAATCCGATTTACAAATTCGTATTGGTAATTAACTTTATCACCATTTACAGCAATGATTATATCTTTTGCTCTTAGCCCTGCCGCTCCTGGTTCTGCTGGAGAATTGTCTACAATCTCAGCCACCTCTCCAGGCATTTTTAGTTGAGCCAACCTGACATCTCTATTTTCATACTTAGATAAGAATGTCGTCCACTTAGGATCTATCTTAATCACCTCTCGTCTTCCATTACGTAATACGGTAAGCTCGGAGGCGCTATTGACTATGATATTTTTATTTAGTAATCCTGTGCTGAATTTTTTGACCGTATCCTGTCCGATCATTAGCAGCTTATCACCTTCTCGGAGGCCTAACTCATACCCTTGTTCCGTTACAGCTATACCTTCCTTCATCTGATCGTTAGGAAGATAACTTTCTCCCCATGTGAATGCTATTATTGCAAATAAAACTATTCCCAAAATAAAATTGACCGTTACACCACCGACCATTATGATGAGTCTCTGCCATGCCGGCTTAGATCTAAATTCGTATGGCTGAGGGGGACCTGACATCTGATCTGTATCGAAGCTCTCATCGATCATCCCTGATATCTTAACATAGCCACCAAGCGGTAACCATCCTAATCCATATTCAGTTTCTCCATATTGGACTTTAAACAATGAAAAGTATGGATTAAAAAAAAGATAAAACTTCTCTACTCTTGTCTTAAACCACTTAGCTGCCGTAAAGTGTCCCAACTCATGCAGTACAATAAGTATGGATAGACTAAGAATAAATTGGGCAATGGTAATCCACATAATATATTTTATGCTATTATCAGTAATATTGTATTAAAATCAATACACGAATGAGAGCGTAAAAGTAACAATTATTAAAATGGAAAAAATCAACCATTATAATCTAACTTTTAATGTGCTATCACAGATGTCAAGCTAAGTTATGAACCTATTTTATTCAGACAATATTAATGATACTGAGGCCTTCCTCAGAGAGGATGAATACATACATTGCTGCAAGGTTCTACGAAAAAAAATAGGTGTTCAGATCCACATTACAGATGGGAAAGGCAGACAAGCAAAAGCCACAATAGAAAGCATCAGTAAGAAGGAAGCTCACCTTAGGATAATAGAAACCATATTCCATGACCCTAAACAGTCACTTACAACGATCGCGATAGCGCCACCTAAGAACAGATCTAGGTGGGAATGGTTCGTAGAAAAGAGTGTAGAAATCGGAATAGATCTCATCATTCCATTAAGAACTAAAAACTCTGAAAGAATAAAGATCAATAAAGATAGATCTAAGAAAATCATGCGGAGTGCCGCTCTGCAATCACTGCGTTATCACCACCCTGAGGTAAGTGATATACAATCGCTCGATGAATTATACCGCTTACAAATATCTGATCAGCCCTATACGAGAAAGTACTTAGCACATTATAATCCGACACATCCACACCTTAGAGATATCTCTGATGGACAAGAGAACAAACTTGTTATCATAGGACCGGAAGGAGACTTTACAGAATCAGAAATAGAAGAAGCCTTGCAGAATAAGATTCAATTAGTCAATCTATCCTCTAACCGTCTGAGAACAGAAACCGCAGGACTTATTGCAACAAACCTCATCATAGAGTAAAAATCACCTTTTTGGGTGATGAATAAGTGAGAGAGCTTAGACTATCTTCACACTATAGAATTTAGTTATTATAAAACAACTTTTTGTTGTCGATAAGAATGCTGATCAGGATTTAATATTACCCTAAAAAATCTAGGGAGTAGACTACTGTTCTACTCCCTAATTTTTCCCTTACTTTATTTTAACCTCTTCATATTCATCGAATATTTCCATCGGCAGGCTTTTGATTCTTTCTAAGTAAGTATTCCATTCATCAGAGAAAAATTCATTGATTGCAGCCACTACTTCTTTAGTTCTTTTCTCCGCCTTATTAATTGCATGCATCCCGTTAGGTGAGGGAGCACTATCAGAAGCAGATAAGAACCTGCGACCACCGTAGATCTGACTCATCAGCGTGTGTGAGTTGTCCTCATATTGCGGCTTGGGAGGCTCTGGCATCATATACAGATTCATGAGGCTATCGATCTCACCACTTATGGTCTTATGCATCTTCATATATTCTTTCTTGACAGAATCTTCTTGTACCTCTATTATCTGTCGATATAGAGATTGTGATTTCTTGGCTTTCTTTAAGTTATCATAAGACTCAGTCGCTGCGGTAACGACATTATTATAATTAGACATAGCCTCGTATTTAGCTTTTGTATCTACTTTCTGAGGATCTATTCTGGGATCCAGAGCAACTTCTAGCTGAGTAGAATCTTTATGATCCATATAACTAAATACCATCTTATAATTTCCTGGTAATAATGGCATTCCACCTGGCTCTCTTTTTTCTTCTGCCTCTCGTCTACTTGGATAATCTATTCCCTTAGTATCAGGATACCATGAGATACGATTCATCCCTTCTTTTATTTTTCTTGTAAATGTCCTCAGGGTATCTCCATCATTATCGATGCAGTATATAGTGACTTCATCTTTTCTCTTGGAGTTTTTCTTCTCGTCTTTCCCATCAACTTTTGTTTCTTGATCACTTATACTTTCATCTGATTTCTTATCAGATGATTTTTCTTTTTTCTTCTTTTTCTGCTTATCTTTTTTTGCGCTCTTATCAGAAGACATATCATCATCTTTAGGCTCATCTTCTTTAGGTTTTTTCCATAATGTAAATATGGCACCCCTTCCTTTATTATCCCCTACAAATTCTCCTTGAGCGATAAATCTTATGCCATCATAAGATCTATAATTATTCTTGTAAGCCGTCCCAGCTTGGAATACTTTGAAGTCATTATCCATGGTGCCCTTCAGACCAGATCGAGTCATCTCTCTGAGAGGCTCTATATCATCCAGTATCCAAAATGACCTTCCAAAGGTTCCAAGTACCAAGTCTCCGAAATCTTCTTGGATTTTCATATCCCTGATCTGAACTGGCGGTAAGCCTTTCTTCCACTTATGCCACTGAAGACCATGATCAGTAGAGAAATATAGTCCGACATCTGTACCAAGAAATATCAGATCTTCCTCCACAGGATCTTGCACTACGGAGCAGACGAATCCCTTGACAGAATTGTCGTTGACGATCCTTCTCCATGTAGCGCCATTATCATTCGTATGATACAGATATGCTGACCAGTCATTCTGCCGATAATTATTAACCACTACGAATACCTCAGACGGATTAGTCTTAGAGATTTCTATCTGCGGTATCCATGCATTCTTAGGACATGAGGGCAATAGGGAAATAAGATTAGTCCAACTCTGACCGCCATCTTTAGTCACTTGTAGATTACCATCATCTGTTCCTGCCCATATGATCTTACTATCATGAGGACTCGGAGCAATACATAATATCGTAGTATGGTTTTCTGCCCCAGTAATATCTAAGGTCAGTCCACCGCTCTTAGATTGGTTCTGCTTGATAGTATCATTAGTGGTGAGGTCAGGACTTATAATCTCCCAACTTCTCCCACAATCCAGACTCTTATGCACATACTGACTGCCGAAGTATAAGCCACAATCACTATCAGGATCTAATGACAATGCGGCATTCCAACTATATCTTAGCTTCTCGCCATCTGGATGCTGTGGCTGTATAGCTTCTGTCTTTCCTGTTAGCTTATCCCATAATGCAACATTTCCACCTTGTGACATGGCGTATCCATATCTATTATCATCTCGTCTAGGTGCTACATCGAATCCATCACCAAAGTATAATTCCTGCCAATCATAATTTCTAATCCCTCCTCGCTTAAGCACAAATCCTGGACCTACCCACGATCCGTTATCTTGCATACCTCCATAGATGTTATACGGAAAATCATTGTCTACATCTACATGATAGAATTGTCCCACAGGAAGATTAGGCACAAATTGCCATGTCTTAGCACCATCTCTTGAGATATTAAGTCCGCCATCATTACCGTCTATTAGAAAATCTGGATTGTCTGGATCTATCCAAAATGCATGATGATCTGGATGAACATTATTGCCATAATCTGCAATTGTCTTAAATGTCTTGCCACCGTCTTCCGACATTGATACATAACTCCAAAGGTTAAATATTCTATTCTCATTCTGAGGATCTACATATAATTCCGCATAATAAAACGGTCGGTTACCGACATCTTTATTCGTTATGAGACTCCATTTCTCCCCACCATCTGTACTCTTATAGATTCCATTTTTTTTTGCTTCTATTAAGGCATAGATTAAGTCTGGTTCCGATGGAGCAAATGCCAGTCCTACTCTACCGATATCACCCTTAGGCATACCTTCCTTATCTGATAATTTCTTCCATGTATCACCACCATCATAACTCAAGTGTATTCCAGATCCTTTACCTCCACTATTAAATCCCCATGGCGTCCTCCCAAATTCCCACATCGCAGCTACAATCTTGTTTGGATTGTGTGGATCTGCCACCATATCGGCTATCCCTACATTATCTGCAGTATATAATTTCTTATCCCACGACTTACCTCCATCGCTCGTCTTGTAGACTCCTCTGTGCTTAGATGCTCCCCATGCTGAGCCCATAGCTCCGATCAGTACTTCATTAGGATTTAATTGATTAATGATAATTCTATGGATAAGCTTGGTTTCTTTCAGACCCATATATGACCATGTCTTCCCACCATCTATAGACTTATATACACCCGCTCCACTATTGTGGCTATTCCTGGGATTACCTTCTCCGGTGCCTACCCATATTTCCGAAGGGTTAGCTTGGTTAATCTTAAGAGCTCCGATCGATAATGTCGGCTGATCATCGAAAATTGGCTTCCAAGTGATCCCGCCATTCTTTGATTCCCATACACCTCCAGATGCAGAACCCACTAGGATATGATCCTTATCTCTAAGATTTACATCTATAGCAGTTATCCGACCGCTCATTCCTGCTGGCCCTATATTCCTAAATTTTAGAGCTTTCCATTGATCAAAATCAATATCCTGAGCTTGCGCAGAAAGTCCGATAATTAAGAAGAGAAATAGGTAAGGATACTTGTTTAAAATTGTCATAGGATCTATATATGTAACTAAGGTTCAAATAATTATGGTTAATATTTCTATATTGGCATTAAGATGAATCAATATATCAATTTTTTACTCCTAATTATAATAACACTTGTTTCTATAGGTGTTGGGTATGCTGAGAAGAATCCTCCGAAGGCAAATCATCTAGCCATATCTGATTGTGATATAGAAGTGGAAGTGCCATCGGATTTTTTAGTATGTGCAGGAGAAGATTTTTTATTAGAGGGCAATATCAATAGCTCCTATGACAGTTTTGTGTGGTGTGAAAATGGTGAAGCCACTAATTATGATCTCCAGGATATGGCTAACATTTCTGAGGAAACTACATTTACACTAAAAGCAGTCTATGATTCTGGAGATAATTTGGTTATCAATGGAGACTTTGAAAGTGGGAATGCTGGATTTGACACAGACTATGTAAGTGTAGGACCTGGCAGTAGTAATTGTTTTGGCGCAGGATATCTTGATTGCGAAGGTACTTACGCTGTAATCAGTGACCCCAGTGAAGGTCATACTAACTTTAGCCCATGTATCAGCGATAATATGATGGTCGTCAATGGAGCCGCAAGTTTTCAGAATATTTGGTGCCAATTCGTATGTGTAAGTCCTAACAGCAGTTATGAATTCAGTGCAGAAGGTGCCTCTGTGAATCCAGATTCACCAGGCTCACTTCAATTTTCGATTGATGGCGATCCATTAGGTGGTGAAATTGGATTATCCAGTCCTTGCAGCTGGATCTATTTTGTAGAGACATGGGAATCTACTGGACAGACATCAGTACAAATATGTGTAACCAATCAAAATACATCTGCAGGTGGAAATGATTTTGCTTTAGACAACATCGCCTTTTATGAAACTTGTATAGATCAAGAAAGTGTAACAGTCTCAGTATCTGAAATAGAAATAGAGATAGAAGACCCCGCTGACATAGATTGTAACACCGCAGAAGTAACCGTTTATACTCAAATAATTGCAAATGGGGTAAGCGAAATACAGTGGTCTACTCCTGATGGAAATATTGTCGATGATAGACTCGGAACAGAAATCATTGTAGACCAGCCAGGTTTATATATAGTCACTGTTACAGATGATATTGGATGCACAAAAGAACAATTCACAGAGGTATATCCAGGTACAGGATTAATCGAATTAGAACTTGCCTCAGATGGGATAATCACCTGCGTCAATCCTTTTGTGGAATTATCGATCATCACTGCTAATCAAGATCTGGACTATCAGTGGTACGACAGTGACAATAATGCGATCGGAGATACAGAGAGCTTGGAAGTAGATCAAGGCGGGTTATATACTCTCATTGCCGAAAGTTTAATTTCGAGTTGTACAATCACAAAAGAAATTATAATAGAAGTAGATACCATAGCTCCGTTTTTTATGATTTCTAAGTCTAATGACTTGGACTGCTTTAATGACATCACAACTATTGCCGTCGATATTCAATCTGACTCGCTGGTATGGCAGACACCTATTAACTTCAGTGAAGACATCTCAGGACGATCGTCATTTACCACTGCAGTATCAGGAACTTATATTGCCTACTTAGAAAATGAGAATGGATGCTCACACTCTGATACAGTTAATGTATTGGATATTCCCTCAGTCATTCCTTACTCTATTACAGCTGATAATCTCATAGATTGTAATACACCGACATCACAAGTTAATATAGTCTTAGATACATCCTTCTTCGATTTTTCATGGAGTAATTTGGCTGAGAGCTATGATGACTCGTTATCATTTACAATAGATCAAGCCGGCACATATCACATCACATTCTTAGATACATTAGGATGTGAGGAATATGACTCTATCGTTATCATGGCCGACTTTGCATTACCCACATTAGGAAATGTCGATGCTAGCGAAATAGATTGCAATAATAATGAGAGTACGATCATAGCAGACAACCCTTCTGGTCACAATATCTTATGGACCCACCCTAACGGCAATAGTGGCAACGGAGACTCTTTCCAAATCAACCAAACTGGATATGTCAGCTATACTTATTCTGGAGATAATGGATGCTCTAAGACAGACAGTATAGAGGTCTTAGCATCAGCACAACTACCGATTATTTCTATTAGTGGAAATAACCTTAGCTGCTTAGTCAATGAGTCCACACTGACTATTAATTCCAATCTTCCTCTCGTTAATTATTCGTGGACTGGACCAGGTGGTGCTCTATCCAATAGCGAAAGTGTCACAGTAGATGAAGGCGGAACCTATAATCTGGAGGTTCTCTCAGATGCTGGATGTCGGGCATTAGCTTCTATAGAAATTGCAGCAGATACTATAGCACCTACTATTACACTGCCTACTGATGCTACACTCGATTGTGATATGACTGAATATAATGATAATGCCATAATCGACGGATCATACACAGAATTAATATATACTGGAAGCTGGTATAACGAAAATGATAATACCATATCTATTATAGAACCCGATACTTACTCAATAAAGATAATCGGAGATAATGGCTGCGAATCAGAGTCTATGATAACGATAGATATAGACACAAGTGCTATCCTATTTTCTATCCAAGGTGACTCCTTACTTAATTGCACTATCAACTCTGTAATGGCAGAATTTCAATCTGCAGACTCATATAGAAGTCTCTCATGGGAGGGCAATAACTTCTCCTCTGACCAAGAAAACATTACAATCGAGGACGCAGGCGTATATACTCTTACAGTGACAGGTGACAATGGTTGCTTATCACTTGCTGACCATATTATCACAGAAGATATAAGCACACCTAATTTTATGGTCATGGCCAGTGAGATAGATTGTGCATCTCCATTCTCTACAGTTACAATCGATCCTCTCGATGATATTGTAGGAACTAATTATTATGATGAGTCTGGTGCTCTATTAGGATCAGGTAATAGTCTATCGACAGACTATACTGGTGTGATTACAATAGAAGTGATCGGTGCTAATGGATGTGAGAACTCAGATGAGATACAAGCACAGGTCAATACGACCTCATTTAGCTTTAACCTATTAGCAGATAGTCTAACTTGTAATCGACCGTCTGTCATGATAGAGTTCGATTATAGTCTTATCTATGAGACGGCGATTGTCTCAGATGCTAATAATAATGTCATCGGTGACATCATGACGCCGATTACTGAGGCGGGCATCTACACTGTAGAAGTTACTTTGGATAACGGTTGCTCCTCTATATCAGATATAGAAATATTTTCTGATGATTCCAGTATTAAATTTACAGTATTGGACGCTGAATTAGACTGTAATTCTACGCCGCTTGAGATTAAGTTTTTTACAATGGAGGACTATGAGAAAGCGATAGTATTAGATAATGATGGAAATGAAATCGGTGATGAAAATATCTTTATAAGCGAAATCGGCATCTACACCATAGTCGTAACTGCAACTAATGGATGTGAAAGATCTGAAGAATTCGTAGTATCTGAGCCTAGTAATCCTATTGAATATATAGAGTATGCAACATTCATTGCTGATTGTGAGGAGACAGCATTATTCTACGCGTCGGATGTCACAGGCGGTACACCGCCATATGATTATCTCATAGATGGAGTCTCGCCTCCTGCGGCTACAGACAATTTTATTACAGGTGTAGGGACACATAATATATATATCGTAGATGCTAAAGGCTGCTCTATTGACACATCATTTACTTTAGAACCAGTAGATCCAGTCATTATAGGTGAGCAACCAGAAATAGAAGTCACATTAGGCGAAAACCAGCAGTTACTATTAGAGGTCAATAGAGATCTATCTGAAATAGAAAATATTAGCTGGACCGAAGAGAAAGATCTTAGTTGTTATGATTGTCTCGATCCTATATTCTCTGGGATAATCAATACAACTTATCTCGTCACTGTCACAGATATCAATGGATGCATAGACGAAGTAGAACTAAGAATAAAAATCAATAGAGTCATCCCATATTACGTGCCTAACGTGATAAGAATCTCCGATAGTAATGATAGCAGCTTTACAATATTCTCTGTAGAAAACGAAATAGAAAAGATAGAATCCTTACTCATCTATGATCGATGGGGCAATAACATGTACAACAGAGAAAACTTTGCTGCTAATGACACTTCTCTCGGGTGGAATGGATTATACAATGATATTGCTGTAGAGCAAGGTGTGTATGTATATTATGCGATATTGCGATTGGCTAACGGGGAAGTAGAAACTGTGGCTGGGGATCTGACTGTATTGAGATAGGATATATTAGCTTTTAGTATGTAGATTTCAACGTGGATTTTTTCTTATAGAATCAGTAATGGCGAACCTGCCTGCCTACAATAGAGGTAGATATTTTTAACGCAGAGATTGGCTAATTCTATTCTAATATTTCCGACATTCTAATGTTTAAATGGTATTATATCCTAGTCCCTGCAATTTTTGCAGGGCTAAACCATTATGTAATCTCTCTGGGATTATAACTTCTTACTTCTGAAAATCCCTTACTATTTTACATAGAAAAAAGTCGTGTAAATTTTCTGAATTAAATTTGTTAAGCAGGGCTAAATGAAAAGATTAGTCCCTCTGGGAATATGACTTCTTACTTCTTAAAGTCCTAATCAAAAAAAACGCTTTGTACAATTTCAACATGTACAAAGCGCTATTTTATATCGATTTTGATTTTATAGATATTGCTCTTTTTCTAATAAGCTTATTATTCCAAGTTGTATCCCTTGACGGACAAGATGCACGGTGTTCCTCGAATCAAACTTTACAATCAATCTCTTACGGTGAGACTTAACTGTATGGTGGCTCAGACTTAAGTGATTACCTATCTCATGATCTGTATATCCAAAGGATAATTCTACCAGTACTTCTTTTTCTCTGTCTGTCAATAGTGGAATTGATTTGGGGTATTTTGGAGTGAAAAGTATTTGTTCTTGTGTGTTATTCATGTTAAAAATTTTATATCCAAAAAAAATCAATTATTACTTACTTGGGCAATCGTCAATATCAGCTAAGAATTTCCCGCCCAGATTAACTTCAAAACCCGATTGCAATTCTACTCTATTGCCTCCATAATATTCGACATCGCTGGTAGAAGAAACATTTCCTGCAGATAATACAGCTATACTTCCATTATAACTGCCATCAGCTACAGGCATTTCATCCTTCTGCAAGAGACTCACGCAATCTATGTCAGTCAATGTAACAGTACTCTCACCTTGATGAGTGAAGGTATACGTTATGTAACCTTTAGTAGCGATCAAGTCAACGACGGTAATATCCGATGTTCCTACAATGTCAAGACCAGCTGATATATTATCTATATCAGAGTCATAAACTGTTATTATATTAAGTGTATTAGGATTCACTGCCCATTGGTCTACTTCTACATCAGAATAATATAGTGTAAGATCGTAGGTTGCCGTAAGGTCAGTGGGTAATACCTCATATACTTTATTAGATCTGAGTCCAGCATCGTATGGAGAATGATCATTACCTGTACCTATTTCTTCGCTAATTCTTATTTCTACACAACCTAAGTCTGCAGAAGCGTTACTGATCTTCGCTATTAGTTCGCCGTCTTGATCACTGATAAAGAATACATCCTGACCAGCAGGTACACCAGCTTCTGTATTGTCAGCGATATCGCCTTCTATAGAGATCGGCTGACCTTCTACCAAGACGTTATCTACGCTGAAAGAATAAGAACCGTTAGCCAATTGATCATTGAACCATTTAAATCCTAAATTAAATGTTTGGTTATCCAATTGATTTAAGACTATGTCATATGTGCCATCATCTACAGCGCCAGTCTGTATGGCGTAGAATTGTTGCAACTCTCTGAAGGTAGCACCGTTGTCGTAACTGACCACTAGAGCACCATAATCGAATACGGTTCCATCATATTCTCCACCAACCATATAGTCAAACTTGACTCTGATATCTTTGAATCCTTGAGCATTAATCAGAGGGGTCATCAGTATTATATCTGAATCTGCGCCTGAATAGACCGGCTGCCCACCAGCAGGAACATCTGTAGCATAAGCCATCCCCTGTGTTGGTCCAGTACCGTTAAAATTCCAAGACACAACACTTGCTGTATTAACATCTACTATCGACCAATTAGCGGGCACCATTGTAGCTGTAAAATCTTCATCTACAAATTCTACCGCTGAATTACCAGGCTCAGGGACGATCTCATCATCATTAATAGTTACTGTATGTGAATCTATGTTATTGTTATTAAGATCTTTAGCATCTATTATTATCGTCTCATCGCCTTCTAATACTTTATCATCCAGAATTGTCAAAGTAATTGTTTTCACTTCAGTACCATTGAAATTTAGAGACGATGTCGAAGTCGTATAATCTACATTTTGTATTGCAGTACCTGAATATGTAAGCGCCACTGTTTTTGTAGTATTTACAGAAAAAATAGACACCTCTATATCACTAGATGCTGTACATCCGATAGCCGAGCTTTTCTCGGGTGCAAAAGATCCATTAGCAAATGAATTAAAAGCTATCAAAGGTGTACATGGTACTGAAAACAAACCTACTCCCACACCATACCATGCATCTCTCACGCTCATTTCCTGCTGACTGCATGGACCAAATAATATACGAGAAGCAATGATCGAAGCTGTTCGAGCATCTGCAAATTTTGAATTAGGTGTCATAATTGTCTCTGCTAAGTATGCAATCTTCTCTGCATCAGTGAACCCTATTCCTGTCACTGAGTATGTATTACCAATGTCATTAGTACTATCATCTGCTGGTGCCTTAGAGACACCTAATGAAAATGTCTGTCCAGATCCTTCTACCAATAAGTAAAACCATTTATTAAGTACGCCACTATTGTTATGTACGCCACACTGATCGTTAGCTAATGTAGGTTCACCGCATTCAGGGTTAGTCCAGTTAGTACCGCCATAAGTATCTGGATTTCCTTCTGCTTTGGGATCATCCATCCATCTTAGAGCTCTTGAGGTACTGCTGCCTGGTGGCAAACCACCATCTCTTTCATCTATTTGCTCTCCGATTCCCCACTGATCATATGGAAGACTACCGTCTACGTTATCTAATACATATCTTTCTATCGCAGCTCCCCATATATCAGAGAAACCTTCATTCATAGCACCTGATTCTCTTTGATAGACGAGGTTAGCAGTATGCGTACATACGGCATGCCCTATCTCATGACCACATACATCTAGTGATGTAAGAGGTGCAAAGTTACTAGCCGCAGGGTTAGTACCACCCTGATAACTTCCATCTCCGTAAGTCATTACGCTACCATTCCAAAATGCATTATCGTAAGCATCGCCATAATGTACAAATGACTGTATGGGTGTCCCATTATCATCATAACTATGTCTATTGTGTATCTCATGCCAATACCGGGCTACTACACTGGCACCCCAATGTGCATCTAAAGCCACGTCATCATTATTAGCCTCGTTACATTCCGTACCTGTCATAGTCGTAGTTGGAGTATAAGTACATTCACCAGACCCCGCATTAGGACCAATAGTGTAAGGTCTATGTTCAACTGCAGTAAAGTCATCATCGTTATCCTCTATCGCAACTGCAAGTGCATAAACTTGAGAAAGCGATATGGGTAATCCACCTCCTGCTCCGTCCACACTTTTAGTTACGACATCTACATTAGATATAGTTTCATTACCCGATAGCTCAAAGTTACCTGCTGCATTCTGTGTAGTTGGAAATGTTTTATTACCTGCATATCTTGTAGCTCCCATACCATGCTTTATTATTGGATCTTTTAAGATGACTTCTCCATTGCTGACATCTACATATACGAAATCTCTACTGAGCGGAGCAGTTCCATATATATTAAACTTGTATGTCAGCTTGAGGTCAACTTCCTTAGTCCTATAATCGTCAACATAAACTAGTTCTGCCTTTGGGTCATACTCGGTATTAAGCCTGTCTATAGCCCTAACCATCTGATGACTAATAGGACCACTGTTATACTTAATGTCTTGTAGATCATCATCAGCGTAATTAGTGGCGCCGATATGTTTCTTAGCAGCTTTCTTAGCTTCTTCTTCAGTAAGATTTACAGATTTATTTAGAGGCTTAAGCGTGGCATAAACTTCTCCACTAATTGTCTGTACTTTATCGTTTCTTGACAACACCTTTATGATTCCATGTTCTACCTTATAGCCGTTATGAGTAAGGTTATACTCCTCTACAAGTATGTCATTGTGCAAGGTTGTTCTTTTAGCGATTGCTAATTCTTGTTTTAGATTATTTAATCCATAGACTTTTTCTATAAGAGATTGTCTATCTGATTTAGATTTTAAAAGGCTATTAGTGTTAAATTCAACAAAAGTAGGTGTGCCTCTATCATCACTTATATTGTAATCGGAGACATTAGGTAATTGTGTAAGCTTTTCTTTATAAATTGACTCTACAGAACTTGGAGCTTGTGCCAAGGAATTAGTCGTATTAAGTAAAAATGCGGAAGCAGAAAAAAGTAAAATTAATTGCCGAAATAGAGGGGTAAAAAGGTGCATAAAGTTGTATTTGTAAAAGTTTCAGAATAATATTCTTAATTAAACAGCATAATCATTAATACATGTGAAACTATGTAATCGGATTTAAGAAAGCCTTAAAATATTTAATTTTAACATATAAGATATTTTAGTTATATGTTTTTATCAGGTTTATAGGTACTTAGAAAGTGCAATATTTCAAATTCTGTGTTTAGGAAATCATCCTGTTATATAGGTTGGACTCACGGTTAAGTGATAGCTTATTATTAACACTCTTAGATGTCGTGTTCCCTCTGCATAAAATCAAAGACTATGGCATGTCAATATTTCTTTAAAGAAGTATTCTGACTTATAAAATTTATTATCTACATAATGAGTTATGATTTTATACTTTTACACTCTCTATGTCATTTGTATATCCACAGATTCTTTGGGGGCTCTTAGCATTAGCTATTCCGATCATTATCCACCTATTTCATTTTAGGAGATTCAATAAGGTATATTTTACCAATGTAAGATTGCTAAAGGAGATCAAGGAAGAGAAAAGTGCCCGCAATAAGGTCCGAAACTTCCTTGTCCTTCTGTCAAGGTTACTGGCATTTGCGTTTCTGATATTTGCATTTGCGCAGCCATTTATATCAAAAGACAACTCCATAAAGTCCGGTAAGAACTACGTCAGCATATTCATAGATAACTCTTACAGTATGATGGCAGCCACTGAGGATGTCCCATTACTGGACAAGGCAAAGAAGAAAGCTGAAGAAATCGTGCAAGCTTATGATCCTGCTGATCAGTTCCAGATAATCACACATGAACTAAAAGGCAGCCAACAACGGTGGATCAATAAAGAAAATGTCATACCGACTCTGGAAGAAATAGAACTCAGCCCAGAAGTCAATCCCTTATCCAATGTGCTCTTGTCTCAGAAGCAGACAGCACCGCAAGATGGCAACCACATTATATACTATCTATCAGACTTCCAGAATACGATTACAGATCTGGATATAGAAAAAGATACAACCGTAGAAGTTAATCTGATTCCCATGCAAGCCGTCAAGGAAAGCAACATAGCGATCGACAGTGCATGGTTCGAATCTGTAGTGCCTTCTATCAATCAAAACAATAAGCTCTACGTCAGAGTCAAAAATCACAGTCCAGAAAATAAAGAAGATATAAGAATCAGTATCCAGCACAATGGTCAGAATCGTCCAGAAGGCACCATGGATATTCCTGCTAATAGCAGTGTCACAGATACGATTAACTTATTACTGACGCAGCCAGGCTGGCAGGAGATGGTCATTAAGATAGATGACTACCCTATCCAGTTTGATGATGATTACTACATTAATTTCAATGTAAAAGAAGAAATTAATGTATTATCTATTAACGGGTCAGGACCAGACAGATATCTCACAGCACTATTCAAAGGGCTCAACCAATTCAAACTTGATAATATCAACGAGGCTAACATCCAGTATGATAAACTCAAAGAATACGACCTCATCATACTGACGTCATTATCCAGTGTCACTTCTGGGCTGACAGGTTCTATTAAGACTTATGTAGAAAACGGAGGTAATGCGTTAGTATTCCCCACTCGTACAGCTGACATAGATTCATACAATGCATTATTTAACCAGATGAATGCCAATAGCATCACCGCATGGGAAGATACAGAGCAGAGTGTGTATAGTATCAATGTATCAGAATTTGTTTTTGACAATGTGTATACTTCTACTGGATCTAATCTAAAGTTGCCCACTTCGACTGGGCATTATGTCTTTTCTTCATTCAGCGCAAGAGGTGGAGAATACCTATTGAAATATAGAAGTGGTCAGAATTATATCACCAAGTATAACAGAGGTAGAGGTAAGCTATATGTATGTGCTACACCTATAGATGTGAAGTACAATACTTTAGTGACCAATGCAGAAGTTTTCGTACCATTATTGTATAAATTATCATTCTCTGCTACTCAAAACGAGAAGATATCCTACACAATCGGCCAGGATAATAGCACAGAAGTCACTAATTCTTCCAGTAGCAATGAGGTCATCTATAAGATGAAAGGCGAGGAAGAATTTATCCCAGGACAAACGAATATGGGAAATACTTCTCTGATCAACTTTAATAACATGATCAGAAAGGCAGGATTCTATAATCTAAATCTTGAGTCAGAATTAGTCAAAGGATTAGCATTTAATTACAATCGGATAGAATCTAATCTCGACTATCTAACAGAAGAAATGCTCTCTAAGAGATATGGAGACAATGCTAATGTCATCGGAAATACCGCTAATGCAGACCTAAGTCACATTATAAAAGAAAAAGATCAAGGCATACGATTTTGGAGATGGTGCCTAATCGCAGCACTAATTTTCTTAGCTTTAGAAACAATCTTATTAAGATTCTGGAAAATCTAAACATCAGCGTCAAGCACTATGACTACCCTTCTTAAAAATGCACTGATAATCGCCGCTCACTCGCAGCATCATAACACAAGGCGAGATATCCTTATACAGAACGGAAAAATCACTAAAATAGCCAGTCGAATATCTTCTGATAATGCGAAGGTGATTAGCTCTGATGACCTGCATGTATCCATAGGATGGATGGATGTAGGAACCGTCGGAGGTGAGCCTGGTTATGAGCATAGAGAGACGCTTACTACACTCACAGCTGCTGCTGCATCAGGTGGATATACAGCCATAGCATTATTTCCTAATACACTCCCGGTTGTAGATAATAAGAGCAGCGTACAGTATATTATCAATAGTACTAAAGATCATCTCGTAGATTACCACCCCATAGGAGCCATCAGCAAAGCTGGTGCTGGAGAAGAGATCACAGAGATGATAGATATGAAAAAAGCAGGAGCAGTAGCCTTCTCTGACGGCCAGAAAACTGTGAGTAAGAGTGGTCTGATGCTTATGGCATTACAATATGCGAAAACTACAGATGCACTTATCATACATACACCACAAGACAATAGCTTGTCTAACGGTAACACCATACACGAAGGAGAAGTAAGTACAAGCTTAGGACTTAAGGGAAGTCCAGTAATGTCCGAATCATTGACTTTAGACAGGGACATACAGTTACTCCAGTATTCTGATTCTAAACTTCTATTGCATAATCTGAGTAGTAAGAGTAGCGTAGAAAGAGTCACTGAAAATAAAGACAAAAAATTATTTTCTTCTGTGAGCTATCTCAATCTATGTCTGACAGAAGATGCCATAAGTAACTTTGATTCTAACGCTAAGGTCAATCCACCTCTAAGATCAGAAGATGATCGACAAGCCCTGACCAAAGCAGTCAGTGGAGGTAAAATCGAAATAATCACCAGCAACCATACTCCGGTAGAAGGTGATCTCAAAAAAATGGAATTTACGTATGCGACGCCAGGAGCTATCGGATTACAGACCTGCTTCAGTGGTATCATCACCCATGCAACTAAGATTTCTGTTCTCAAGATTGTCCAATGCCTAACCACTAATCCTCGTAAGATTCTCGATATAGAAATTCCAAATATAGAGGTCGATGAGGTCGCAGACCTATGTATATTCGATCCCTCTATATCATGGATCTTTGATGATTCTACTAATCTCTCTAAGTCAAAAAACTCCCCTTTCTGGAATCAAAAGCTCAAAGGAAAGGTTATAGGAGTAATCAAATCAAAGTCCAGTCATTTTAATAACTACTAATACAGACAGATGAAGCAGTTGATATTTATCATTAGTGTCATATTTCTATGTTCCTCGTTCCACCATGAGCCGACTTACAAGCTCGGTCTACTTAAGTATAGCGGTGGTGGCGACTGGTATTCTAACCCTACCGCCTTACCTAATCTGGCAAGATTCTGCAATACGCAGTTAGGGACTGATATAGATATCAATTATGGAACTGTAGAAGTCGGTAGTCTGGATGTATTTAATTATCCATTTCTGCATATGACAGGGCATGGCAATGTCGTATTCTCAGATGCCGATGCTGATAATCTAAGGCAATACCTTATCGCAGGAGGCTTCTTACATATCGACGATAATTACGGTATGGATCCATTCGTCAGAATTGCGATGAAGAAGACTTTTCCTGAATTAGAATTTAAAGAACTACCATTTGATCATCCAGTGTATCATCAGAAATTTGACTTTGATAATGGCTTACCTAAGATCCACAAGCATGATGACAAGCCTGCTCAGGGATTCGGATTATTATGGGAAGGTAGGCTTGTCTGCTTCTATAGTTATGAGTCAGACTTAGGCGATGGATGGGAAGACTGGGCCGTACACAAAGATCCAGAAGAAGTCCGACTACGTGCATTGCGTATGGGTTCTAATATTGTTTCATTGGCTTTTAAGGGAGAGTAAGGAGTACAAAAAAAAGCGTTAGATGTCCACGATCTAATTTTCTCTCACTAATAACTTTAGTGGATTATGCACTCTACGTATATACGTGAGAACAATGTCTTAGTTGTCCAAAATCATTCTACTTAATTTCTTTTTGGTCGGTCATTACTCTAATTATTAGATTTAGCGAATCGAACAATGTAAGTTACAATACGTACTACAATTAGCAATAGTTGCGAGTCCCACTCTCATTTCACACATTTTAAAACGTAAGCGCATGAAAAATTTAATTTATGTAGCATTCGTAATGATACTTATATCATGCGGTGATGACCAACTTTCTGATAACATCGTAGGCGAGTGGCAATTATTATCGATTACGATATCTTCTTGTCCTGACTCTGCTAGCAATTTACCATTGATCACAGCCGATACTAATGGTTGTCTCACTGCTAATGGGACAGATATATGTCAGACTGTAACATTCAATGCTGATGGAACTGCAACCAATACTTCCACAACAGATGGTGTGGTCATGACTCAAGAATTAACTTATACTGTCAACGAGGACAACAATACCATTACGTCCTTAGATGCAAGTAATAACTCAAATACATTCGTTGTAACTGATAACACTATTACTCTTATTAATCCATTTGGCGATTGTACGATTACAAGTGAGTTAGAGAAACAGTAGATCGGATATTCAGAATAAGAAGTTATAATCCCAGAGGGATTACATTATGTTTAGCCCTGCAAAATTGCAGGGATTAGGATATAAAATCTGAGGGGATTGGCTTGATTTTTACAAAAATCATGACAAATCTGATAGGCATGTGTCACCCTTATTGGCTGTATTTATTCAAATACTGAGCAATGGATTTAATTTATAATATCGCAATAAACTGAATCTAAGCAAATTAGGTTACTTCTGAACATCTCTATATCATTTCATTGAACTTGAGTGAATTGACTCCTATATATTCCCAAAACCAATTCCCCCGTCACTTAACCCACATTGAGCATTACCCAGAGCTGATAGCTCGTGTTTGCTGGGTTCTCTGATTTTTGACTTTCAGTTTGTGTACTACAGATTTTAATTTTACGAATGGTCTGTGTTTTATATCCAGAGCTGCTTGTAGTTCTTTTAGCTTTTGTGATGCCTGCGAGCATTTTCTCACTTTTATCTCTTGGTTAGCCTTATTGTATCCTACTGTGGTTATCACTTTTTGAGTATTTCCTATTCGGACTATCTCTTTCCAGCAATGTCTTATCCCATTAGATTTTAGTTGGCACCTTATTGTGTTGGCTAACCAATATGATAGTAATCCTAAGTTGAGATGTGCTAGCGTGGATTCATCACTTTTGTGATATATAGGTCTTAGGTCTAAGTCTGTCTTTAATGTTCTAAAGGTACTTTCTACTTCTCGGATCGTATTA